>Ga0209308_10000918_pt1 | contig 28699 bp, 15 predicted proteins | sample COGITO_mtgs_1204_3_FD_184806 | JGI IMG/M metagenome (GOLD analysis project Ga0209308, IMG submission 184806) | Pelagic marine microbial communities from North Sea - COGITO_mtgs_120405 (SPAdes) (version 2) | ecosystem: Environmental > Aquatic > Marine > Epipelagic ...
AAAATCGAAAAGAATATGAAAGAGCTCTCGAGTGCGAAGAGCGCGACTTTTTCTCGAGTGCGTTTTCGACAATGTCTCTCTCGCACACAGAGCAAAGAAGACGAAATCGTTTCGTGCGGTAAGTAAGTAAGGCCTGTGCTTTTCAGAGACAGAACCGCTTCGTAGTACTCTGCGGAGTCTTTTGTCTCTCGAAGCGGCATAAAAAAATTCGTAACGAGAATATAATTCTAGAGAGATTTAAGAGAATATATCTCGTGCTGAGAGGTCAGAGAGAGAGAGAAAGAGAGAGAGAGAGGGAAGAGCATGGGGTGCGCGAGCTCCAAAACGACTCTTCTGATATCGACGACGTCGGGAGGAGGATCATCGTTTTTGAAGAAAGAAGAGGGAGAACGAGCGGAACAAAATGTGAATGGAATTCATTCGTCCGATTCCAATTCGACACCACCAACTTCGAAGACGACGACGAAGGTGAAACGGTCGCCCTTGAAACCACCTCGGTCCCCGCGCAGCTCACCCAAAAGTGGGTCCGTTCGTAAAGGGGGAGAGGAAGAGGAGGAATGTGTGCACGTAAAGAACGACGACGTGGAAAGGAGCGAGAGTAGCAGCAGCAGTAAGAAGAAGACGAAGACGAAGATGAAAGCAGAGGTGGAAACGAGCAAACTGAGCTTCACGTTCAAAAGAGAAGACCACCACGAGGAGGAGGAGGAAAATGCGAAGGAGAAGGATAACGTCAAAAACACGACGCATTCATCGACGAACGCGACGACGACTTTAACAACGAGCAGCGGGTTGAAGAAACACGCGAAACAACCGAAGCTGAAAAACTTTAAAGGTTTGCAACACGCGGGCGCGAGCGTAAGCTCGGAAGCCGCCGGGACGGAAGAGGAGGACGAAGATGGAGCCGCGGATGAAGACGAAGCGTCGACGATGCGCTTGTTAGAGAGCACGCAACCTGCGAGGGCGAGGAGAACGAGAGAGGATGAATTAATTACCAGATACGACGATAACGACGACGAGGAGGAGAACGAGGAGGAGAATATCGAGGAGGAGAGAAGGATAGCGTCGAGATCTGGGTCGCTGGTTGAGAGATTTAATAACGCGAGTACGATTCAGACGACGATTCAGACGACGACGATTGTTACGCCTTCGGATGATAAGGCGGCTGGGTTACAAAATTCAAATTATACAACAGATAATAAGAACGAGGAAAGTAGTAATCCTACGACGCCTGGATCGAAAACGCCAGACGCGGCTTTGACCGTGGATAAACGCGTAAACTCGGTGACTTTCAAGAAACAGTTGAGAGAGATGCTGGAGAGGAAAAGTTCGGTGAAGATGCCGTCGATTATGACCAATAGGAGCAACGAGACGAAACATGAAATACATAGGAGGAAATCGTCGTTTGATAGTCCTGGATCTGGCAAACCACCGACGACCCCGACGAGCGCGGAAAAGCAACAATTCCGCAGCTACTACTCGCACACGACGTCTATGATTAACCGATCGTCGGTGTCGTTCAACGACCTGAAATTCGAGCATTCCGAGGATGACGTCGCGTTTCTTTTGAAATCGTTGCGAAAATCGGTATTATTTGCAGACGCGAAAGAAGACACGTTGCGAGAGTTAATCTCGGTGATGTGGAAAGAAACCTTCGAGGAAAATTATGCCGTGGTCACGCAAGGAGAGAAAGGTAACGCGTTGTTCTTGGTCGCCGAAGGTGAATTTGACGTTTACGAAAGAGTCACGAAAACGACGACGACAACCTTGGTCAACAATAAGAACACCGACGACCCGGAATCATCGTCTCCACCAGCAGCGAAAGCGCCGTTAGCAAAGTCTCGTTTAGGAAGACGATCGCGAAATAGTACGAAATCGGACGACGCCAGAGACGAGGCGCAAGAAGACGAGGAAGACGAAGCGGAGGTAAAGAAGCGCCTATCGTTAGAACGAGAATCGAACCATGTGGCGACATCTTCCGGACAAATTAAGAACAACTTAGTAGCCGTGAGTAGCGAAACGAGCATCAGCGAAAAGATAGATACTAGTAAAGACGCCGCTTCAACAACTTCGACCACGTTTCCGGTAACTGCGCAAGAAGTCGTGGAAGTGAAAGTCAACGTGAAGAAACCGGGCGAAATTTTCGGCGAGTTGGCGTTGATGTACGGTGCGCCAAGAAGTGCCACCGTGCGATCCTCAGAGAGGTCCGAAACGAACGCTTGGTCAACGTGGGTGCTCCCACGTCGCGCGTTTCGAGCGGTTGCGAAAAGGGCGGCTGAAGATTTTAGAGAATCGATTGCGGTGTTCATGAGTCTCGTTCCGGTGTTTGCGCCGTTGAGCGTTGCCGAACGACTGCGAGTCGCAGACGCGATGGAAGAAGTTGAATTTGAACCGGACGAAGTTATATTACAACAAGGTGAAAACGCAGGCGACGACAGTGGATTTTACATCATCGTCTCTGGAGAAGCTTTGGTGTACGTCAACGACGACGACACGCCTGTCGTTGGCGACAGCGACGAAGACGACGATGCTAGGCTTGGCATTTTAGTCAATCATTTGTTTCGATCGAATTTTTTCGGCGAGAAGGCGCTCCTGTTCGAAAAACCAAGAGACGCGACGGTAAAAGTAGGGCCAAACGCACCGCTTCGGTGCTTAAAGTTGAAGCGCGTCGATTTCGTCGCGATGATGGGTACGTTGCAAGATTTGTTATCGAGACGAAATAGCGTGACGCAAAAGCGAAACTCGAAGAAGGTAAAGATATCGAGTCCCCAGAGCGAAGAGAAGAAGAGAAAGAGCTTTCACTCGTACGATACCTCTCCTGATAGTGGGAAACTGGAAACGCTAGAAAGTGGCGACGATGATGCTGAAAGGAGTAGCGCAACCGCCGCCGTGGGTGAAATCGATGAAGGCGACGCCAGCGCGCAAGATTCCCAGAAAAAGTCACTAGTGAAGACATTCCAAGGTATCCTACGCATACGCCGCGTTGGCATGGGATCGCGAAATTTGTATTACGACGCACACAATCCAGCCGATGAGTCGTCTATTTACCGGGACGTTGACGCCATCGGTGCCTTCAACGAATCCTTCGTCCAAAGCATCACCTCTGGTTCGTTCAACGCGTCTTTGCAGCCGTTCATTTTCACAGTCTCCGAGGGTACTTTAATCGGTGGCGGTGCGGTCGGATGCGTCAATGAGTGCAATCACTACGACACGCAACAAAAATACGCGATCAAACGCGTTCGGAAAGTTGCGGTGAAATCCTCTCCAGAGCACGTCTTGTCCGAGCGTAAAATAGTCGCGGAATTGAACCATCCTTCGATTATTTCCTTACACGGCGCCTTTCAATCCGATCGACACTTATATTTCCTCATTGATTTGATGAACGGGTTTGATTTGATGGACGCGCTCGTCTCGGTCGCGACGGTTCGGAAAATGGCTCACACTACCAAACCAGACGCGCCTTTAAGGAAAGTTTTGGTTGGATTTGACGAAGACGCCGCTCGGTATTACGCCGCTCTCATCGTGTGTGCGTTTGAGTATTTACACGAATTGGGCATCATCTACAGAGATTTGAAACCAGAAAACGTCTTTTTGGATAAATCAGGACGAGCTAAACTTGGCGATTTCGGCTTTGCGAAGAATATTGGCGAAAGTGGTCATCAAACGTTCACGTTTTGCGGGACGCCTGGATATGTCGCGCCAGAGATGGTCTTAGCGCGAGGGTATTCCTACGGCGTCGATTGGTGGGCCCTCGGCGTGTTGATTTACGTCATCATTTCCGGGTTACAACCGTTCGGTCAAAGAGGCCAAGGAGAAAAAGGAGGCGATAATCAACCGCCACAAAATAATCCGTTGCAAGTTATGCAACGCATCGCCGACGCGAGTTTCCAAGTGACTTACCCGATTTACACCTCCGAGGAAGGTTGTGATTTAATCGCGGGTTTGTTACAACGACGCGTGGCGAAACGATTAGGTAACTTGAAAGGTGGCGCGCAAGCGATTAAAAATCACCCGTGGTTTGAAAACTTCGACTGGAAGGCGTTGGAGAGTGGAGCTTATCCACCGCCACAGTTGCCAGAGCCGTCGAAAGCTATACTGTCGTCGCACACGGCGCGATTGGCGGAAATTGAAAAGATGGTGTTGGAGCAAGAAATGCGCGACGACGAAAAAGGCGAGAACGATCCAAAGTTACTCGCAGCGAGGGAGATCTTTAAAGACTGGTAGAATGTAGAATAGAATGTTGTATATTAATTGCGCAATAGTGATGTATCTTTACAAGTACCACCTGATACTATGGTATCTCTCTCTCTCTCAGCATTTACCCCCTCTTCTTTGTGAAGACGAGACAACGCTTGATGATTATTAGCGTTTGAACAAAAATTGTAAATCCTCCGGCGACAACTTCGCCATACTCGCCTCGTTTCCATCCATCGTCCCTTCAAAAACTAACCGCTTTAGCTTTTGCAATTCGTGCATTTTCGATTCGATCGTGTCTTTACACGCGAATCGAAACGCGGTCACCTCTCTCGTCTGCCCGATTCTGTGCGCGCGCATCACCGCTTGCATCTCCACCGCGGGATTCCACCACGGTTCCAAGACGAAAACGTAATTCGCCGCCTGCAAGTTTAAACCTTCCCCTCCTGATTTCAAAGACATGATAATCGCGTCCACGTCTGGGTCCGTGCAAAACTCGTGCAAATTTTGCGCTCTCGCCGTGACAGGCATCGATCCGACCAGTTTGCGAATGACGAAATTTTCCTTCCTCATGCGCCACTCGACGATGTCAATCATGCTCGTGTACTGCGAGAAGATGATGGCTTTGTTCTTTTTACCATCGCGACCGCTTCGGATCTCACGGAGCTTTTCCATCATTTTCTCAATCTTCGAAGATGTTCGATATTCGCTCAAATCGATTTGATTCAAGATTGATTTGTTCGGCACGACGTCATCGGCGTCGAGTTCGCCTTTGCCTTTCTTCTTGACCCCGCCGCCTCTTTCGTCTTTTGGCGCTTTGATCTTATCGATCGCTTCGGCGTCTGGAAACAAGTCGATGGTCAAATTGGTTCGACATTTTGGACATTTAATGCCATCTGCGCCAAAATCAATCTCCAAGTACGGTTGAATGCACTCGCGGTGGAAGATGTGTTTACACTTGGACGTCGCCGCGTCTTCCGGTTCGACTTTCTCGCCGCAATCGGGCATGCCGCAGTAATGCATGGTTTCTTTCGCGTCAGAAGGAACGTTCTCTCGGACTTCGTACTCTTGCTTCTTCTTCGTTTTCTTCTTCGACTTCGTGTATTCTTCTTCCTCTTCCTCCTCTTCCTCGTCGTCCTCATCCTTCTTCTCAAATTTCATCTCCGCCTGTTGGTTGCGTAACTTTGGATTGCGAGAATGCAAAACCAAATACGGGTGATCGCACGCTTGTCGCAACCTGGAAAGCAACTCGAACACGTGCGCGTAGTTATTTAACACCGTGCCTTTCTTGACAAACCCGTCGAATCTCGCGGTAACGTTCGCGTACAACGCTTCGTAAAAATCTCGCTCGGTTTGGTCAAACTCGGGTTCCAGGACGTTTTCGGTTAACGGCGGCAACACGACGTCGGCGGCCCGTTCTTTCTTCGTTCGTCTCAACATTGCCGGCAGTAAAATGTCGTTACGAAGCGTCATGTACGCTCTCTTACCTGCGCCAACACCACCGTAGCGTTGAATCGGGTTGATGACGTCCTTGTTAAACTTTGAAAAATGTTTCAAAGGAGCGTGACCGCACTGGACGCAAAAAGCGTTGTTCGGTCCCATGTCCCAACAGGCGCTTTTGCAACCACAAAGGCCTTCTTTCGAGCCGTCTTTAGTGCCGACTTTTGCGGTGCAAAAGTAAAACGAGTACGGTTCCATTTGTAAGAAACGGACGAGCGAGTATAAATCGCCGACTCTGTTTTGTAACGGCGTTCCGGTGAGACACCATTTGTAGTCGCTATCCAAAGCGTACACGGCTTTCGCGGTTGACGTGGTCCTCGCTTTGATTTTATGCGCCTCGTCGAGAATGATTCTTTCCCAGTGAATTTGATGCAAAGATGAGGTTTGAAGCAATAACTCCTTGATGTCACGGTCGTCCGTGTTGCCGAAAAGTAAGCTGTTGTCCTCGCTGTTCGTGTCGTTTTCACGATCTCGTTTGATTTTCGGAGGAGTGACTTTGGTAATTACGATCTCTTCTTCTGTTTCTGTTCCATCATCATCATCATCTTCTTCTTCTTCTTCTTCTTCTTCTTCTTCTTCTTCAGGTTCCATTTTAAAATCCGAATCGTCGTCGTCGTCGCTGCCTTTCTTTTTCTTTTTCTTCGCGCTTTTGCTCTTCTTCTTCGTTTTCTTGGCGGCGGCGGAGGTGGCCTTCTTCTTCTTCTTCTCTTTCGCCGCGGGCGGATTCTTCGACGTACTTCTCGTACTTCTCGTCGTCGGAGCAACCACAGTCGCGTCCTCTTCTTCCTCGTCGCTATCGCAGTCCAAACAAATCACTTCCGTCTCTTTATCGTCCATGACCTCCATTTTATATCCTTTCGATTTCATCGTCGTCTTTGGTTTCGGCGAATCCATCAACGCGTTCACGGCGACGTCGACGTCTCCGCCGCTATCCACGATTGCTTTTTCAATCATGTTTCGGGGAAAACCAAAGCCCATCTCGACGATTTTCGTGACTTTCGGTTGAATCGCTTTCAATTCTTCCTCCGTGATTGCTTCCTCGTCCTCGTTAGAGCCGAGGACGAGACCTTCGGCCGCAGCCGCTCGCGCTTTATGCGCTCCGTCGTACATGGACATGTCACGACCGCCTTGCTGCATGTAGCCACGCGCGATAGCCATTAACGATTTACCACCACTTTTCTTCTTTTCTTCTCTACCACTACCGCTGTTCAAGTTTTCCAACGTTTCCTTCAACTTGTCTTTCGAGATGACGTTCAACGTCGCCAACGCTTTCGTATTCGCGACTTCTCTCGTCTTCTCAGTTTTTTCGAGTTTCTGAGTTCTCTTCGCGTCTGGGCCGCAAAAGTACTTGTTGTGCACCGCTAACGAGCGAGGAAGAAACAGTTTAAAACAATGCGCACACGGCACTTTACTCTGCATCTCGCATTTGCGGTACTCGGCTTCTAAAACCGGAAACGTCGTGAGCACGACATCCGCCGCGCGCATCTCCTCGACGATCGTCTTCCGTTTGCGGTCGTTATAATACACGAACACTTTCAACGCGTTCTCTTTCGTGCACAACTTTATTTCGTCTTCCCATTGAACCAACGCAGACGTGGGGACGACGACCAACGTGGTGTTCTTGTTCTTTGAAGAAGAAGAAGAAGCATCATGCGCGTTGGTTGCCGACATTTTTGTCGCGCTCGATACGTGTTCTTCTCCGCCGCTCTTCGGGCTACCCTTCTTACTGCGTTTGCTATTCTTCGCCTTGGGTTCTTCTTCTACATTTAAGTCTACTTCTGCCCCTTTCTCGTCGCCATCCGTCTCCATCACCCCAGACTCTCGCATTCGATCCAATCTCGCCTCCTTACTCTTCAACACCAACGACACCGCCTGAATGGTCTTCCCCATCCCCATCTCGTCCGCTAATATCCCGCCTTTCACCTGCGTCTTCTCGTTCTCCATCATCCACGCCAACCCTTCTTTCTGAAACGGCAACAAACTCCTCACCAATCCTCTCGGCGGCTCCGCCGGTTGAATCTCTCCTCTTTTCAAAAACGTCCCTTCGTTCGGATCCACCTCGTCCTCCTCGCACTTCGGCTTACTCGCCGACGTCAAAGTCCTCATCAATTCGTCTCGCACCGTTTCGTCTTTGATAAATTCGACATTCGTTTTCACTCTTTGCGTTTTCCCCAGCTTCTCCACGTGCGTATTCTTTCCTTTCATCACCTGCGCCAAATGTTCCTTCTCCCCTTTCCAATACGTCCTCGCTCGCACCTCCTCTTGGGTCACCCCTTCAAACCGAACGCAATCCGCGTGATACCACCCGGTCACGTAGCTAAAAAACGCCCCTCGCCATTGATACGGCATCCCAACTCGAACCGTACCTTTTTCTATCTTATCTGAACATTTCCCGCACTTGGCACGCGCGGACGGTGCCATTCCCGCCACGAGAAGGTACGGCGTTTTGGGGACGTTTGGGTTCTGTTCCAAGTATGGATTATCCAATCGACACCACGCTTCGTACTCGCGAACGATCGTAAATCGAGGGTTTCTTGGGTCGATGAGTTGATTCGCGGACATTTTTTATACCCGCGATCGATGCACCGAAACGAGCGAAGCGCACAGAGGTCGCAGTTGAAAGGTGTGCGCTCTGTTTGTGACGAGATTTAGATACGAACGTGATGACGTGACAGTTGACTGGATATCTGCGCTAAAGTACGAGTCGCATCGCTCGCGCCGCGAAGAAGCAGTCTTAGTATTCAACACTACCAATGTGCGTTCACGAAGTCGTTTTACGGTATTCGTGGTGAGATTACGTTCAGGAGAAGAGGTCGGGAAACGCCTCTCTTTTCACTTTCTCTTCTTCGTCGCTAAAATCGAACGCTTCGAGGACGCTCTCGGCGAACCGTTTCACGCTCGCCCTACTGTTTTCAAATTCCGCGTCGATGTCTTCCTTACTCGCGTTTACATCTCGTAACTTTCGCTCTAACTCCGCGAACGCCTGAACCGTCTCATCTTTTCTCTCTCTCGCTCTCTCTCGTGCCTCCTCGGTCGCGAATTTCTTCGAGACGCTCTTCAAGACGATGGACAGCGTGCACACGTCTCTTACGTTGGCGTACGCCTCCAACGCCGGTCTGGCGGAGGTGCAATCCAACGTCGCGTTTCGTAATCTCGCGATCGCTTCTTCCGATCCAGGTTTCACGACCACAACACCGGTATCGTCCTCGTTCTTCTTTCCCTCTTTTCCTTCTTCTTCTTCGAGAGATGTAAAAATGTCGTTCCGGAGCGTTCGCAGGCGTTGCAAAGTGACTTGCAAAGGTCCGAGTTGGAACGTCGATTGGCTTTGTTTGGTAAAATCCATCATCCCAGCGGCGAACGCTTCTTCTTCCTTCTGAGAAGAAGAAGTGTTGGAAAAAAGCAAAAGGCTACCACACGCGAGTAAAATATCTCTCTTTTTCCGTCGTCCTCGCTTCGAACGATGCGTAGTCGTCGCATTCGTATTCGTATGCGACGTTCGCATCTCTCTCTCGCCGCCAAAAACCTCCTCCTCATCATCATCATCATCGCGTCTAGGTTTGACTCCTGCGTTTTCGTCGCGAATACTGCGACTGCAAAAGCGCTCTCGTGCTCTGCTCTTTCTCGTCGTCTTTGTCTGGTGGCTAAAAAGCGCGACAGTGCTCGAAGAATGCGCCGCAGGAGCAGAGAAGCAACGCATCGAAACAGTTGGAAAAGTGTCGCCATTTTTCCCCAGAACAACTCTGTTTATATAAAGAAGAAGTTAAAGAAGAAGAAGAACGAGAAGAATGGTATTCAACAAACGAAAAGAGGAAGACGAGGAGGATCGAGAGGAAATCGACGACGACGTTTCCAACCTGAAACGTCTCACTCGAGACGCGTTTTCGGACATCAAATCGTTGCGAGAAAAAGTGCACCGATTGGAAACGAATGTGCAACGACATTCATCCTCTTCCTCAAACTCGATATTCCACCGCGTGAAAGCGAAAGTGGAGAGCGGTTTCCTCCACCCGCAAGCGGACGAGAACCAGTTTAACGTCACCGCGAGTCAGCGCGTGCGGAAAGGCGCGGAAATGAAAGTAAACTGCGAGACGCACTTTCCGAAAATTGGACACGTTTTAACCTCTCTGTTTGCCTGCGAAGGAGGGAAATTGGTACGTTTTTCTTCATACGCTCGATTTTAGCGGTACTAAACTCACCTTTTCTCTCTCTCTCTTTCTCCCTTTGCAGTTCACGGAAGACGGGCAAGAGTTACACGCGGTCACCTTGCGAAAACTTTCGTACAAAATATCCAACGCCATACCTTCGCTCGTTCCGGACGGCGTGACGATACGAGTCACGCCGCTCGGTTTTGAAGGCCGAGATCAGTTTGCATCTTTGTCTCCGATTCAAGAAAACGCATCTTTAACTGGATTTGGGTCCACAGGGGCGAGTTATGCAGCGTTGGGGGATGGGGATTCAGCGGTGAGCGTCGGGTGCGAAGTGAGTTCAGACGCGACGGTGAATTTGGCCATGTGCGCCGGGAATAACACGCGAGTGGACGAACCGACGGCGAGAGTGATTGGTCAAGGGAGTTGGAGGAGTAAAAGGAAAGACAATAAGAACAAGGATACGAATAAGAAGAACGTGAATTACGCCGGCGCTTTAGGAGGATCAGTGGACGCGAACGGGCAAAAGATTGCCAGCGTCAGCGTGGCGGCGGCCATAGAAGACGTGGTTGTCAGCGCGTGGGTGCAAAAAGACGTTTTAGGCGGCGGCGGTGGTAAATCATCGTTTTCAAAATCGAAAAGTAAACGAGGCGGCGGAGGGGGCGGGGGCGAAGATGTCTTCGAGTGGGGCGTCGTCGCCACGAAACCACCGAGCGCGAGACTGAAACCAGCCACGGCTACTTTGAAAGACATTTTGTCGCCGAAAAATCTCGGGTGGGGGTGCGTTTTCGGCCACTCCAACGCCGTCGGCGGGGAACACGTGGAACTTTTCGCGCGCGTATACGGCGATGGGTTTCAAAAACCGTCCATGAGTCTGTTTCCTGGAATCGTCATCAATCGAGACGAACGCGGGAATTTCGATACGGCGTTCGGCATGAGAGCTCATTGGTATTTATAATAATCTTCTCTTTTCTAATCGTAGTAAATATTCCTTTGCTTTCTGAACACTTTGCGCAACGTACAGTAGTAGAGTACACATCTATTATTTTCTTCTCTATTTTGGCATTTTCGCCGCTATGCTCGCTCTGTATTTCTTAAAGTTCTCGAAGCGCACGGCGCGACCATTTTCAATCGCGATGAACTCTTTGCCAACTTGTTCGACGAAAAACTGGTCGTGCGAAACCAAAATCACGCCTCCTTTGAAATCCGAGATGGCTTTCGCGAGCGCTTCGCACGATTCTAAATCTAAGTTATTCGTCGGCTCGTCTAAAACGATCAAATGCGGTTTAAAATAGGACACCGCAGCCATGGCGACTCGCGAACGTTGACCCCCGGAAAGACTTCCGGATGGTATGCTTTGTAACGCAGTCGGCACGCCGCAACTCGATAAATGTCCTCTAATTTCTTGCTCGTGTTTGTAACTTCCGTCGCCTTTGTATTTCTCGAGCATGAATTGCAACGGAGTCATGTCGTATTTCAACTGCTCGGCGTGGTGTTGATTCACCAACGAGATTCGAGCGCCGTGGTCGCGCTTCACCGAACCGCCGGTACTTTTCAAAGCGTTTGTGATGACTTTAACTAAAGTCGTTTTCCCTTGTCCATTCTCGCCGAGCAAAACGACGCGCGATTTCGAATCGACGCTTAAATCGACATCCGTGAATATATCTTTCTCTGTGTTTGGGTACCGAAACGAACAACTTTCAAGCATGGAGATCGATTGTGATTGCAATTCACCTCCCGCGCATAAACTTAAACTATTCTCTCTATCTTCTTCTAAATCCGCGAGTTCGTTTTGTTCTTCCTCGGCTTCCAACTCTAATTTCTTCGCCTCGGAGGCTTTCTTCTGCATCATATTGATTTGCGACGAGGAGCCGCCGTAGCGGAACCCGTGCCCAGCGAATTCCTTCAGCGTGTCAATCTTTATCTGTCTCAATTCCGTGCGTTTTTTCAACGCGATTTGCTGTTCTCTCCTCTTTTTGGCCCAACTGGAATAGTTCATTCGATGCGACGTGACTCGTTTGGCGACGCCGGAAATATGCAACGAATCCGTCGTGGTTTCGTCCAAGAAGTGTCTGTCGTGCGAAACGCAGACGATAATGCGAGATTTCCAAACTGGATTCTCCACCAGCTCTTTTGCTAAAAACATTACCGCTTGAATCGACAAATGATTCGTCGGCTCGTCCAAGAATAATATATCGGGAGTCGCGAACAACGCGGCGGCTAAACTCGTCCGAACTCTCCACCCACCAGATAACTGTTTCATTTTACGACTGGCTAATTCCTCGCTGAAACCGAGACTGCGAAGCAATTGCGACGCTCTGGCGTGCGCGGACGAGGACTCTATAGAATCTAAATGTTCGTGAACGACAGAAATCCTTTGCACGTCACCTTCTCCGCTCGCGTTGGATTCCAACTCTTTCAACTCCTCCAACAAAAGTCGTCTTTGCACGTCCGCGTGTAACACAACGTCCACTGGTAACCATTCTTCTTGCTCCTCGTTCAACGTGACCTCTTGATTCACGTAATGCACGAAAACATCCTCGGAGAAACCAACCTTGTCGCCCACCCGTCTGGACGCCAAATACTTCAGCAAAGTAGACTTACCCGTTCCATTTCTTCCAATCAACGCGTACCTTCTCCCAGGTACGAACGTCAAAACGCAATCGTTGATGAGATCCTGCCCTCCACCTGGATTCGGCACGTTGAACGGCCCAACTTCAATCGTTCCAATCGACCCGTTCCCTCCGCCGCTACTTCCTTCGATGCGTCTCTTCGCCGCCGTCTCCCTGGCGACGTCCAGTTCTCTCAACAACTTCCGCACCTCCTCCTCGCTCTCTTCCAGTTTTTTCCTCATTTTCCGTTGCTCTTTCTCCTGCGCTTTATCTTCGTTTTGATTTCGATGGTTCGTATTCGTGCTAAAATCTGGCAAACGGTCTCTTTCCTTCTCTCGCAATCGCCTCGAAACCTCTTTCTCGAATTCGCTTTCCTCCTCTTCCCCTGGAGTGCCACCTAATTTCACGTTTATCACTCTCGTGGTCGTCTCCTCCTCTTTCGTAGTATCGCTCCCTTCTTCTACACATTTGCCGTATAACAAATCGTGCGCTTTCGTGCACTGCGCTCTCGCCTCGTCTTCGTCGTCACCTTCGAATAATTCCATCAAAAGTGGCGTCACGAAATCCAGAAACTCCTCCTTGTCCTCGAAACTTCCATCGGATAAACTCGAGAACAGATACTCGAGCGTGTCCTCGTCGATGACGTTCTCGGGGAGGAACCAAGAGAAAGTAGAGGCGAAAAGGTTTCGGAGGGACTCGGCGGTGTGAGACTCCGAAAGAGGAGGAGGAGGAGACATGATGATGATGATGATGATGATAAAAAGTGTGGTTTTTTCTCTCTCCAATTTGGTACAGCTTCTAGTGATGGTACAAAGCGGCCGCGGGACATCCTCCGCTCTTCTGTCCGTCCCGCTTTACTACTTTTTATTCTTCAACCAGTGCGGCCTATTCCTCCTCTCCTCTTGTTCTTTCGCGTATAACTCTGGGTTTTCTTGAATTCGTCTCTTTTCTTCTCTCTGCAATCGCTCGGCGACGCGTTCGGCTTCCTCTTCGCACAGTTTGGCCTTTTCCTCGTCGTCCTGTCTCGACAAGACTAAATAATGCGCCACGGATTTGTACCCGCTCGCGATCGCGGCTCGGTACATGTTCCCAGTCGGCATCCACCCTTTCTTCGTGCGACAGAACGAACAATTGCAGATGTCACGACACACCGGGCACTCCCACCCCGGATTTTCGTTGATTTCCAGAACGTTTTCACCGTACCGCATAAAAATGCAGTCTCCGCAAAACTTCCCGCGCATCATGTTGCACTTCCTGCACGTCGTGTGCGTTCCCAGCGTTTTCTGCCTGCACTGGTGACAACACACGCCTCTGTTGTTGTCGTACAACCGTCGACCTTGTTGGTCGTACCCGGAGACGAAGAGTTGCCACTCCGATTTTCGATCGCCCAAGTTCGAAACTTGCCTTTGCGTGTAGATTTCCTCGTTATACGTCGGTTCCCAAAGATTTCTTTCATCGGGCACGAAAACGTCCGGCGCTTTCTCTCCGCGCACGCGCGAGGACGTCCGCCTCGGTTGTTTCGATCTGTCCATCTGTGTTGCGTTTTCAGAGCGTTTTTTGACGCGCTTTTTGGATAACAAGGACGTCGTCGCGTTGTTTTTGTGCTTCGATTCCATCGTCATCACTTTTTTCCTCGCGTCGTCGATGCCGAACGATTTCATGCGTTCGATGTTCTTTTGTATCCGCGCGTTGCGCTCGGCTTCGTATTGCGTGAGTGTTGGCTCGTTTGTGGTGGTGGTTGTGGTGGTGGTGGTGATGTTCGCGTTGTTGGTGGTTTCTTCGAGCATGATGATTCGCGTTGATTCGTGTTTACTGAGCGCTTATTTATGTGGAGTTTGTGGTTGAATTTTGAATTTTGAAAGGTCTGCCATTTTCCGCATCCGGTCGCTTCGCCGCCCGCTCGTATTCTTACATTCGTCTTCTACCGGAGCAGAGCATTTCGAACTCTCTCTCTTTCTCTCTCTATATATATATATATCTATTGTGCATTAAACGCGTGACGTTGTGAAGTTCTCTCTATCGTCGTAAACGCGGGAAAGATGTTTTCGTTGTTGTCGTCACGTCACCGGAGGCCTTTCGCCTTTCCGGAACAGTCTCTTGTACTCTTCTTCTGCGAGTCGTCGTTTTTTGCCGCCGTCTTCTTTCGCGTCGTTATCCTTCTTTTCCTCCTTTTCCTTCATCTTCTTCCTGTTCTTGTTCTTCCAATCTTCGTCGAAATACCCGACGGCGATGAACTTGTTTTGGATTCGAGGCGGGTCTTTTTTGTACTGCTCCAACAAGCTTCGACAGCGGTCTTTACTCGCGAGTTTTACGACGGCGCTGCCGTAAAAGAAACCGGATTTTGAATCCATCATCCATTCGATTTCGGCGTTATTGTCGTCGTTTAATTTTAACGCGCTTTTGATTTCCGTGGCGGTGACAGAAAGTGGGAGTTTGCCGATGAACAACGTTTTCGATTCTTTCCTCGGGCGTTTGTTGCTGGCGTTGATTTTCGCGTTGCCGCCTTCTAAGGTGAGCAAGCGCTTTTGTGCCGCCGAATCGACCGGTTCGATCGAGCGTAACTCCTTACCGACTTTACACAGAGGACATCTCAGGTTTTTTACGTCGTGCGGGTCGTTTTTATCGTCGCTTTTCGTCTTATTCGCGTTCCAAGTGTTGCCGTTGCTCCCTTTTTTTTGTCTCTTAACAAAACTGTTCTTCTTCGTATTCGCTTCGATTACGTTCCTGCACCCGTCGCACACCAAAACGGGCACTTTACACTTTTGATCTCCGCAGACAAACTTCCCCTCGTATTTTGACCACGCGCGTTCGCACGCGCAACACTTACTCGTCGTCTCTAACTCGCCTTCTTTCTCTGCCATCTGCGCCTCTCTCAAATCGAATAAGTAGTTTTTCCCTTTCCAGAACCCTCCGCTCTCCGGGAACGTCTTCAAATACCTGTCGACTCCACCTCTGACCATGGCAATCCCTTTCGTTTCCTTCAAATCGCCAACCCGTTCCATTTGCGAAATCAACGCCGACGCTCGTTCGCATCGTATGCCCCCGGTGCAGTACATCATCACCCGCTTCCCTTCCAACTGTTTCTTCGTCTCGGGCAAGTTTAACCACTTGGGAAATTCGCGACTGTTTCGCATCTCCGGGTTCAAAAATGTCGCCCCACCTTCCGGCGGTTCAATCCTCCCAATGTCCACCTCGTAATGATTCCTCACGTCAATCACCACCGAATCTTTATCCTTCAACATCTCGTGATATTCAATCGCGTTCACGTGTTTGCTCTTATTCTGTTTCAACGACGGCGCTTTCTCCTTCTCCAACCCGTAAGCGACGAGCTCGTCCTTCGGTACGAGCGTCAACCGCTTAAACCGTTGCGAATGTTCCACCATATCGGTAATCTTAAAATCCGTCTCTTCAAATATTTTGTCAAATTTTCGCAATCTGTTGCAAAACTCTCGCGCGGAGTGAGGATCTTTTGCCGTTAACGTGCAATTCGCGCCTTCTTGCGATATCCGCCCTCGTCCGGTGACCCCTAACTCGTCCCCTACTTGTCTCATGAATCCTAAAACCGATTTCATTTTCGCTTTCGACCATTCCGGTTCCACGTATTGGTAGAACAAAATTTGCGAGGCTTTCGACAGAGGGTTGTTGTTCCTGTTCTCTGGAGAAGAAGAAGAGTTGGTAAAGGCGATCGCGGGTAACGCGCGGTATGAAACCGGTTCGGATTCGAATTTGTTCACTTTCTCTCGCATTTCCCCGTCGCGTGACATTTCACCGTTGGTATCTGTATTCGCAAAGAGGAGCGCGCGTATCACTCATCCGCGCGCAAAAGGAGGAGCAACAGCAGAAGCAGCAAGAGTAGCACACAGACTCTCTTTCTCGCGCCTTTTCTCTCCAAAAGAACGGGTGAAACGTGCTTCGTTCTTTCGAAAGTCCCCGGGGAAATGAATGACGAACTCAACTCACACAGACGAGAGAAACTTTTTCCCCGTCAGAGTTTGACGCGCGACTGCGTGCGTGTACGAAGTCATCAGAGAAAGCAGGAGCAGGAGGGCAACGAGGACGATGAAGAGGAACACGTGTGACCCGAAAAAACGCGCATCGTTCCCCACGATGATGCTCGTTTTCTGTGTGTTCTTCTTCTTCCTCTTTTGGTGTCGTTCGTTTGCTTCAGCGGGGAAACACCAACGCGCGAAGGATTCGTCTTCCTTCTCCCGAGTCGTGGACGAGGAAAACTTTGATACTTTCGCAAAAATCAACGGTGGTGATAATATCGGTAACGATGGTGGTCTGCTCAACTCGATTTTAAGCGACTTGATGTGGGTAAACGGGAAGAAGAAAGGAGTCACAAAGGTTACGAAAAGTCGAAGCGATTTCGAGCGAGAGTGCGCCTCTTCCTCCTCTTCCTCGGAAAGCGAACGCGCGACATCTCAATCGAAAACATTCGCAAAGTGCGCGGCAGATAACGCACAGAAAATCGAGGAATACAGAATCGACGTCTCTTTAAACGTCGCGTTCGTTGGATTTGAAAACGACGGGCGATACGACGTTTCAATCCGCGCGGAGGAACAGGCGAGGTGGTTGGAACGTCTGAACGTAAAGTTAAGGCACGAATACGTCGGCGACGAGGACGAGGAAGGGGAAGAGGATAAGAGGAGCAAGGTTTCGTACAACGTGCACTCGAGAGTGCTTCAACTCGGGTCGAACGTGTTGAAGGTGTTCGAGGAGGCAATCGAGAAGCACTCGCGAGACGTGCATCGCTTGCACGGACAGGTGAACCGCGTCGACAGTAGAATCGTGGACGCGTACGCGATTGAGAAATTGGCGGATGATTTAGCGGAGTTTTTAGGATTAGAAGAGGAACATTTTATGATTGTCGTGAACGCAAAAACGGTGGAAGGTGATGCTGGCGGCGAGAGTAAAGTGCCCAGGTATGGATTTCGGTACGGATTAACCGACGAAGAAGTCGTCGTCCTGCGAGAAGATGCAGAGGTTTCTAAAAAAGCAGAGCTTTTCGCGAAGAAAGCCATCGAATGGAGGGCAGAAGAGTTACGCAGTGGCGAGTTGACTTACGATCACGACGATAGGGTGTTCCTCGGTGGAAGCAGCGGTGGCGGATACGGTAAAAAGACAAGGAAAAAAAAGACGTCAAAGATTACCGAACAGTTGAAAACGCTCCTCTCGAGAGATGGATTTGGCGCGCACGGCGTCTTGGACGAAATGGACGAGATTGAAGACGACGCGGAGTTTTTACGGTTGAAGAAAGGGGAGGATGTTAGAAACGACGGAGAACATCAAGGCGAGAGAAGTATGAAGAAGATGCTTTCGATGCACGATTTGAGGACGTTTGGCGATCTTTGGGCGGCGAGGCAAGATTTCGCGGTGGAGGTGAACGGCCGCGGAGGAGGTAGCGCGAAGAACAAGAAGAACAAGAAGAGTTCAACGTCGATAATAAAAGTCGTCGACGATAGTTCGTTGAAGCAATTTGCTTTGCAAAAACTCAACGGCGACGATATCATCGCTGCCACACGACTCGCGAGACAAATCGCGAAAATCGAACAAGGCCACGAAGGATGTCTCACCGAAGCCATCCTCTCCTCGAGGACGAAAACAGTATTCTTGGATTTATCCGCCGGCCCGTTCACGTGGGGTAGTTTAGAGCGCGCGCACACGAAGAAAGTAATCGGACACGGTGCGCACGATTTTCCGAGCACGAAGATGCGGTTTGGAAGTGGACGTAAAATGACCAGTCAAGAGTTTGCGGTGAAGAGAAAACGCCTGTCGCAACAACTGGACGCGGCGCGAGGTAGGCGGTTGGAAAAATCACACCAAAGCCGCGACGAGTTGACGTCGAAAAATTTAGCCGCGGTAGAGATTGACTTACTAGAGCGTTTTTTCAACGAGCACTGTTTACACGAAGCGAACGAAGGCGCGGCGAAAGCGTGCGAGGACGCGATGAAGACGAAAACTGCGTTGGAGCACGGCGCGGATGCCGATTTTGATGTGGCGTCGTTTGGAGAATCAGTGCGATTGAGTGGAGACGGCTCGGAAGATGCCAAGACGTTTTTTCAAACGCCCGGTCAGTTTGCGAACGACGTGTTCCTTGCCGAAGCGACGGCAATGATTGGCGCGTACGCTTCTTCCGTCATCGTGCCGCCGGCGACGAGACGGTCGTTTTTGAAACGCGCGAAACCATACAAGACGATTCACGCGTATATGTACGTCCTCGAACTCGGTGAGAAAGATGAATACGAGAACAACAACAACAACAACAACAACAACAACAAAAAGATTACTAGTGATAAAAAGAGCGAGTACCAGTACGCGTACTCGGATGCGTTACGATTGGAAATCTTGGACGCGTTAGATGCGAGTTCGTTGAAATCGACGAAAGTTTCCGCGACGGCGCGTATCGTCACCGCGTCGGAAGAACCTGCGATGGCGTCAGCTTTCGCATCAGCTTTGAGAACCGGTAAAGTTTCTGGGTTTGGTGTCGATGGAAAACAAAGCGACCACGCGCGAGCGCGATGGTTGGACGTCGACGCACTCGCGCAACATTTGCTCGTGGATGATGAAAAATACACTGGCGAAGACGAAGAGGACAAAGAAGAAGATAACGAAGACCACTTGGAAATTCCTATTTTCGTCTTTGACCAACGCTTCGATGGCGAACACAGAGACTCTCCGTTACTTTTCACGAATGCAAAACCGGTAGAAGTGATTCGCGACGCCATCTTTGTCACTCGCTCGAGTCCAATCAACGAAAAGCTCCTCTCGTCGACGCACGGGAGAATGCCCTTTTCGGCGTCGAGATCCTTTTGCGAAATCAAAACGCTCGAAGCGGACTTCGCGGACCCGGCGAGAGAAGTGGCCTCGATGGTGGCGCAATTCGTTTCCGGACTCATCGCACCGCACGAATCAACGTCGTTTACGAGTAGTCATCAAAATGGGTCTGAAGAAAACGTCGTCGTCGAAGCTATGAACGGTTACGCGTGGTCCGTCGGAGATAACCCGTTAAGTTTCACAACGCCCGGGTCTCGATTTGGCTCCATACACCGCGAAATCGCACGCAGAAACATCGTCGTCGCGCAAATCGACCGCGTTTTATTGACGTATAATCGTGCCGTCGTTTCGCTCGAACGCATCGATGCGAAATCGGACGGCGTCTACGAAGCCGCGAAAAGCGGCGAAGGTAAGCGCTTATCGGCTGAACTTCGCGCCTCGAAAAAAGCTGCGTTTCGGTATTTGAAGGAAGCGCAAACGTTGTTATCTTCCGTTTCCTCACACGCGGACGAAGCTTCCGCGAAAGTCTCCCGGGCGAAGAAAGAGGTGGACAAATTTTTCGCGCACGCTACGGTACTCAGCGACCACGTGCACGCTCGCGAAAAGAGGAAACAGTACCTACTCATGTCCTCTGCGTCGAGCTCTGCGTCCTCGGGTATTTCTTCCTACATAAATAGCATGTTCCGAACGCTGTTGTGGTTCCTGTTTGCCATCCTCTTCTTTTATTTACGAATGAAACAAACGACCGATAAAATCCGAACGGCCAAAACCAGATGGACAAAGTCAGCGCTCGATTGAAAAGTACAGCTCTCGTGAGATGTGAAACTATTTAGATCATACAGTAGCAGTAGTAATAGTAGTAGTAATAATAGTAGTAGTAGTACATGCGTACCTGTACCAGGTGCGCGTGATGATGATGATACAAAGCTTTAGCGTTTTTCTACGATGTTCGCGAATGACACTCTCAATTCAGAATCTTCCCAATTTCCTTCGCCCTCTTATACATCTCCCAATACCCGAGCCCGTGCGCGCCAAACAACGACGACATCAACACCATCGTCGTCACCATATCCCCCCCCGCGTACAAGGTCCCGATCGCTAAACTCACCGCCGCAAACGCGCCGTCCAATATCACGCACACCAACGACAACATCTTCACCGTCGCCACCGTCGCGCCTAACCCTCTCTTCATCCGAAACAACTCCGACCCGTACACCGAGCACGCGATCAGCCCAATCACACCGATCGGTATCGAAAGAAACGCCATCAGCTGCGCGAGTACAATCACGCACAAGGACGATATCGTGTTCAACACCACCACGGGTTTCATATTGTTCCAATCTTTAATCGCGGAAACGAGTTGCTCTTCCGTGTGCTCTTCCGAAGGAAACAACAAGGAGTCGTCTGCCCCGTCTTTACTACTCGTCGTCCTCTTTGCGTTGTTGTTGTTGTTGTTGTTGTTGTTACTCGTGTTCGTGTTCTCATCACCGTCCGTTCCTAAATTCTCTTCGTTCGTCTCATCCCGCGTTCCTCCCGGGGTAGAAAAAGAAGAATTCGGGTTCAGAATGCGCTTCATCATGTCCTCTTATTCGGTGTGGTAAAACGTTCTTATTATTAGTAGTAGTAGTACTATTACTGTTCTCGTTTCTCTCTCCTTCTCTTTCTGATGATGTGGTTCTGTGAATACTTTCCTCAAAGAGCTCCTTCCTTGTGACGATTTTAAGAAGAGGAGGGAAAGAGACTCGGCTTGAAATAGGGTTTAACACCCTAAACAAAAGTGCGAGGAAAAATCGGACAAAAGAAACACCAGAGAGATTTGAACGCGCCGATGAACGCGTTTAAGAAGGAACAAAAGAAGAAGAAGAAGATGAAGACGACGACAACCGCAGAAGAAGAGAGGGTGTTAATGGATGATGGAGAGAAAAAGAGAGAAGAGGCAAAAGAGGTGAAAGTGTTCGCGTTCGACGGGAAGCGAACACTTTTTGGAGCCGCCGCCGAAAACAAGACGAACGACAACATAAACAAGACTTTACTACGAAAGAGAATAAACGTGAAACGCGAGATGAAACGATTCATGGCGTCGGAGACGAAACGGATCGTTCGAGGAGAGGACGAGATGGAAGAAGACGGGTTTGACGGGAAGAAGAAAAAGAAGAAGAAGAAGAATGGATTTCAGAGCGAGGAAGATGCGAAAAGCAACAACAACAACAACAACAACGACGACGCGAAAGACTCGAAGTTTGGCATGAAACACATGCGTCGCGAGGTGCGAGATTTCGGCATCAAAGGCTTGAACAAGTGGGACAGGACAGAGTTAGAGAATGAAAAGCTGAAAGAGTTGGGAATGAAACCGTCGAAAGGGATACGGATTCCCGCGACTATCGGCGTCGGACTTTGGAAGAAGAACGAGCAAAGGAACGAAGAGAAGCGGTTGGATTTGTTTCGGCTCGGGCATAAGTTAGAGAAGAAAGAGAGGAGGAAGATGACGAATAGCGAAAAGGAAGAGAAGAGAGAGAAAGAGAGCGACCGAGGATTAGCGTGGGGCAGCTCTTGGTTTAAGAATGGGATTTTGAAATTGAAGAAAGGGGACGTGAAGAAGAATAAAGTAAACGTAGATACGAAAGTACGACTGAGCGGGAAGAATCGAGACGCGAAAGGGAGCGCGGGAGGAAAGAAATCCAAGAAGGGCGCGAAAGGGAGCAAGAAAAGAGGTGCGGGAAAAAAGTCGAGTCGCGGGTGATAGAAGTAGTAGTAGTAGTAGTAGTAGTAGTAGTAATAGTGCCTGTAGCGCTTACAGAGTTTTAAATGATATGTTTTACAAATTTGGCATTCGCGACGACTTCTCGAGCAATCGCGTAGTACGCCGGACCGGCGGCTTTTCCATTGCATCCGGTAACTGCGCATATTTTACCGTCTAAATAGTGTTCAATTTTCATACTCCCGTTTGACGTGCACGTCGTCGCGCACGCCTTCGTTTCAAACGCTTCAAATTCGACGTCTGGAAAGACGTGCAGTAACGCGGTTTTGAGTTGCGGCACGATTTCCGGGTCGCCGTCCGAACTCATCCACGATTCGATGTCCTCTTTTTGGTCTTCGTAAGTGGCCTTTCGATGGTCTTCCCAAACCGAGTCTAACTCTTTGCGCTGTTCTATGGGTGTCTTCTCTTTTTCATTTTGAACGTTGCCGCTCTTCTTTTCGTCAAACATGACCGCTTTAGATAGCGTCATGAAATCATTCGGTCCCCCTCCTATTTTCACGTAATACCCGGGCGAAGGCACCGGGCCCGGGTACCAAATCGGCGGCAGAATGTACACGCTTTTCGCTTCGTTTTTGCTCTGATCGGAAGCGGCGTTGGCGCTCGTGTCAGTCGCGGCGCTTTTACTTCTCACGTCTTCCGGTAACTCGTACTTAATCGTCGGCATATCCCGAAATCGACCTTTCGCGTCTTCCTCGGAAACTTTAGCTAAAATAATCGTCCTCTTTGAAATCTTCACGTCTTCTAAACTCTCCATGTCTATTTTCGAGCGGTGCAGTAACGGTTGCGTGTAATACCCGCACGCGACGAAGACTTTTTCTTTCGCCGCGTATACGTTCCCATCCGTCGTTCGTACTTTCACAAAACCACCATCACCGTCCGTCCAGAGAATCTCCTCGGCGGTTTGCACGCACACCACGGTCCTCCCGTCGTTCTTTTTCACCGCCAACCGATTAAACGCCGCGCGCATCTTATGCGGCGAAACGTATCCGCCCACTCGATCGGAAACCGCGACGTACTCCTCCGGAATCGTCCTTCGATTCAGGTACGCGAACTTTGCGCATATCTCTTCCCCGCCTCTTAAAATCTCGTGTTCGATCTTTTTCGCCCGTAACAAGCTCGCCGGTTTTGACACGAACAAGTCGGAGCCGACGCTCAAGCTCCCTTTCTTTTCGAAGAATGCAATCTCGCTCTCCTCTTGTACCTTTGCAAAGCTCTCGATCGAATCGATGTTGAACCGCGTCCACTCGTCCCTGCCTTCCGCATCTAACGGCCGAACGATTCTCCCGAGGTCGTCCGACCCGGAGCTCAGACTTTCCGAGCCGCAGTCTAAAATCAACACGCTTTTTTTACCAGACGACGACACAGACGCGTGTAAACCGATCGCGGAACCTAAAGGACCGTTTCCGACGACGATGACATCAAACGTCGAGTGCGATTTCGGAGGATGCTTCGAGAGCGTGTCGTTGACGATTTTTGCGTCGCCGCAAGAGATTCGTTTGTTTTTCGCGTCGCTGTTGCTGCGTATCATCAAGCAAGCGCGTGTGCTCCGACGAGGAGGACGAGAGTGCGAACACCTAAAGCGCACACGAGAGGGAGACGAAAAGAGCGCGAAACCGAAAAGCGCGCTCGATGTCACCATGAGAAAACGAAGTGTTGCTCAAATATATATGCAGTCACTCTCTGTTCGTTACACTTTTATGCGAGCGCAGCATTTAAGGCAGAAGAGAGGCGCGTGTACGCTTTGTTCTTTGGAGTGTAAAGTGTGAAGCGATGTGGAGTGGATTTCCCCTACTAAAAGTCTAGTTAGCTTTGGTCTTCGCTTTCATCGCGGCGGCGTGTAACTCGACGCGTCTCACCGCATCCATTCTCAGAACTTCATCGCACGCGGTATTGCTGCTGTTGCCACTATGTATCGGGTCGTCATCATTCAAGATGAATGCTTTCACGACGTCAACGACCACCTCGCCTTCGTCCACGTCTTCGCCCATGGGTACGGCGTGGAGAATCGCCTTTGCGATTTCCCGGCTCTCGTTTCGATTGAGTAAGGATTTCGCGCACCTCGCCGCGCACCCGGCTAAGTTATCTCTCGTAGCCATGAGTTTTGCCCATCGTCCAACGTGGTCGTGAGTTATCACGAACGCGTCGCTTTGCGCGCCAACCACCGCGGCTTCTGCGATGGCTTTGACGGTTTCGTCGTCGCAATACGGGTTCGCGTTGGATTTATCTTCTCGTCTCGCGGTTTCCACGAGGAGACCGGCGAGGTACGCGGCGTTCCTCGTCGCTTCCGGCGAACTCATCGATCGCATTTCCTCCAAGAGGGTTGGTAATAACGCCGGTGCGCACGGCGACGCGTAAGATTCGACGGATTCAACAATGTCTGCGAGTAAACCGTAAATGGCAAATCGCTCGGCGCCGCTTCGAGACGGGTGCGCTCTTTTGAGAATCGCCTGGAAGTGCGGTTCAAATTCAGACGCGAACGGTTGCGCGCCGACGACGGTTGCCAACGCCGGCAAGGCTTCCGCGACAGCTTCGATAAGCACGAGCGATGACTCCGCCTCCTCTTCGTCTTCGTTCGTTTCCAAGTTGCCACCGTGAGCTCCGTTCGGTTTACCTTTGGTGTTGTGGTGGCGTCTCGCGCGATTGCTTTCGTTATCGTTCGCGCCGAAGTCGTCGTCCTCATCATCACCGTCCTCGTATTCGTCTTCATCGTCGCTGTCGAACGATTGCTGACACATCGCGTCGCCTCGGAGCAGAGATAAACATATTTCGTTCAATCGGCTTAAATGCGGCGGTTTGTTTTCGAAAATCGGTTGATTGCATTTTTTCGCGCTCTTCAAAATTTCCGCCGCGCAACACAAAGAGGAAGCGACGACGTTCTTCTCGAAATCGTGCATCGCGGCGTCTAAGCACGCCTCTAAAGTTTTTTCCGCGAGCGTTTTGGCCGCAATCGGATTGTGCTCGCACAAAACGACCAAGCATTCGCCCCCGGCTAACGCCGAGATGGAATCGTACGTGAACGAACGAACTTCATCGTCGAGGTAATCTACGGTTTGTAACAAAACTTCCACGGATTTTTCAAACGCCGCTTGACTTTGTACGTACGTTCTCGGCGCGGACTCGGCGTATGACTTGATCGCACGAATGGCGGCTATTTTTTCCTCGACAAGACCGGACCGAACGTCGTCGTACCCTTTGGCGTTGCTTTCGTCCTCGTCGTCGTCATCTTCGTCGTACTCGTCGTATTCGTCCCCGTACTCATCGTCATGTTCTGGATTATCCGCCACGAAATCTTCAAAATCTTTACCGAACATGATGCCGTCGTCTAACGTGATACTCTCTAACGCTTTCTCGACCAACGGGTTCAGAAATTGCGAGAAGTGTTCGTTTCCGTTTGCGGTATCTTTAGTGTTTTCGTCGGCGGATTTACACCCGTTGGCAAAGCTGGCAAAGAAGTCGTGCGCGGCTTCGCGAGCGTCGCACGACGTCAACGCGAACCCACTCGCGACGTTTTGTACCAGCGCTTCGATAGCTTGATCGCCCAAAGCCGCTCTGCACGCTTCCCCTTCAACGATTGCGCCTAATAATCGAATCGCGCACGCTCTCAAACGAAGTTTCTTTTGGTCGATTGCGTCGTTTTCGTCCCGCACGTGCGCGCTCACGACGCTCTCCAGTCTTGGAAGTAAATCGGCGAGAAACGGCGCAAAGGTGTCCGAGGCGTCCGTGGCTGCAGAGGTAGCTATCGCTAACGCGCACTCTTTTCTTCGATACACGGACCAGGAAAACGGTTGGTTTTGCTGTTCGTTAGTGCCGTCGTCTAACGCTTCAAATAAGACTTCTAAAACCAATGGCACGTACGCCGCTATTTCGCCCGATTCTAATTCGGACGTCCACGCCTCGACGGCAAAGAACGCGTTTTGTCTCGCAATCGCGTCTTCTTTTTGTGCTTCAGCTTTCTTTTTCACGGCTTGAAACAATCGCGGTAAAGCGATGGCGTGCATTTTAGGTACCGACGATCGACAAAACTCGGCGAATTGTCCTAAAGCAAACGCCGCCGCGCGTCGGACGCCGAAACTCACATCTTCTAAAGATACGCCTAATTGATCGAGCAAGTTTTCGCAGATGACGGGGTCGTTCGATAACGCTTCCGCGCACCCTTCACACACGACCCCGACGGCGCCTACAGACGCTCTTCTCAAGCGTTCATCCTGCGATTTGATGTTATTCGACGCGAAATCGAGAACGACGTGTAGCACAAACTTAGCCGGTAACGCTAAGGCTAACGTATCAACCACTCTCGCGGCGGCTAAACGCATGGACTGATTATCGTCCTCGTCTTCGGAATCAGATTTATCGAGGTCTTTATCTTGGTCGTCTTCGTCTTCGTCCGGTTCTCCGAGTAAAGGTAAAATCGCTCTCAACATCGGCTCGACGAGATTCGCCCTGCGCAAAGATTTTGGACGCCTTTCCGCGACGACAGATAACACGTCCAAAGCTCTCAACTTAACGACGTTATCCACCCCGTTTGCTTTCGCGCACTCGCAACACACGTTCACGATATCCGCGGCGACTGCTTTCACGATGTTCGACTCGCCGCAGCTAAACAGTTCATCAAAGACATCAAACGCGAGCAACGCGTGGTCCACGGAATCCGCACTTTGTGCGCTCGACACGCAAAAATGCGCGGCTGCTTCCACGATTCTCAAAACCGTTTCTCTGACGACCATTTTTTGCTGTTCGATTTCTTTCTTGTTCGTCTTTCCGTCTCTCCCGGTCGTCTGCGTCTGAGACCCCTTCTCGACGACGACCACCTCTCCGATAAACGGCGCTTCACCCACGAGCGCTCTCAACCCTTCAATCGCCCGTTTCCTCACGTACTTCTCCTGGTCCATCAAGCTTCGAATAAATATATCCGCCAACGTCCTAAAATGCACCGGCGCGACTCTCACCACCGTTTCCGCCAACGCCGAAAAACATCCCACCGCGCCTTCGCGATGCCTCGGTTCCGCGCTCACCGACATCTGACTCAAGTGCTCCAAAACCTCCGGCCACGAATCCCCAGGTATGCATATCTGCGCGATCCTCGCGATCGATTGCGACAACGCCTCTCTCACCGCTCTTTGATGCTCGTTCGCCAGCCCGGTTAACAAGAGCGTTTGCACGTGCTTTTTCTCCTCTGCACTCAACTTCACCCACGCGATGCTCACGCGTTTCTTCAGCGCTAACGCCGCCGCCATTCTCACGCCAACTGCATCCGAAGTATTCTCGTCGTTGTTGTTTTCTACTCCTCCTCCTCCTCCTGCGCACGCCAGGTGGCAAAAATGCGCGCACGAGGATTGGTTTTTAATCGTAAACGTTTTCACCGAGCGTTCCGCCGCCTCTCGGACGGAAGCGTCCGTGGACAAGGTGTTTCGGAAACATTCCGCGAGTTCAGACGGGGATATCAGAGGATGACCAGACGAAGTGAGGGAATCCTTCCTCTTTTTCTTTCCGAACGGATGGTGCGGGGGCATGGTCTCGCGAAAGTCGCAGCAAAGTGTGCTTTGTGTGTGCGCGTGCAGGTGTCGGAAGTGGGGAGAAATGAGGACTTTACAGAGAGGCGAAATGTGAAGATGTGAAGCGCATACGGCGGGCGTAAAGTTTGACGAGCATGAAAGAGCTTTAATGTTGAGTACGCGCGTGCCTTTTCAAACTACTAGAATGACGAAAACGCTTCTCGCAAACATCACATTTATACGGTTTCTCGTTCGTGTGAATACGCATGTGCTTTGTTAAATAACCAGATCGAGCAAAACGCTTCTCGCACACATCACATTTATACGGTTTCTCGTTCGTGTGAATACGCGTGTGGCTTTTCAAACTACCAGATCGATTAAATCGCTTCTCGCAAACATCACATTCGTACGGTCTCTCGTTCGTGTGAATACGCATGTGGCTTTTCAAAGTACCAGAATGACGAAAACGCTTCTCGCACACATCACACTCGTACGGTCTCTCGTTCGTGTGAATACGCATGTGTTCGTTCAAATGTTGAGATTGACGAAAACGCTTCTCGCACACATCACATTCGTACGGTCTCTCGTTCGTGTGAATACGCATGTGATCTTTCAAAGCATTAGAATCACGAAAAGCTTTATCGCACACATCACATTCACACGGTTTCTCTTTCGTGTGCGTACGCTTGTGCTTTTTCAAATCACCAGATTGACGAAAACGCTTCTCGCACACATCACACTCGTACGGTTTCTCGTTCGTATGAATACGCATGTGGGTTTTCAAAGCACCAGATTGAGTAAAACGCTTCTCGCACACATCACATTCGTACGGTTTCTCTTTCGTGTGCGTACGCATGTGTTCGGCCAAACCGGATGGATATCGAAACATCTTCTCGCAAACATCGCACTCGTACGGTTTCTCTTTCGTGTGCGTACGCATGTGTGTAGCCAAAAGTGATGGTGCTGTAAACACCTTCTCGCACACGCCACACTCGTGCCCTCTCTTTCTCTTCGCTCCTTTCCTAACAGTCATCTCTTCATCTTCTTCTTCATCGTCTTCTTCATCGTCTTCTTCATCATCGTCTTCTTCTTCTTCCTCCTCTTCTTCCTCCTCCCTTTCCCTTTCCCGCTCCACATCACACCACACCATCAACAAAGCCTGTTGTTCTCTCTGTCTTCTTCTTCGTCTCTCCTCTTCTCGTTCTCTCTCCTCTCTGTCACTCG
>Ga0209308_10000927_pt1 | contig 28549 bp, 20 predicted proteins | sample COGITO_mtgs_1204_3_FD_184806 | JGI IMG/M metagenome (GOLD analysis project Ga0209308, IMG submission 184806) | Pelagic marine microbial communities from North Sea - COGITO_mtgs_120405 (SPAdes) (version 2) | ecosystem: Environmental > Aquatic > Marine > Epipelagic ...
CAGCAGTTATTGTTGATATTCCCATCCCATCTCCGATAAATAAAATTACATTTTTAGCTTTTGCAGGTAATTTTTCGATAGTATCTGAGGAGCTACTTGTTGTATTGCTGTTGTTGCTTTGAATTTCTACACAAGCAGTCATAAATAATATGCTTGATAATATGAAGCAGGGTAAAAACAAACTATGCTTAGTGCCCTTGTAAGTTTTGTAATAGTTCAACATGGTAACTCCATTTTTATTTTACCCTTATATGTTATGTTAGCTTACTTATTATTCTCAGTTCGTAAATTACAAAATTAACAATAATATTTAATCAAAAAAATAGATTTTATGTACTTCACAATTAAGCGATTTTATTTTTTACTGGTTTATTTTGTAAAAAAAGGCTATGTAAAACCTCAAAATCAATTTATTTTAATTCTTTAGAGAATAAAAAACTGAGTTATTACTAGGATTTTCTTGTGTTCTGGCTTTTGTATTTCAATATACATGATTTTTTGTTGATTTTGTAAAAAAAGGTGTTGCAAGTGAAAAACCCTTTGCCTATATAGCGCTCCTCTCTAAGGGAAACCTAGTGAGCGTTGAGGCCTTAAGTTAGGCCTTTTGTTTTGGAAGCAAAATAATGCTACCATAGCTGTTTGACATTGTGAATATTGGGAAGGGAGACGCAGGCAGCGTTTGACTGTGACGCAGATTTGGTAACAAACTGCAAATACATTTGAACGACTGTTGTTGACGTTTCTCTTTATGAAAATAATGAAATCGCTTGATGAGCTTAGGCTCAGAAAGAGGTTTTCGTAATTTTTTTGAAACGCACAAGCGCTACATATTTATATGTAACGCCAGTGAATAAACGACACAGTCGGATCAACTTTCAACATGAGAGTTTGATTCTGGCTCAGAACGAACGCTGGCGGCAGGCTTAACACATGCAAGTCGAACGAAAAGCTTACTTCGGTAAGTGGAAAGTGGCAGACGGGTGAGTAACGCGTGGCAACCTACCTTTTTCTACGGAACAACAGTTGGAAACGACTGCTAATACCGTATACGCCCTCCGGGGGAAAGATTTATCGGTGAAAGATGGGGCCGCGTTAGATTAGCTAGTTGGTGAGGTAATGGCTCACCAAGGCGACGATCTATAGCTGGTCTGAGAGGATGATCAGCCACACTGGGACTGAGACACGGCCCAGACAACTACGGTTGGCAGCAGTGGGGAATATTGGACAATGGGGGCAACCCTGATCCAGCCATGCCGCGTGAATGATGAAGGCCTTAGGGTTGTAAAATTCTTTCGCTAGGGATGATAATGACAGTACCTAGTAAAGAAGCCCCGGCTAACTCCGTGCCAGCAGCCGCGGTAATACGGAGGGGGCTAGCGTTGTTCGGAATTACTGGGCGTAAAGCGTGCGTAGGCGGATTATTAAGTTAGGGGTGAAATCCCGGGGCTCAACCTCGGAACTGCCTCTAAAACTGGTAATCTAGAGATATGGAGAGGTAAGTGGAATTCCTAGTGTAGAGGTGAAATTCGTAGATATTAGGAGGAACACCAGAGGCGAAGGCGGCTTACTGGACATATACTGACGCTGAGGCACGAAAGTGTGGGTAGCAAACAGGATTAGATACCCTGGTAGTCCACACCGTAAACGATGAGAGCTAGTTGTCTGCAGGCATGCCTGTAGGTGACGCAGCTAACGCATTAAGCTCTCCGCCTGGGGAGTACGGTCGCAAGATTAAAACTCAAAGAAATTGACGGGGGCCCGCACAAGCGGTGGAGCATGTGGTTTAATTCGAAGCAACGCGCAGAACCTTACCTACCCTTGACATGCCGGTCGCGATTTCCAGAGATGGATTTCTTCAATTCGGTTGGACCGTGCACAGGTGCTGCATGGCTGTCGTCAGCTCGTGTCGTGAGATGTTGGGTTAAGTCCCGCAACGAGCGCAACCCTCACTGTTAGTTGCCAGCATTTAGTTGGGCACTCTAGCGGAACTGCCGGTGCTAAGCCGGAGGAAGGTGGGGATGACGTCAAGTCCTCATGGCCCTTACGGGTAGGGCTACACACGTGCTACAATGGCGCTGACAGAGGGTTAATCCCTAAAAGGCGTCTCAGTTCGGATTGTCTTCTGCAACTCGAAGACATGAAGTTGGAATCGCTAGTAATCGTGGATCAGCATGCCACGGTGAATACGTTCCCGGGCCTTGTACACACCGCCCGTCACACCATGGGAGTTGGTTCTACCCGAAGGTGGTGCGCTAACCAGCAATGGAGGCAGCCAACCACGGTAGGGTCAGCGACTGGGGTGAAGTCGTAACAAGGTAGCCGTAGGGGAACCTGCGGCTGGATCACCTCCTTTCTAAGGAAGGTTTTGAAGGTCTTCGCTTTGATAAATGTTCGCATTTTTCTTGAAAGCACGCACTTTTTTAATCTTTTAGAAAATATTAGGTCCATTTACCTCTCCGGGCAAATGGATCACTTAACGGCCAGGCGCTGTCTTCGTTTCTCTTCCCTTTTATCTTCAACCGCCGCGCCAAAAGGCTGCGTTACGAGGTTGTAGATGTGTTGATATGGAGGCCGGTAGCTCAGCTGGTTAGAGCGCACGCCTGATAAGCGTGAGGTCGGAAGTTCAAGTCTTCTTCGGCCTACCAAAGTTTTCTCATTTAGAGAATGTGTCCCATTTTTTTAGCGTTAAATGCTAAAGGGGGCTTTAGCTCAGTTGGTAGAGCATCTGCTTTGCAAGCAGAGGGTCAGCGGTTCGAATCCGCTAAGCTCCACCATTTTCAACACCGATTGAATTAAGTGCCCTTTGGGTTACTTAGATATTTGAAATCGTATATGGAGGGTTTATCCGACCCAGTTCGTCACGCATTCGACATCGAATGCATATAAATGTGATGACTAATTTTCCAAGGATAAACTTTAATAGTAAAGATATCGTCTGGCTGTTTATGGCAGCGTTTAACTGTCTCGTAAGAGCGTGTTATTCACTGCGCATGAACGCCAAACAATGAAATTGAGGTTAACCGTACCTAACTTCTGGTCGGTATGGTTGACCATCTCAAGAATCTAGAAGAATCAAGCGTTACAAGGGTTTCTAGTGAATGCCTTGGCGCACAGAGGCGACGAAAGACGTGATACGCTGCGATAAGCTCGGACGAGGTGCGAATAACCTTTGACTCCGAGATCTCTGAATGGGGAAACCCACCTTTACAGACCCTGATATTTTATCCTCTTTGAGGATTTAGTATCAAGGTTTGTGTTAGGTATTTTTACCTGAATATATAGGGTAAAAAAGCAAACCCGGGGAACTGAAACATCTCAGTACCCGGAGGAAAGGACATCAACCGAGACTCCGTTAGTAGTGGCGAGCGAACGCGGATCAGGCCAGTGGCTATATAAATACAATCAGAATAAGTTGGAAAGCTTAACCATAGTGGGTGACAGTCCCGTATGAGTAATGATTTATATAGTCCTCGAGTAGGGCGGGACACGTGAAATCCTGTCTGAACATGGGGGGACCACCCTCCAAGCCTAAGTACTCCTGTGCGACCGATAGTGAACAAGTACCGTGAGGGAAAGGTGAAAAGCACCCCGACGAGGGGAGTGAAACAGTTCCTGAAACTGGAAATCTACAAGCTGTCGAAGCCTCCTTGCGGGGCGACGGCGTACCTTTTGTATAATGGGTCAGCGACTTAGTCTTACTAGCAAGCTTAAGCCGATAGGTGTAGGCGTAGGGAAACCGAGTGTTAATAGCGCGTTTTAGTTAGTAGGATTAGACCCGAAACCAGATGATCTAGCTATGAGCAGGTTGAAGGTGCGGTAACACGCACTGGAGGACCGAACCCACTTATGTTGAAAAATGAGGGGATGACTTGTTGCTAGGGGTGAAAGGCCAATCAAATCTGGAGATAGCTGGTTCTCCGCGAAATCTATTTAGGTAGAGCGTCAAATGAATACCCTCGGGGGTAGAGCACTGGATGGGCTAGGGGGACTCACCGTCTTACCAAACCTAACCAAACTCCGAATACCGAGGAGTACTATTTGGCAGACACACTGCGGGTGCTAAGGTCCGTAGTGGAAAGGGAAACAGCCCTGACCGTCGTCTAAGGTCCCTAAGTAATGGCTAAGTGGTAAAGAATGTGAGAGTGCTTAAACAACCAGGAGGTTGGCTTAGAAGCAGCCATCCTTTAAAGATAGCGTAACAGCTCACTGGTCAAGCGCTCCCGCGTCGAAAATGTACCGGGGCTTAAGCCATTCACCGAAGACACGGGCGCACTTTATGTGCGCGGTAGCGGAGCGTTCCGTAAGCCTGTGAAGGTATCCTGTGAGGGATGCTGGAGGTATCGGAAGTGAGAATGCTGACATGAGTAACGATAAAAGGGGTGAGAGACCCCTTCGCCGAAAGATCAAGGTTTCCTGCGCAATGCTAATCAGCGCAGGGTTAGCCGGCCCCTAAGGCAAGGCCGAAAGGCGTAGTCGATGGGAACCAGGTTAATATTCCTGGGCCAGTGGGTAGTGACGGATGACGTATATCGTATCCCCTTATTGGATTGGGGGTGCGGTGAAGTCGTTCCAGGAAATAGCTCCCACATGAGACCGTACCCCAAACCGACACAGGTGATCAGGTAGAGCATACCAAGGCGCTTGAGAGAACTATGCTGAAGGAACTCGGCAAATTACCTCCGTAAGTTCGCGAGAAGGAGGCCCTGTATGAACGCAAGTTTGTATAGGGGGCACAGACCAGGGGGTGGCGACTGTTTATTAAAAACATAGGGCTCTGCGAAGTCGCAAGACGACGTATAGGGTCTGACGCCTGCCCGGTGCTTGAAGGTTAAATGGAGTGGTGCAAGCCGCGAAATGAAGCCCAAGTAAACGGCGGCCGTAACTATAACGGTCCTAAGGTAGCGAAATTCCTTGTCGGGTAAGTTCCGACCTGCACGAATGGCGTAACGACTTCCCCGCTGTCTCCAGCATAGACTCAGTGAAATTGAATTCCTCGTGAAGATGCGAGGTACCCGCGGCTAGACGGAAAGACCCCATGCACCTTTACTACAGCTTCACAGTGGCATTTGTAATGATATGTGTAGGATAGGCGGGAGACTTTGAACCGTGGGCGCCAGCTCGCGGGGAGTCAACCTTGAAATACCGCCCTTGTCCTTATGGATGTCTAACCGCGGACCGTTATCCGGTTCCGGGACCCTGTGTGGTGGGTAGTTTGACTGGGGCGGTCGCCTCCCAAAGAGTAACGGAGGCGCGCGAAGGTTGGCTCAGACCGGTCGGAAATCGGTCGTTGAGTGCAATGGCATAAGCCAGCCTGACTGCGAGACTGACAAGTCGAGCAGAGACGAAAGTCGGTCATAGTGATCCGGTGGTCCCGCGTGGAAGGGCCATCGCTCAACGGATAAAAGGTACGCTGGGGATAACAGGCTGATGACGCCCAAGAGTCCATATCGACGGCGTTGTTTGGCACCTCGATGTCGGCTCATCGCATCCTGGGGCTGGAGAAGGTCCCAAGGGTATGGCTGTTCGCCATTTAAAGCGGTACGTGAGCTGGGTTTAGAACGTCGTGAGACAGTTCGGTCCCTATCTACCGTGGGAGTAGGAGTTTTGAGAGGATCTGCCCTTAGTACGAGAGGACCGGGGTGGACATTCCTCTGGTGGAGCTGTTGTCACGCCAGTGGCATTGCAGCGTAGCTATGAATGGACAGGATAACCGCTGAAAGCATCTAAGCGGGAAACCCCCCTCAATACTAGAACTCCCTTGAGAGTCGTTGTAGACCACAACGTTGATAGGCTGGGTGTGGAAGTATGGCAACATATGGAGCTTACCAGTACTAATAACTCGATTGGCTTGATTTTTCAGGTCTTGAAGATTTTCATAATACGGTGTTCGTGCGTAGCGATTAGCTCGCATAATAATAAAATAAACAATCAGACGATATCTTTACTATTAAACATGACTTGCATTAACTGGGTGGTTATAGCGAGAGGTCCCCACCCGATCCCATTCCGAACTCGGTCGTTAAGCCTCTCAGCGCCGATGGTACTTTGTCTTAAGGCACGGGAGAGTAGGTCGCTGCCCGGTTTATACAACTCATGTTTCCTCCATATCATCAATTCAAATAACTACTTAGGTCATCCTAAGTAGTTTTTTTTTGGTTATTTTTTAAATTAGAAGTTTACAGGTATCGTTATGCAAAAGGTGGATGTTGTAAAGTGGATTGCGACCATCATACAGTTAGTAGGATATGGCCTTACAGGACTTAATTATGCTCCCTTGAATGTTTACTTTTTCTTAGTTGGGATTTTTTTGTGGTTCTCTGTAGGAGTAATGTGGAAAGACAAAGCTATAATGGTTGTACATGTAGGAGCTTTTTTATCATTGCTTATAGGATATCTAAACGCCATTTAAAATTGTGGGAGCTAATTGTACTAAATACCTAGTCTTATACCTTGGATTTATTTTAATTGTGGTTGCGGGGGTAGGATTTGAACCTACGACCTTCAGGTTATGAGCCTGACGAGCTACCGGGCTGCTCCACCCCGCGTGTGGGGATATATGTTGATAGACCGAAGATATCAAGCGGTAAGTAAAGAAAATTAATAATTTATATTAATTTATTTTTGTGATGGCCATTATAACTTGTCAGTGTTGCAATCGCCTTCCATAAGGTAAACCTGATGACTCAACAACTTATAGATAGCTTTGGCCGAGAAATCACTTATTTGCGTTTATCCGTAACGGATAGATGTGATTTAAGGTGTACATATTGCATGGCTGAAAATATGACATTTTTGCCACGTAAAGATCTACTTTCGCTTGAGGAGCTTGGCACTCTATGTGAATCTTTCATCAAGCGCGGCATTAAAAAAATTCGAATAACGGGCGGTGAGCCTCTCGTTAGAAGAGATTTAATGAGTTTTATGCATAAATTATCCAAACACCGCATTAGTGGAAAACTTGATGAGATTACTTTAACGACCAATGGAACTCTTCTATCGCGTTATGCTAAAGAGCTTAAATTATGCGGCGTTGAGCGCATTAATATCTCTCTGGATACGCTCGATCCAATAGTTTTCACTAAATTAACTCGCCGTAATGCTTTGGACGCTGTTTTGAAGGGTATTGACGCAGCACTAGAAGCGGGGATCAAAGTTAAAATAAACACAGTTGCCTTAAAGGGTGTCAACGATAGTGAGATACCTAGATTGATAGAGTGGGCGCACAATAAAAGTATGGATATAACGTTAATAGAGGTGATGCCTCTAGGAGATATCGATGAAGACCGCGTAGATCAATATATCCCTCTTAATGCCATAAGAGATAATCTAGAGCATCGCTTTACCCTTAATAATGTGCCACTGAGAACCGGAGGTCCTGCGCGTTACGCAAAAGTTAAAGAAACAGGCGGTATTTTGGGTATGATAACACCCTTAACAAATAACTTTTGTGCTGGCTGTAATCGCGTAAGAGTTACATGCACAGGACAAATTTATACATGCCTTGGCCATGGTCACAAACTTGATTTGAGAGCTGCAATTAGAGGTGATAACTCTGACGCTGAGCTAGAACGACTTTTGGGTATTGCAATGCGTGAGAAGCCTGAAAAACATTTTTTTGATATATCAGAGCGCGGCGCTAAACCCACTGTTGCACGTCATATGTCAGTCACTGGCGGGTAATAAGAGTGGTTGACTGCAAAAAAAAGCGTATAGTCATAGTCGGTTCTGGTTTTGCGGGTTTAGGAATGGCGTCTAGGCTTCTAGAAAATGGAATAGATGATTTTGTAATTTTAGAAAAATCTGACGGTGTTGGCGGTACATGGCGTTATAATACTTATCCGGGCGCAGAGTGCGATATTGCATCAATGCTTTATTCATTTAGTTTTGCCCCCAACCCTGCGTGGGACTTTAAATGGGCCAAGCAACCTCAAATTTTAAATTATCTTGAGAAATTTACGAATGACCGTGATTTGTATAAATATATTAAATTTGGAGAAGTAGTTACTGATGCGATATATAGTAATGGAAGGTGGGATATAAAAACAAAAAATGGAACGACTTATAATTGCCAATTTTTTATAAGTGCAATTGGTCAGTTGCATCACCCCTCAGTGCCAAACTTTAAAGGAAAAGATAAATTTATAGGTAGTAGCTTCCATTCATCAGAATGGGATCATAGTGTGAAGTATGAAGGTAAAAAAATTGGTGTCATTGGTGTTGGAGCAAGTGCTGCCCAATTAATTCCGGAGTTAGCCAAAGGTGCTAAAAGGCTAACTGTATATCAACGTACTCCTAATTGGATAATTAATAAGCATGATAGGCCATATTCTTCATTTGAAAAATGGCTTGCAAAGAAAATACCATTTTTGTCAAAAATATACAGATTGTCATTGTGGTGCCAGGGTGAATTTTTAATTTGGCCTGTTATAAAAGGCGCTAAACTGCGCGGTTCATTAGTTCGTAGGTTAAATAATCTAGAGATTAAAAAGAATGTAAAAAATAGGGATAAAGCTTCAAAGCTAATACCTGATTATGCGGTAGGGGCAAAACGAATATTGCTATCAGACAAGTACTATAGGGCAATAGGTCAGAACAATGTGACTTTAGAGACTTCCACTATTTCTAGAATTGGAAAGAGATCAGTCGAAACAATAAATGGTAATAAACATGATCATGATATAATAGTTTATGCAACTGGCTTCCACACAAACCCTTTTCTGAAAGAAATTAATGTAGTTGGAAAGTCTGGGTTTACATTAAAGGAAAACTGGAAAGACGGAGCCTTTGCTTATCTAGGGGTGACTACTCATAAGTTTCCTAATATGTTCATGTTGTATGGGCCAAATACCAATACAGGGCATACATCAATAATTTATAAATTAGAGGCTCAATTTGAACATATTTTAAAACTTTTATCTATTACGGATGATGGCATTATCGAGGTAAGGGGCTCGGTAGAAAAGCAATATAACATTCAAGCACAGAAAAAATTATCAAGATTAGCATGGTCAAAAATTGAAGCAAGTTGGTACAAGGATGGTGGAAGAGTAACTAATAATTGGTATGGAAGTTCACATGAATATAATAGGCGTTTGCGAGCACCAATTATTAAAAATTTTATTGTGACTACCCCTCAAATAAAACAATAAACCTAGGCTGAAGAACAGCTAGATAGATTCAAATTATATCTTATTAGTATAAAAAACAAAGGTAGATAGCATGAAACAAATTGGACATTTTATAGACGGGGAATTGGTTCCAGGTAATTCAGACCGAAAGAAAGATATATACAATCCAAATACAGGCAATATTCAAGCCCAAGTAAATTTAGCAACACCAAAAGAGTTAGACGCTGCGGTTGCTTCCGCAGCTAAAGCGCAAGTTTTATGGCATAATACAAACCCGCAACGCCGTTCAAGAATTATGTTTGCTTACAAACAATTAGTGGAGTCCCACATTGATGAATTGGCAGCTTTATTATCCTCTGAGCACGGAAAAGTTTTGGCGGATTCGCGCGGTGATGTTATAAGAGGTGTTGATGTTATTGAATTTGCTTGCGGGGTTCCTCATGCGCAAAAGGGTGAGCATACATATGGCGCAGGCCCTGAAATTGATGTTTATTCTATGCGCAAACCATTAGGTGTTGTCGCTGGAATAACACCTTTTAATTTTCCTGCTATGATACCTATGTGGATGTTTGGGATGGCGATAGCTACAGGAAACGCTTGTATTCTTAAGCCCTCAGAAAAGGACCCGTCAGTACCAATGCGGCTTTCAGAATTGTTTGTTCAGGCAGGCGGCCCCCGTGGTCTTCTGCAATGCATAAATGGTGATAAAGAAATTGTAGACGCTATATGCGACCACCCAACTATAAAGGCTGTGAGTTTTGTAGGGTCTTCAGATATCGCACAATATGTTTATTCCCGCGCAACTGCTAACGGTAAGCGCGCACAATGTATGGGCGGAGCCAAAAATCATGGAATTATAATGCCTGATGCAAATATGGATCAGGCCGTTAAAGATATTTTGGGAGCCGCGTATGGCTCTGCAGGTGAACGTTGCATGGCTTTACCGGTTGTTGTTCCTGTTGGAGAAGGTACAGCTGAGCGTTTTCTAGAAAAAATGTTACCTGCTATAGAGTCCATGAGGGTAGGGATTTCAGAAGATAAAGAAGCTGACTACGGTCCTGTGGTCACACTTGAACATAGGGAAAGTATTAAATCCCAAGTTACTAAGGCTGTGGAGGAAGGTGCTAAATTACTGGTTGATGGAAGAGATTTTTCTCTTCAAGGCTATGAAAATGGATTTTTTATAGGACCAAGCCTTCTAGATAACGTAACGCCTGACATGGAAACGTATCAAGATGAAATCTTTGGTCCTGTACTTCAAATAGTGAGGGCTAAAACATTTGAAGAAGCAATAAAGTTACCTTCTGAACATCAGTACGGAAATGGCGTAGCTATATTTACTCAAAATGGCCGAGCAGCTCGGGAGTTTGCTGATCGAGTCGAGGTTGGAATGGTAGGAATAAACGTACCTATTCCCGTTCCTGTGGCGTATCATAGTTTCGGTGGGTGGAAGCGAAGTGCATTTGGTGATGCTAATCAATATGGTATGGAAGGCCTGCGGTTTTATACTAAAGTTAAAACGGTAACTCAAAGATGGCCAGAAGGTGAAACAGAAGATAGTGCTTTTATTATTCCTACATTCTAATAACCATCTCTTTTATCAGTTTTTTTAGTAAATGCTATCGACTTAAAATGCAGAAAATTTAAGGTAATAAATAATATATGGACTTTCAATTAACAGAAGAACAAATCTTAATTCAAGACATGGCCAAGAGTTTTGCAACATCTGAGCTTGCCCCATTTTCTGCTCAATGGGACGAAAAAAAATTTCTTGACCGCAATGTTTTTTCAAAGGCTGCAGAACTTGGTTTTATGGGGATTTACACTTCTGAGGACTATGGGGGAACAGCACTTTCCCGCCTAGACTGTGCCCTTGTTTTTGAACAACTTGCAGCTGGTGATGTTTCGCATACAGCTATGATTACAATTCATAATATGGCGACGTGGATGATAGACCGTTATAGTACAGATGAAATAAGAAAAAAATATGTGCCGGGTCTTACCTCAGGTGATTTGATAGCAAGCTATTGTTTGACCGAGCCTGGTTCTGGTTCTGACGCCGCCTCACTTTCAACTAAAGCGGAAAAAGTGGGGAATGAATATATTCTTAATGGAACTAAAACTTTTATATCAGGAGCTGGCTGGTCGGATATTTACCTTGTAATGGCACGAACCTCTGACCAAGGAGCTAAGGGGGTTTCAACTTTCATAGTTGAAAAAGACGCACCGGGCTTAAGTTTTGGGGTTACTGAAAAGAAGATGGGCTGGAATGCCCAACCAACCGCGCAAGTCATAATGGAAGACTGTAAAGTATCGGAAAAAAATCGTGTGGGCGCAGAGGGTGAAGGATTTAAGTTTGCAATGAGCGGTCTTGATGGTGGGCGAATTAATATAGGCGCATGTTCATTAGGAGGTGCGCAAAAAGCTTTAAACGCTTCTATTAAATATACATCTGAACGAAAGCAATTTGGGAAGTTTATATCTGACTTTCAAAATACAGAATTTATGCTCGCCGATATGGCTACTGAATTAGAGGCATCTCGTATGATGATATATAGGGGTGCAGATATGATTGATAAAGGCATTGCAAATGCGAGCGCTGCTTGCGCGATGGCCAAGCGCTATTCTACAGATATGTGCAGTAAAATAGCTGACAATGCTCTTCAGTTGCATGGGGGCTATGGTTACTTGTCAGAGTATGAGATTGAACAAATAGTTAGAGACCTTCGGGTTCATCAAATACTGGAAGGTACTAATCAGATAATGAGAGTGATTATTTCGCGATCTCTTTTAAGGCAATAGGAATATATGACTGACGAAATACAATATCGGATAATTGGTAATTTAGGTCACATAACATTGAATAGACCCAAAGCATTAAACGCTTTGACATATGCTATGTGCGAGAAAATAACTGAGCTCCTTTTAGAATGGCAGGGTAAACCCGAAATCGGAGCTGTGTTAATTGATGGAATGGGTGATAGAGCATTTTGTGCTGGCGGTGATGTTATTTTATTACACGATAGTGGTAAAGCGGGAGATACTCGCGCAGAAGAATTCTGGCGCATTGAATATGCTTTAAATGAACTTATCCATTGTTATTCTAAGCCCTATATCTCATTGATAGACGGTTTTGTAATGGGTGGAGGCGTAGGTCTTTCAGTTCATGGAAAATACCGTATAGCAGGTGATGCCACTATTTTTGCTATGCCTGAAACTGGTATAGGCTATTTCCCTGATGTAGGCGGAACATATTTTCTACCTCGACTTGGTATGAATATTGGACAATGGCTCGGTCTCACTGGTGCTCGATTAGATGCTGGGCAAACATGTTACGTAGGTATTGCTAATATTTACGTGCCAACAGACAAACATCAAGATTTAATTCAAGCACTTGGTAAGGCTGATTTAGATGGTACAGACTTTAGAGTAAAAGAAGTGCTAAAGGCTTTTTCTCAAGTCCCGCCTGATCATGATGTAATACCAAAGGCAATTGCGGCATTCAGCTGTAGCTCTGTACCTGAGATTTTATTGTCACTTGATAATGATAATAGTGAATGGGCAGCGAAGCAGGCTAAAAATATAAGACGTAAATCTCCTTTAGCTATGTGTGTGACTTTTGAAGCTTTACGGCGAGGAGAAAGTATGACTTTTCGCCAGGTTATGACTCAAGAGCTAGATATATCTCTAAATTTTTTAAAAACTCAGGATTTTTATGAAGGAATACGTGCTCAACTGATTGATAAGGATCGTAATCCAAAATGGTCACATGCATCTGTTGATAAAGTTTCTTCAACGCAAATAGATAGACTGTTTCGAAAAACAGCAATTCCACCTCAGGAGTTTATTACATGAGTCAAATAGCATTTATAGGCCTGGGCAATATGGGAATTGGAATGGCAACTAACCTCGTAAAGGCAGGTCATAAAGTTATAGGCTTTGATGTATCCGCTAAAGCTCGTGACTCAGCTTTAGCTGCAGGCTGTGAGGTGGTCACTGATATAAAAGAGGCTGTTAAATCAGTTGATGCAGTTATTATGATGCTACCTAATGGAAAAATTGTAAGAAGTGTATGTGCTGATATAATGTCAGTGATTTCATCAGAAGTCTTGGTTATCGATTGCTCTACTATAGATGTTGCAACTGCCAGAGATATGATAGCTACAGCCTCTTTTAAAAATATTGATATGATTGATGCTCCAGTATCAGGCGGTGTTGGCGGTGCTTCTGCAGGTACTCTCACCTTTATGTGTGGTGGTTCAGAGGAAGCGTATTTGAGAGCGGAAAGCTATCTTAATGTTATGGGCAAAAATATTTTCCACGCAGGCGATGCTGGTAACGGTCAGGTTGCTAAGATTTGCAATAATATGCTACTAGGAATCCATATGATAGGTACTTGTGAGGCATTTAATCTTGCTGAAAAATTAGGATTAAGTGCTCAAAAATTTTATGATATTTCCTCTACAGCTAGTGGTCAAAATTGGTCTATGACAAGTTACTGCCCAGCGCCAGGACCTGTTGAAAGTGCGCCATCAAATAGAAATTATGAAGCAGGGTTTACAGCTGCAATGATGCTTAAGGACTTGCGACTCGCACAAGATGCCGCCACAACGGTAAGTGCCTCCACTCCTCTAGGAAGTAAGTCAGAAGCGATGTACGCCTCAATGGAATCGGCCAATAAAGACTCTCTAGATTTTTCAGGTATTATGAAACTTATTAACGGTTCTCTTTAATTATACTTATCATATTAAATTAGATAAGATTTTTTCTATAAATTAACTAGTAAACAATTGAGTGCTTAGTATTTTTTAGCACTCATATTTGTAGCAAAGAAAATCAGGTAACTGAAATCTTTTTTATAGTTAATTTATATGTTATCAGTCTTAGATATATTCCGCATTGGTATAGGGCCCTCCTCTAGTCATACAGTTGGGCCTATGCGTATTGGCAAACGCTTTGTTAGTAGATTAACAAAGGACGGTATTTTAGAAAGTACGAAGCAGATAAAGATTGTACTAAGGGGATCGTTAGCCTTTACAGGAGAAGGGCATGCAACTCCCAAGGCAACCATTTATGGTTTACTGGGCTATAGTCCCGAAATTTTTGACGCTGAACTTGCATCTAAAATGCTCTCGGAGCTGTACAATAAAAACCAAATTCTATTAAATGGAAGTGTGTGCATAAACTTTAGCTTCGACTCAGATCTATTATTTGATTATGAGACACCACCAAAGTTGCACCCAAATGAAATTCAGATGACTGCATTTAACTTCAATGGTAATAAACTTCTGGAGCGAATATATTACTCGACTGGTGGAGGATTTATAGCTTCATTGGATGAACTATCTTCCCCCTTAAAAGATGATATTGTTTCTCATGGCTATAGAGCACCGCTTGATTTTGGGTCAGCAGAGGATTTGTTGAGTTTATGTGAAGAGCATGGAATGTCTATAGATGAGGTTATAATTGCTAATGAAGATGCAATCAGAGATCGATTAAAGACAGATAGAGCCTTGAATAAAATTTCTAAAGCAATGTTCGATTGCATCGATAGAGGTCTCAATGGCGAAGGGGTATTGCCTGGTGGTTTAAATGTACGGCGTCGTAGCCCTGACTTATGGAAAAAATTAATACGAACAGAAGTATCTAATGAACGTGAACAATTATTTGATTGGCTTAATGTTTATGCTTTAGCCGTTAGTGAAGAAAATGCTTCAGGTGGACAAGTTGTAACTGCACCTACGAATGGAGCTGCGGGTATCATTCCTGCTGTCATCAGACATTATTGTTACGGAGAAACGCATTCAGAAAAAAATATTCAAAAATTTTTATTAACAGCTGGCGGGATTGGACTATTATATAAGCAAAGAGCCTCTATCTCAGGAGCAGAGATGGGCTGTCAAGGTGAAGTTGGAGTAGCATGCTCAATGGCTGCTGCAGGGTTGGCAGCTATATGGGGTGGTAGCCCTCAACAAATTGTCCAGGCTGCTGAAATCGGTATGGAGCATAATCTGGGTTTAACATGTGATCCAGTTGGAGGTCTAGTTCAGATACCTTGTATTGAAAGAAACGCAATTGGGACTGTTAAAGCAGTGAATGCGGCTAGACTGTCCTTGCATTCAGATAGAAAAATGAAAGTTTCATTAGATCAAGTTATTGAAACTATGCGTCAAACAGGTTTGGATATGTCAACGAAATATAAGGAAACCAGTCAAGGTGGACTGGCTGTTAATGTAGTAGAGTGTTAATTAGCTAGTTGTAGCTGTTTAAAGCCTCCCTTTGGAAGTTTTAATTGAAAAGTGTTTTTTAAGTTTTCTGCGCTTAAGACTTTTTTAGGGGTCCCTTTAGCTACAATTTCTCCATTATTTAACATCCAAATTTTATTAGAAAATTGTGAAGCTAACGATAAATCATGTAATGCAGCTATAACAATTCTTCCATTTTTTGCTTCATTTTGAAGAGTTTGCATCATTGAAATTTGAAAAGCAGGGTCCAAGGCAGATATAGGCTCATCCGCCAATAAAATTGGTGCATCTACTGCTAGCGCTCTTGCAAGAAGTACCCTAGCTTGTTCTCCCCCAGAAAGATTGTTGAATTTTCTATTCTTAAGCATGTCAGTTTTTGTTCGATTTAATGCGTTTTCGATGATGTCCTTTCCAGCACTACTAATTTTTCCTAGGGATCCTCTGTAGGGTGCACGACCCAGTTCAACAATTTCATAAACTGGCATGCTTGGATATGCCTCTCGATTTTGTGCAAGATAAGAGATAATTTTTGCCCGTTTTCTAATTGAAAGACTAGAAAGATTTTCACCTGCGTATTTAATTGTTCCTGATGAGGGGGTTATGATACCTGCTATCGTTTTTAATAATGTTGATTTACCTGAGCCATTGGGCCCAACAAGAGCTATAAGTTCGCCATATTTGCCTTCTGTTGAAATATTACGAATTACATCACAAGGCCCATAACCGGATAGCAGATTGTTGATATGTATCATAATTTAGTCTCTTTAACTGCTAAATATAAGAAAAAGGGAACGCCAATCAGTGAAGTTAATATGCCTAAATATAGCTGGGTACCTGGGCCAGTAAGAAATCTTGTAATTATATCTGCAAAAACTAAAAACCCAGCTCCAGCTATAGCAGATAAGGGTACTAGTTTTATAGGATCTGCACCAAATATAAGTCTAATTATATGTGGTATAAAAAGGCCTATAAAGCCAATTGCTCCTGCTATTGCTACACCACTCCCAACGCATAAGGCACTTCCAATAATAAGTATGGCGCGTAATCTACCAAGTGAAACCCCTAATGAAATAGCAGTTTCTTCACCGAGGCTTAATGCCTTCAAATCGGGACCAATTAGAGTTAGCAATACAATGCCGATAACCGTAAGCGGAGCACATATCATTAAGTCAGTAAATTGAGAGTTATTGAGCGAGCCCATAAGCCAATAGACCATCTCTGATAAAGCCCAGGGATTTGGTGAAAAGTTCATTGTAAGTCCTGTTATGGCAGTAGCTAAAGCACTTACTCCCACTCCAGCTAAAATAAGGGTTGAAGCACTTTTGCGATTTCCTGAAATTTTTAAAATCAAAAATGCCCCTATTGCTGTACCTACTAACGCTGCTAATGGAATCCAATTATAGTAGCCATAATACAATGCAATAACTGCTCCTAAAGCAGCGCAGGCTGTAAATCCTAGAATTCCTGGCGCGGCTAACGGGTTTCTTGTATAGCTTTGTAAGGCAGCCCCCGATGCACCGAGCCCAGCCCCAATTACTGCGCCAGTAATTGACCTTGGGAGCCTTAACTCTCTTATTATAATTTTATTAGTCTCGGACCCCTGTCCAATAAGTGCTTTTAAGGTTTCTAAGAAAGATAAGTTTACTGTACCTATGAATAATGAAAATAAAACACAGCTAAGAGTGCAAATGATTAAAATAATAAGTTTCATGACAGATTATCTATTGCTATTGCTATCTTCTCCGAAGCTTGAATAAGGCCCGGGCCAGCGCAGGGCCATAAGCTACCCTCTATTTCAACAACAGGGTGTGAATGAATAAAGCGTTCTATAACTTTATTTCGTACTGCAATAGCCTCTACGGACTCATAGCCACTTGAAAAATAACTTGTTATGATAAGATCTGGATCATATTTTATGAGTTGCTCAGGATCTGGCTTGTACCAACCAGTATTTTTTACAATATTAACTCCCCCGGCGTACTTTATAGCTGCATCGACGAAGGTATCTAAGCCAGCTGAGCTCCCTGAACGAGATAAATATAAGATTTTTGGTTTAACTTTACGATTTTTTGCATTTTGGTGAAGGGTCCTTATTCGCTCCTCCCAATTATCTACTATATCTTTCTCTAGTCCTAAGGAATTAATTATAAGCTCTGCATTAGACCTTATGGTTTCAAAGCTTTCACCCCATTTTAATTCAATTTTTTGAATTTTTGATGGTAATTTATTATTAGTTTCCCCTGACCCGAGTAAAATATGTGAAGCGTTACTGTTCAATAATATTTCAGTATCATTCCATACTTGAGGTAACTTCTTTTGTCTGTCATCTGCAGTAGATAAAAGGCTTCTTGATTGCCATGAAAGGTGGCTAATTTTTTGTGGTGCGAGTGCAAGTATATAGCTATCACCACATAGTGATGTACTAGCTATTGATTTGGTTTCTAAAGCAATTGTTTCAATACTTAAAATAAATGCGCTTGTAAAACATAGTAAAATACAAGTGCATAATTTTCTGATTATATTTGATATCGCGAAGATCATGAATCAAATTCTATGGTTTATATCGACAAGGTGCAACGTGTTACTTGCTGCATTCATATTCATTTATATTATGTATAACTAGATATTGATTTTAAAAATTGAGTCAGTGTAAAAATATTTAAATATAAAACGCCGTGTTACACGGCGCTTTAAGATAGCTATCTTTTTATGCCTTTTTTGGCATCCAGATTTGCAATAGGATCATTGCTATAATGACTAAATCAAAAGCAGCTACCGGCATTGGCAATGATACTGCATCTGTTGCAAAGTTAGCCACAACTTGTTCGCTACCTGGAGTCAGTTGTACCCCGCTTTCACTTAAAGCTTTAAGGCCATTTGCTGTATTAGCTCGAACTGTAATATAGGCCATCTGCCAATATAAAGCTCCAAACATGACTAAACCACCAAAGGCGGAACCCAAGAGTTTACTGATCATGTTACTATCATCTGACATACGAATGTTGTTAGCAACACGTAGTGCAAGCCAAATAGCTAATATGCTGCCGATTGCCCTTAGAGCAAAAGCTATACTGTATGTTCCAAATAATGTTAATGTTTGGTATTCAACTAAATTTTCCATATATTTCCCCTAAAAAAGTAAATTGCATACTAAAAACTAGTAGAAAGGTATTTATTATTCAATTAAAAATTTTGAAATATTGATTTTATGTTTAATGACGTTAATTTCAATTAAAGAAAAAAGGAGATTATAGTGATTAAGAATATAATAAAATTTACTACTTTAGCATTTACAGGCATGGTTCTTTTAGCGTGCAGTATGACACAAACATCTGAAGCCCCTGAGGCTACTTCTGAAGCCGTTAGCAGTGAAGTGCTGATAGCATATGCAAAAGCTGGATATGATGCTTTTAAAGTAAACGATATGGAAGCTTGGGCCCTTACTCAAGCTGAAGATGCTATATGGACTATGCCAAAAGGCTTTTCATATGGAGGCACTTATATTGGACCTGAAGATGTTATAAAAAATGTATTTACTCCCATAGCCGCTTATTGGCCTGACTTTAAAGTTGAGCCTATCTCATACCATGCATCTGGAAATACCGTTTTTATTAAAACTAAAATGACAACAGGTGGTCAAGTAAGCGACTCTCTTCATATGGCTGTTATTGAAAATGGTAAATATGTAAAATTTCAAGTTTTTGATGATACATACTTCATGATGCAGAATGCTCAAGCAGCCCCCAAAGAATAAGCTTTATCATTAAAATATCGATTTTATAACTCTAGATGTTAAACCTTTTAATGCGAATACAGCTATCTATAATTTATCTGATTATGGTAGCTTTATCAGCTAATTCTTCTTATGCAGAAGATGTGACCTCATATTCTACGGAAGTATCTTTCAGTTCGCAGAAAGTCTCCCCAATTTCTCATCATGGTCAACTATCCGTTGTTGGCAAACACATCCAGGATGCCAATAAAAAAATAATATCTCTGGCAGGGTTAAGTCTATTTTGGTCTAATACAGGCTGGGGACAAGAAAGATTTTATAATGTTGAAGCGGTTGATGAGTTTGCACAAAAATGGAAAGCTGGCATCATTCGAGTTGCAATGGGTGCGCAAGGTCAAGGTAGTTACTTAAAAGACAAAAAATCTAATTTATCAAAAATTACTAAAGTAATTGACGCGGCAATCGCAAATGAAATTTATGTTATAGTCGATTGGCACTCTCACCAAGCCGAACAAAATATAAGCGAGGCAATAGAGTTTTTTACATTTATAGCAAAAAAATATGGAGAAACTCCAAATGTAATATACGAAATTTACAATGAGCCTTTAGCTAATACTTCATGGGAATTAACCGTTAAGCCCTATTCCAAGACTGTAATTAATGCGATACGCAAGATAGATCCTGATAATTTAATAATTGTTGGTACTCCGAGTTGGAGTCAAGATGTTGATATTGCGGCTGACAAGCCGATACTGGGTCATCATAATTTGCTATATGCTTTACATTTTTATGCAGCATCCCACAAAAGTGAACTTCGTAAAAAAGCACAGTATGCGATAAGTAGGGGCTTACCTCTCATTATATCAGAGTGGGGTACGGTATCTTATGATGGAGATGGCTTAGTGGATGAAGAGTCAACTCTTGAATGGATGAAGTTTATAAGGAAACATAATTTATCTCACCTAAACTGGGCTGTCAGTGATAAAGATGAGGCTGCTTCTATCTTTAAACCAGGAGTCAGTTCTGAGGGACCATGGAGTACTCAAGATTTAACTCTATCCGGAAAGCTTGTGAAAAATATTCTGCTTGAGTGGTAGTCTTCTTAAAGAAAAAGTTATAAAGCTAGGTGCTAAAACTATTAATAAGAGAATAAAAAGGCTAATAATTACGCATAGAATTTATATTCCATGCGTAATTAAATTTACTAACTTTAAAATGTAGTCTTAATAGAAAATCGGAAATTTCTTCCTGGCAATGGTACTACATCCTTAAGGTAGGATGAGTGTTGCCTAACTTCTTTGTCAAATAAATTTAAGGCCGAAAGTTTAAATTTAACATTTTGATTAAATTCAGGAGTCCACGTTAAAAATCCATTTAACTGGGCAAAGCTTTCTGTCGGCAACTCAAAAGCAGATAATTTACTTTGCTTAGCCGAATAATCTAACTCGGTACGGAGTTTAAGACTTTTCCATTCAGCCTCTGCTCCAACTAAGACTGATAATGGAGCTATGCGTGGTATATTTCCAGCTGTTGTTTTGGCGCGTATATATTCAAGCAACCCATCAATTGAGACGGAAATATTGTTAATGTCCTTAAATGTATATGCACCCTGTATTTCACCCCCCTTGAAAACTGCATCGGAACTTAATGTATTATAAACATCGAGACCATCAATCATTTGTTCAGTTGTTATATCTGTATAAATATAATTCTGGTAGTCTGTAACAAACGCATTTGCTGTTAAGAAGTAATTATTTGTTTTAAAGCGATAAGCTAATTCAACTCCTAATGCTGTTTCTTTATCAAGATTCGCATCGCCAATTTCATAAGCATCTGTAGCTAGATGTGGCCCGTTAGAAAATAATTCTTCACTTGTAGGCGCTCTCTCAGATCTGAAGGCAGTTAGTCCCAATCTATTCTGGCTATTGAAATGGTAGTCACTTCCAGCTGAAACACTGAATAAACCATAAGATTTTTTTTGGTTTAGTGATTCTGAAATAATTCTATTATTTTCAAAACGCATCGCTCCTCTGAGATGTAAATTATCATAGGATTGTTCTTGAAATGTGTAGATACCTATTTCCCGGGTATCAGTTTGAGGCACAAATGCCTCTGCACCCAATGCGTTAAAATCTCTTTTTCGGATATGAATTCCAGATGCACCTTTGCGGCCATTCACTTCATTTTGAACTAACTCAAGACGTGCTTCAAGTCCTTCATTGGCAAAAACAGTTCCAATCTCGTTACCTTCTATCTCCGTGTGTTCGTAATCTGCATATCCTGCAAATAATTGTAACCTCTCGAAGTATCCGCCTAGCTTCCTAACAGCATTTAGATCAATTCGGGTTTGCTTGAGGTCAATAGAAACTAGTTCTTCCTCTTCATCATGGTCTTCATCATGGTCTTCATCATGGTCTTCATCATGATGCGCATGCCCGCCTGGTATACCATATTCACTATCAAGTTGGTGAACTGATATGCCTACGAATCCTTTATTGGATATGTAAGATAAACCACCTGTGATAGATGCAGTTTTCGTAAATGAGTTTTCAAGTCGGTCCTTCATCTCTCCTTCACGCTCTTCATCATGGTCCTCATCATGGTCCTCATCATGGTCCTCATCATGGTCTTCATCATGGTCCTCTTCGTTTTCATGGAAAATTTCACTTTCAGCGAAACCTGGGATTCTATAATCTTTAGTCTCTCTCCATGTTCCATCTAAGTGTAAAACTAAGTTGTTGCCAAGACTCTGCTCTATAGATGCTGCCCCTTCTTTACCTGAGTCAACTGAACTGAACCCAATTCGAGCAGATGCTTGAGTACTTTTTGGAATTTCAGTTGGAATACGACCGTCAATAACGTTTATGACTCCCCCAGACCCGGATGAACCAAAACGCAATATTGCCGGACCTTTAAGTATTTCAATTACTTTAGCCTGTGCTGGTTCTACGGCAACGGCATGATCTGGTGAGGCTGAAGATGCGTCGATTGTATCAATACCATTAGCTAGCACACGTATGCGGTTACCGCTTTGACCTCTTATTAGTGGACGTGAAGCGCCAGCACCAAAGAAAGTGGAAGAAACTCCTGGTTCATACTTTAGTGTTTCTCCAATGGTTGAAGTTAAGCGGTTATCCAATTCGTCACCTGATAAAATTGTGATGCCTGTAATTGCATCCTCAGGTGAACCGCCAAGAATGCGCGCGCTTGTAATAACAATTTCATCATTATTATTGGTAGTTTGAGATTGTGCCGAAAAAGGCAAAGATAATAAAAGAGTGGCCAAAGCTATCTTTGACGTAGAGTTTTTAAAAGACATAGTTATTCTCACATAGTAAAATTTCTGCAACCGCAGCCGCAATATTGGTTAATTTATTTTATATGTGATTGGAGGGGGGTGCCCGGGGAGGAGGACCTCGATTTTCTGGATTCCTATAGAATGTTGCATCAGAACTTAATAGGTATGTTTTCTTTTTAAGTTTTTTGGACTTATCACCTTCTGTAGAGATAGTTTGTTGAATTATCTTAGCATCAGAATTTTCGGACACATAAAGACACGCGACACATTCCGTGTGATTTGTATCAGGCGTTAATTCAGTACTATGTACAATGCTAGTTGTTTGAAGACACAGGAATAGCATAGCTAAAAAGCTAACTAGTATGTTATGTGCCTTTTTTCTAAACATGGTAGTCACTAACCATATTTCATAAATAAATCTAGAGTTTTTCTTCAAGGTAGTTTCAATTTTATGAATAAATAAATTGAAGAAATCCCGGTAAAGGCCTCAAAACTTAAGACACTTAGATTAAATAATGATGTACTACCGTCTACTACAACTCCATAGCTTCTTGTAAGGGCCATGCATGAGCCAAGCATTGCTAGAGAGAAAAGTGTGTATTTGCTCAGCGATGGTTTAAAAAAAGCAATAAGTGCCATCAAACCTACACCTGTTTGAACGCCCCCGTACATTACTCGAATATCAGTTATCCCATTGGAGTTTAGTGCATTAACCCCAATTATTTCAGTAATATTTGATACATTAAAAATGCACTGTATTCCCCATGGCAACCATACAGCTATCATTATGATGAAATAGAGATTCATGATTTTCACTTTAGAGTCCCCATTATTAATTGTTATTATCCATAGCGCTTCTATTCAAAGTGTTATATTTTAATATATGTATAGTAAAACAGGAATTGACAATGATTAAAAAGCGAAGTGCATTTGTTTTGATTTCTCTACTTTTTGGTTTATTCATTGCTACGTTCTCAAATTTGTTTATTAGCAACCTTAAATTTCAGCCAGTTGTTCGAAAAGTAGTTGATGGACCTTTTAAGCTTGTCGCAACCAGCAGTATTGATGGTTCGTTTAAGTCTGTAACTAGTAGTGAGAATTTAAATAATAACTCTATAAAATGGAACAATCGCCTTATTAATGGTCACCAAGCCAGGAGGGGTGCATCTTATCCATGGTCAACAACGATTCATGGTAATGAATTATGGATGGGTACAATTTCTCAAGGGTGGTGCGTCTGGCCATCTGTAAATCTAAAATGGCCTCTTTCTTTGAGCACTTATCAAAGTCAATATACCGGGTGTTCAGTTCAAGACACACTTTCAAGTCTTTCCCAAATTATTGTTTATAATTTTGAAACAGGTCAACAAGAGTTAGTTAATAAAGATTGGTTACTTGATGGGGGAGAAAAATTTGATCTTGCAATGAAACGCCATAAAAAGATGTCACGTCGTTCAGTTATGGGACTTAGAGCTGCGGGAACAATTGGCGACATTGTATTTTTTGTAGGGCACCATAAGCATGCTAAATCAGAAGGGTGGCTCAGAATATTTGCTTTTAATGCTAAGAAAAGGTCTTTTTTGGGTTACCGAGATATTAAAGGCGACACAATCCGTCGCTTTGTGGCCATTAAGGATGCAGCAGGTCAAATCGGATTTTATACTATAATCGGAGCTGAAACGGGCATGCTACAAAACGGTCAAGGCCCCACGGTGATGCTGCGTTGGGTTGGAAGTCAAGATAAACCCTTTAATGGAGGTAACTACCAACAGACTGAAGATGGGACTGGGGCAGGTTGGGATATAGTTTCTTCTGAAAAGCTAGATGGCCGACATGGAATGATTGGAGATTTTAAGCAGTTTAAGCATTATGATGGTAGCCAAAGACTAATAATGTCATCAGCGGCACACCCGCTATTGTATAGTAATGATGCAATTGAGATTGACCCTGTTCGAGAGGAGTCTAAAATGCTCCTATCAGACCCTTTGCCTCTCGGAGGTTGGACAAAAAATAATCATATGGAATTCAAGGTTATTTTTGGGATGGACCAGTATGACCCAGATACTAAAGGTCGCTGGGGTTCAAAGTGGGGCACAACTAATATTTTTAATGGATATATCTATTTTGGGACCTACCATCAAGGTACTGCTGCGGGGTATGAACATTTTAAAAAGGCAGATAAAAAGCTTTTTGAAAAACTGACATCTACAAATAAAAAACATGAAGAATTCGCAATCAACCAATGGAGGGCTAGCTCCATTTTTCGGATGAAATTAACTGATTTGGACGAAATCAGTAAGGGAGCTAAAGACCCGGAATTATTATATGGATATGAAAATTTCAATGTAGTTAATGATGAAGGGCAATGGGAAAAAATACCAAATAAACTCATGCAAATACCCTTGTTTGGAGATGCTGGTATGGGTAATCCAGGAAATATTTACTCGTGGACATCACTAAACCGTAAAGGGAAATTATTTTGGGGTTTCTTTGATGCATTTTCAGGGACTCATGATTTACTCGAGCAAGCGAATGCAAGTAGACTATTAATAATTCCAGGACTTTCTATTCCAATTATTAGTTGGAAAAATAAAAGGAATAATAGCCTAACATATGCCCTGCATAGGCATATGAGAAAACAAATGGAGGTGAATGGAAATGGCAAAGACTTTATTCCAGGCGGCGATCTCGTAGTTTTTGAGGGGTATGGTCCACCTCGTATTTTAACAAGTAAGGGTTTCGGCAACCCTTGCTCCAATGGAATTCGCAATGCTGAAGTTTTAAAGGATAGAGTTTTTTTTGCTACCTCAAGTTGGTGTAATCTTTCAGAATTGGCAGGATCTGAATTTTATGAGTACATTCCTGAATTAGATACCAAAAACACCCAATAAGTATTCATAAAAAAGAACTATTGAATATATTTATATGTGAGTTCAATAGTAAATTATGTTTCGATTTATTACCATAATGTTTACTGTTTGGCTATTTGGCTGTGACAGTTCAATAATCTCTTCCGATATTAATGTAAAAGTGGAACTTGCCAGAGAAAGAAATGATGGTCCTGCTATTTGGGTGCTCAAAGACAATGACACTACATTATATCTTTTTGGCACTGTACACCTTTTACCTTCAAACTTGAGTTGGCAGAAAAGTGATATGCAAAAAGCATTTGCATCATCAGGAACTATATTTTTTGAAGCCAATTCAGAGGCTAACGAAAAGGTTGCTGCTAATATTTTAGCATCGAGCCTTGGGATGCGTCAGGACGGCCTAAGATTATCAGATAGTCTTGATAGTTATCAATTAAAATTATTAGAAGCTGTCGCCCATAATGGAAATTTAAATATTGCTCTCCTAGATAGTCTCAGGCCTTGGCTGGCTAGTGAGTATATAACTCTTGCAGCAGCAACAAATGCGGGGTTATCTTCTGATTTATCAGCTGACGAGGCTTTAAAATCAAGAGCTCGGCGTGATAAAAAGAATGTTATCTTTCTTGAGACTGTCGAAGAGCAAATCCTTACTTCAGCAAACCTTTCTAAGTCTGTTCAGATGTCACTTCTTACCGAAACATTAGAAAAGTATAGTAGCCTTGCTAATGATCTTAATGATGTTGCTCAGTCTTGGGCATTGGGAAGAACTGATTATTTGTCACGCGAATTAGTTATGGCAATGAAATATAAATCATCAGAATTGTATAATAATCTAATTGTAAGACGAAATATTAAATGGATGGACAAAATAAACCAATTTATTGAAGGAAGCGGGACAGGATTTGTTGCCGTTGGAACAAGTCATTTGCTTGGTGAAGATAGCCTCATAGAAATGCTCAGGGAACAAGGCTATGAGGTATCCAGATATTATGCTTTTCAAGGACCAAATGTGATCAAACCGATTAACCCAAGTATTAAAAAGCTAAATTAAGTACTATTTATTAAAAACTTGTTTGAAAGCCAGCATACAGTTTTCTTCCTTGCGAAGAGTAGCCAATGACCTCTTGATATTGCTCATCGAGTAAATTTTCACCGCGAAGATAAAATCTTAAATTATCGTTTACTTTATATGATCCATAAAGGCCAATTAATGTAAAAGCGTCAAGTTTCACATTTTGAAAACTTGAAAAATCCGTATCAAGTTGACTCCCATTATGGTCAAGAGACGCTGAAATTAATATGTCATCACTAGGGATGTATGTTATTGATGCACTTGCAATAAACTTAGGTCTTCGGATCTCCTCTATTTCATTTTGCTTGCTTGTTTGATAAGTTGCTGAGGATCTCACTTTTATTTTCTCTGATATATCCCAACGGACTTCTGTTTCAACACCTTGTCGAGTACTTTTGGAGCCTAAGTTAATTACAGTGGAAGTAAAGTCAGCAGCATAAACTGTAGTAATTTCATTCTTTAGTTCTGACCTGAAGTAATCAACAGATAATTGTAGATTAGCAATTTTATGTTCATAGCCAATATTAAAGCCTAATGAGTTTTCTGGTTTAAGACTCTTATTTCCAGAAAAACCAGAAGTTGGGTAAAAACCAAATAGTTCTATTAGAGACGGGTTTTTTACACCAGAACCTATTGATGCACGCAACCTACCGTTAAGTTCCTCTGGTTTATAACCAGCCCCTACTCTCCATGTGGTTACGTTCTTAAAATAGTCATTTATATCGTGACGGCCCGAAGCTGTTATTGTTATAGGACCAGAAGAATGAACATAATCACCCGCAAGCGCATATGACCAAATTTCAGGCTCTGCATCCGGCTCTGTAAAATTTGGTAAGATAGAATAAGACTCGTGCTCAGCTTCCGTTAGGAATGATATTGTATTGTTTCCGAGAACTTTTTTTGCAACCCAGTTTATTCCGTGCCTCGCACCTTTTGAAAGACTTGAAAACCCCGCTTGGGTATCTGTATCGGTTGCAACCATGTGTGAGGTTATTGCATTAGAAAACCCCGCTAAATCAAATTTAGCATCTATTCTTGCAGTATCACTTTTTACATTTGTTTTTCCAGTTGTGTTGTTAAGCCGGCCATTGAAATCGGCATCCTCGTCTATATCAGTAGTAATGTCAGAAAATCCAAATTTTGCACTCAAAGATATACCTGTAAAATTTACGTTGTTTAAACCAAGGTTTATATTTTTACCTTTGGAGCCATCTTTCTCGCCATTGAGCCCTGATATATCATAGCCCTGGGACTTAAATGCTGTTCCATTCAAAGACAGAGAGGCTTTGCCAATAGGAATTATTGTGTGAATATTACCTTCATAGCTTTTTTCATTTCCAGCACTAAAAGTACCCTGAGTACTTTTAGTGACTGAATTTGTTCGGGTGGTTATATTTATGACCCCTCCAATTGCGTCCGACCCATATAATGCTGACTGCTCTCCCTTTAAAATTTCTATTCTTGTAACATCGGAGGAACGTAGACCTGCAAAATCAAATTCACCTGTTGTAGGATTATTCATTTCCACACCATCAATTAATACTAAGACATGGTTTGCCTCAGAGCCCCTTACCCGTACTTGTGTTAAGCTGCCTTGTGGCCCTGAAGAGTTAACGGCAACTCCTGGAATAGTTCGTAGTAAATCTGAGATGTACTGTTGTCCTCGATTAATTATTTCGGTTTCAGTGATAATTATTGCAGGCGAGGTGAGATTATTTTTATCTATGTTTCCTAGTCTTGATCCCAAGACAATTATATCTTCATTATTTTTATTTAAATCTTGCCAATTTTGACCAAATGCATTGCTAGATAAAAAGATCATGGCACTGCTCAGTAAATATTTTTTCATTACACGACTCCAATTTCGCTAAAATAGCGATTTTAAATATAAAAGTGTCGTCATTGGGAAAGGCATTATTACCTTTTTTCCATGCACATCGGTCGTTCCCGCCCGCGTGCGCTGGCGACTTTATTGGCAGGTCTTCTGACTTTTGGTTCAAATGCTGCTCTTACGTCTTCCCGAAAAATCAGTGACATATGTAAGAGAAACTTACCAATTACAGCTGCGGGTGCAGTTGAAGCTTTGAACTCCATTCCCGTATTAACGCACAAGGCGACCAATAAATCGCACTTAAAACATAATACCTTGGTAAGCAAGCATATGCTTGTATCTAATTTAAGTATTAAAATTTTTGAAATAATA
>Ga0209308_10000934_pt1 | contig 28486 bp, 19 predicted proteins | sample COGITO_mtgs_1204_3_FD_184806 | JGI IMG/M metagenome (GOLD analysis project Ga0209308, IMG submission 184806) | Pelagic marine microbial communities from North Sea - COGITO_mtgs_120405 (SPAdes) (version 2) | ecosystem: Environmental > Aquatic > Marine > Epipelagic ...
ATACCCGCGTGTACGCGCTTCTTGAGTGCCGGCAAAGAGTTCGCGCACGGGGGTAAAGATGCCGGTATACGTCGCTGGATTCGATCGGGGGGTGCGGCCGATCGGGCTCTGATCTATATCGACTACCTTATCGAGTAGGTCGAGGCCCTCTACCGACTTGTGTTTGGCTGCTGTTAGCGTAGTTGCGCCATTGAGCTTGCTCGCAGCGAGCGGGTAGAGTGTGTTGTTTATTAGTGTAGATTTGCCCGAGCCCGAGACGCCAGTAACACAGGTCAGCAGCCCAATAGGAATGCTCAGGTCGACCCCCTGCAGGTTGTTTCCGGTGGCGCCGAGAACGCGGAGCTGCTTGTCTGGATCGGGTTTCCCGCGGGTCGCAGGAATCTCTATCTTTTCTTTTCCCGACAGGTATTTGCCGGTGAGCGAGTCTTTAGAATTGAGAATGTCCTCGATCGTACCCTGTGCGACGATTTCGCCGCCATGCACCCCAGCCCCGGGGCCGATGTCTATGACATGGTCGGCGTTGCGGATGGCGTCTTCGTCATGTTCGACCACAATCACCGTATTCCCAAGGTCGCGCAGATGAAAAAGGGTTTTTAATAGGCGAGTATTGTCGCGCTGGTGCAGGCCAATCGAAGGCTCGTCGAGGATATACATTACGCCGACAAGGCCGGCTCCAATCTGACTCGCCAAACGAATGCGCTGCGCTTCGCCGCCCGATAGGGTGTCGGCGCTGCGGTTAAGCGTGAGGTAGTTAAGACCCACGTCGACCAAAAATTGGAGGCGGTCTTGCAGCTCCTTGAGTACCTTCTCTGCAATTTTTGCGCTCTTACCTTTGAGTTTTAGCTTGCAGAAATAGTCGTGAGACTGAGCGACAGTCATGCTGGTGATTGTGGGCAGGTTGCTGCCCTGAATCAATACAAAGCGGGCGTCACGCTTGAGCCGCGTGCCGGCGCAGTCAGGACACGACTGTGAGCTAAGGTATTTAGAGAGCTCCTCGCGGACATGGTTAGACTCGGTTTCGCGATAGCGACGTTCCATGTTGGGCAATATACCCTCGAAGGGGTAGCTGCGGGTGCGCGTTTCCCCGCGATCGTTAATATAAAAGAAATCGATGACCTCTTTGCCGCTGCCATTCAATATAGCGTTGCGATGCTTTTTGCTTAGCTCGTTAAAGGGTATATCGATCGAGAACCCATAGTGTTCGGCGAGAGAGGTGAGCATCTGGAAATAGTAAAGGTTGCGGCGATCCCACCCGCGAATAGCGCCCTCGGACAAGGCGAGTGACTCATCGACTAGAATGCGATTTTCGTCGAAAAACTGCTTTAGCCCGAGGCCGTCGCATGAGGTGCAGGCACCCGCTGGGTTATTGAACGAGAACAGGCGTGGCTCCAGTTCCTGAATGCTGTGACCACACTGAGGGCACGCGAAAAGAGAAGAAAACACGAGGTCGTGTTCGCTGCCAAGCTCTTTGCCTTGGTCGTCTGACTGGCTCACCATCGCGAGACCATCGGCGAGCTGAATTGCAGTCTCGAAGCTTTCGGCTAGGCGTTGTTCGATGCCTGGCTTGACCTTGAGACGATCGACGACTACATCTATGGAGTGTTTCTTGTTTTTCTCCAGCTCGGGTGGGTAGTCGATTTCGCACACAATGCCGTCGACCCGCGCGCGGATGAAGCCGCTGGTTCGCAATTCGCTAAAGACATGGAGGTGCTCGCCTTTGCGTTCGCGAACGATGGGCGCAAGCACCATGATACGGCTGCCTTCGGGCAGTTTCATTGCTTGGTCGACCATCTGGCTGACTGTCTGTGCTTCGAGTTTTTGATTATGCTCGGGGCAATGCGGCTCGCCGATGCGGGCGAATAACAGGCGCAGATAGTCGTAAATTTCGGTAATCGTGCCAACGGTCGAGCGAGGGTTATGCGAAGTCGATTTTTGCTCTATCGAAATCGCAGGCGAGAGCCCTTCTATATGATCGATATCGGGCTTTTCCATCATCGACAAGAACTGACGCGCGTAGGTCGAGAGCGACTCAACATAGCGGCGCTGCCCCTCGGCATAAAGCGTGTCGAAGGCGAGAGACGATTTCCCAGAACCCGAAAGCCCCGTTATCACCACTAGCTTGTCCCTCGGGATCGTTATGTTGATATTCTTGAGATTGTGGGTGCGCGCGCCGCGTACAACGATCTGATCCATGTTGGGACTCTTGGCTTATTTTTGGGCTTGATAGCGAGGCTCGCAGTGAATCTCGCGGTAAATGGTTAGGGGATGCAATCCGGCACCCTTAATACGAACTGCATCCGTGTCGCGGATGACTGCAGCGAAGCCAAGCATTATGGTCAATGCCGCCTAGTGGAGTAAAGGCGAGACTGCGATTATTAGAAGATTCAGCCTAAAATTTCTCAACGTAGAGTGCATGATATACACTAAGAGGGCAGGACGCGCAGTGTGCGTCACTTTAACATTTGGGCTGCTGTAACGAGCAGTCATCCGGCCTGTCTAATGATGAACAGGCCTGCAGAGACCGGAGGCACGACGTGGCGAGTAGAGGCATTAATAAGGTAATTCTCGTAGGTAATTTGGGTAATGACCCCGAAATTCGATACATGCCTAACGGCAATGCAGTGGCGAACGTGTCACTCGCAACCAGTGACTCGTGGAAAGACAAGGCGACGGGTGAACAGCAAGAAAAGACTGAGTGGCATAGAGTCGTCTTTTTCAATCGCCTCGCCGAAATCGTTGAGCAATACGTCAAAAAGGGTTCCAAGCTCTATGTCGAAGGCCGTCTGCAAACACGCTCTTGGGAGCAAGATGGGGTGAAGCGCTACTCAACTGAGATCGTGGCAAGCGAAATGCAGATGCTCGACGGACGCGGCGGAGCGATGGGTGGTGATATGGGCGATAATCCGTTCGGACAGCAGCAAGCACCTAGTCAGCGACCCCAGCAAGCGGCAGCCGCGCCACAAGCGCAGCCAGCACCGACTAACTTCGACAATTTTGATGATGACATTCCTTTCTAGTTGCCCTTGACTTCGCGCGCCGATAAAGCAAACTCGAAGTCAGAGTAAAGCAATGGGCGAATGGCGCTCGGGCGCGCGGGTAAACTAGGAATCAGTCAGCAGTGAAGCTATACATCGTCGGAGGAAAGAGCCCCACCGGAAAGGCCCTGATCGAGATTTTGCGAAAACACAAGATTCGCTTTCTTGCGCCCGCTGATAAGTACTTTGACCCCGACAATGCCTTGGCGATTGCCAAGAGTATTACCGATTTTCGTCCAGATCAGCTCATAAACCTCGCCGACTTTATCTCGGGCAATCACAGCGCGTTAAAGCGCGCTGAGTCTGCAGAAGAGCGTTGCCGACAGATCAATGCTCAGCTTCCTGCCGTGTTAAGCGAGGTCTGTAATCACCTCGGCATCCCATTGCTCCATCTCTCCAACAGCTATGTTTTCGATGGCGAGAAAAAACTCGCCTACAACGAGACCGACGAGCTAAACCCGCAGGGCGTCTATGGGCGCTGCACTTTGGCCGGTGAGGAAGTCGTGCGCGCGCATCCGCATCACATCATTATTCGCTCGGGCTGGCTTTTCGGTCTGCATAAACGCGGCCTTATCAAATCGTGGATACGCCTAGCTAAGCGCAGTGGCGGCGAGATCACTGTCTTCAGGCGTCGCTTTAGTCCAACCTCTACTGCTGATCTTGCCGGTGCGATCTTTGCCATATCGCGTCAGGTCGATTGCGATGCGAATGCCTGGGGCACTTACCACTACGCAGGTCTCGAAACAAAGCGCGAGTCTGAGTTCGGGCGGCAGACGCTCGACTATGCGGCCAATCATGATGAGGGAATTTATCAGCTCATCGATAGCATAAAATTACTAGAGAGCTCCGTGCGCCTGCCTGAGCTGCTTAACTCGACACTGTCGAGTAAAAAGATTTTCGATACCTTTGGTATTAAGCCACGTTCCTGGCATGGCCATCTCAGAGAGACAATTAAGTCTCTTTACGGCGGCCGATTACGAGAGGTGCAGGAAGATAACGAGGACGATGCGTCTGTTTCGTCTGTCGGCTCATGAATGTCCTGCCTGGCTCACAGCCATCGGCGCTTACGCCAATAGACGAGGCGTTATCATTCCTATTGGCGAGTGTGGCGCCATGTTGTGAGGCAGAAGTTGTCGCACTTTTATGCGCCAGTGGTCGAATTCTTTCTCACTCTATTACTGCTCCTTTGTCCGTGCCGCCTATGGCAAATAGTGCAATGGATGGGTATGCGCTGCGCTCCGCGGATTCGGTAGACCCAGAGCGAGACCTCGCGGTTAGTCAGCGAATCGCAGCAGGGCAGGTAGGCGCGCGCCTCGAAGCGGGCACAGCTGCCAGAATATTTACTGGAGCACCTATGCCTGCCGGTGCCGATGCGGTGGTGATGCAAGAGAACTGCGAGCGGCGGGGTGAGGGCATACGAGTCAATAAGGCAGTGTTGCCCAACGAAAATGTGCGACCTATCGGCGCCGACATCAAAGCAGGCAGCACGGTGTTCGCTCAAGGGCGCCGTTTGCGGCCTCAGGACATCGGCGCACTTGCCTCACTCGGCCTCACCGAGGTGTCGGTAACCCGCAAGCTCCGAGTCGCGCTTATGACTAGCGGAGATGAACTCCAGCGCCCGGGTTCAGCTTTGTTGCCGGGGCAGATATATGACTCTAATTTTGCGACATTAACGGCACTGTTGACAGGCCTTCATGTTGATATCGTTGACTGTGGAAGAGTGGGTGATACGCTTGCTGCGACGCGTGACGCGCTGCTCGATGCTGCGGGTCGCGCTGATTGCGTCATTACCACGGGTGGAGTGTCGGTAGGCGAAGAGGATCACGTGCGCGCTGCAATTGAGCAGTTAGGCACAATTGATTTGTGGAAGCTCGCAGTCAAACCTGGAAAACCATTCGCGTTCGGTAAAATAACGAGTGAGGGAGAAAGCTGTCAGTTCTTCGGCTTGCCTGGAAACCCTGTGTCGGCCTTTGTCACCTTTGCGCTCGTCGTTCGACCAGCCTTATTGGCCCTGCAAGGGGCGACTCCGGCATCTCCCCATTCATTCTCAGTGCGGAGCGGTTTTTCTCGAGACAAAGGTGGGCCGAGGCAGGAGTATCTGCGCGCAGTGCTGGAACAGGCTCCGGAGGGATTGGTTGCAACGCCATTAAGGAATCAGAGTTCGGGAGTTGCTCTCTCGCTTAGTCGGAGCGACGGATTGCTGATTGTGCCTCCCAGTGTGGGCGTTACTCAGGGCGAGATCTTACAGTTTATTCCATTTTCCGAATTGGGAGCCTAGGGTCAAATGGTCAGCAGTGCGATAGCGCGGTCAGTTCGCCTAAGTATTTTTGTTGGATCAGTGTCGTTCCTCGTTGCCTGCGCAAATACGAAGCCGTCTGTGCTGCCGACTCCTGCAGAAACCAAGGCAACGGTAAACGTGTTGAAACCAGCGAGCGTTGTGTCGACCAGAAAACAGGTTGACGAAGCGCTCACGCTGCCAGACCTGCTCTATTCGGGATTACAGGCACTCGATGCAGATCGACTCCTCACCCCGGACGATGACAATGCCTTCGATTTCTTTGCTCGTGCGCTCGCGATGGATTCCGATAATGGCATAGCGAAAGAGGGCATCGCGGCTATTGTTGCCCGCTATCTCGCGCTCGCCCGTGAAGCGATTGGCAATGGTTCATTCGACTCAGCCGAGCTTATGATAGAAAGAGCGAAGCTCGTCGATGCAACCGTGGCGGATATAGCCCTTGTGCAGGTCGAGCTTGCTAATGAACGCGAATCGGGCGATCTTTTCTTTACCTTTGATGGTGCGGCGGTCAGTGCACAAAGCAACGAGGTTCGCGATCAGTTGGCCAATATAGCCAGGCGTGCGCGCGAATGCAGTGCCTTTTTTTTGATCACCGCCCCCAACGACAGCACCGCCCGCTGGATGTTTAGCGTGATGCGAGAATCGGTCGAAGGCTACCGGCTGCGAGGAAATATAGAACTGTCTGCGCAAACAGGCGTCCGGTTGAGACTGCCAGACACGATTACCGACGAGGACACGGCCTGTGCAGACTAAACCCAACCCCCTACAGCGAGAGTGGATATGAATCGAGAAAGCTTAGATCGCTTCCTCCCCGGACGCAGGCTTGCAATGGCAGCATTGGGCCTCCTCGCTGCAATCGTTATTGGGATTGGTATTTATTGGAGCATTGCCCCGGCGCCTTTCAATGTTAATGAGGTGACCACACGGCGACTTGCGAACACGGATAGCGCACAGGTCATCGGCAGCACCAGTGCCGCAACGCTCATCGAAATAGCCGAGACACTGTTAGAAAAGCCAGGCGGTTTTCTAAGTAACGACATAATGCCGCCGGGTCTTTATCTCGATAATATTCCCAACTGGGAATTTGGCGTGTTGGTGCAAGTGCGCGATTTCTCGAGGGCATTCCGAGAAGACTTTAGCCGCTCGCAGTCGCAGTCGACAGAAGACGCCGATCTCATTATTGCGGAACCAAAATTCAATTTTACTAACGACAGCTGGTTATTTCCCGCGAGCGAAAGTCAGTATAAAGAAGCGATTGCGGCGCTCAATTCTTATCTCCTGCGCATGGTCGACGCCGATCAAAGTGACGCGCAGTTTTACGCCCGCGCCGACAATTTGGCGAGCTGGTTAAGCAACGTCGAATCGCGTCTTGGCAGCCTCTCCCAACGCCTCAGCGCGAGTGTTTTACAGCAGCGGGCTAATACCGACATGGCAGGTGACCCCAGTGCGACACAATCAACGCCTGCGCGCGCAGAGGTTGCAGTAAAGACGCCTTGGCTTGAAATCGACGATGTCTTTTTTGAGGCGCGCGGCGCCACGTGGGCGTTACTGCATTTCCTGCGCGCAGCGGAAGTGGATTTCGCACAGGTATTGGATGATAAAAATGCAGGCGCGAGCCTTGATCAAATTATTCGCGAGCTCGAGGCGAGTCAGCGCAGCCTCGGTTTTCCTATGGTACTCAACGGTTCGGGATTTGGGATGTTTGCGAACCATTCGCTAACCATGGCCAACTATGTCTCCAGGGCTAACGCGGCGATTATCGATCTTCGACGGTTGCTGTCACAGGGCTGAGTCGTCGCCATTGGGTAAGCCTGTCAGCACTTGGGCACGCTAATGCCCCAAGGCGATGCTGAATAGGCCGCCAATGCAGACAGCCCTAAAGTTTCACCACCATCTTGCCAAAATTATTACCGCTAAAGAGTCCTAAGAAAGCATCCACCGCATGGTCGATGCCTTCGACAACGGTTTCGTGACTCTTAATCTTGCCCGCCTGAATCCACGGAATCATCTCTGACAAAAACGCGTCTCGCATATCGACATGATCGGACACGATGAAGCCGGTTATGCGTATTTTTTTACCAACGATGAGCATTAAATTGTTCGGCCCTGGCTCGGGGTTTGCGGCGTTGTAGCCTGAGATCATGCCGCAGGCAGCGATGCGGCCATAGGGATTCATCGAATTAATTGCTGCTTGTAAATGGTCACCACCGACATTTTCGAAATACACATCGATGCCCTCCGGTGCGGCTGCGGCGAGCGCGGCACTCAAGTCGCCGCAGGTCTTGTAATTAAGTACCTCATCGACACCGCATTCGTCTTTGAGCCATTGCGCCTTCTCATCGCTGCCGCAACTGCCGATGACGCGGCAACCCTTCAGTTTGGCGATCTGACAAACGTTTGCACCAACCGCACCAGACGCGGCCGAAACGAAAACAGTGTCGCCGGCTTTGGGCTCGCCGAACTTAAATAGTCCGACATAGGAGGTTAGGCCGGGCATGCCGAGTGTGCCCATGTAGAGGGACAGTTGAGCGCGGTCGAAAGGCTCGAGTTTGACTACGGTATTTGCTGGCGCAACGAAACGGTCTTGCCATGCTTTTTGGTTGAGGACGATATCGCCTACACTTAAAGAGGGATCATTTGATTCGATCACCTCGCCAATAGCCCCACCATACATGACCTCATTGACCGCATAGGCTTGCGCATAGACGGCGTCTTCGCGCATGCGCCCGCGCATATAAGGATCTACCGACATATAGAGATTTTTGACTAAGACCTCACCTGCTTCAGGCTGAGGTAATTCGACAGTGACCAACGCGAAGTTATCGTGTGTTGGCATGCCCGCGGGGCGGCTTTTAAGGTGAACTTGCCGTGCAGTGTATTGGCTCATTATTTTCTCATCCTCTTCTTCTGATTTCGGTTCGGTGTAATGGGCTAAGTAAAACTACTTCCCTAAGGCGCTTACTAGCGCCGCCTGCTGTCGGTTCTGCAGCACAAACACACCAATGAGTATTGCTGCACCAACGAGGTGAGCGATAATTGGCAGCGGTGTCCACATTAGAAGCCCTGCACTGAGTAAAAGTAGCGCGGCGGTTAAGACGGTAAGTTTTGCTTCGAGATGCCACTGCAATACGCCAGCCATCGCATAAAGCCCCATGCACGACCAGATGAACACTTCGATACGTTCTGGCCAGCCGCCGGAAATAAGCGGCGAATAGGCGAAAAGAATGGGCACGAGATAGAGCCCTTTAGCGACCTTCCACGACGTGAGCCCTGTCGCCATCGGATTAGTCCCTGCTATGCCGGCGGCAGCAAAAGACGCAAGGCACACCGGCGGCGTCACATTGCTGTCTTGCGAGAGCCAAAAAATGATCAAGTGTGCACTCAGCAGCATGCCGGTAAGCAGTTCGGCAGGGAGCATCTCTTGGCGGATAAGCTGCTTCATCTCGAGCGGCATTTCTTGCAGCGCAATAAGTGGGTCGCTACCGAACAGGCTTAGCGTCGCCGCGACATTGTTTGGCAGGTCGCCAGCCTGTATGCCAATGAGAATTGCATCAAGTAACGCCGACTGGCTAATGAGATCGTAGATAAGTGGTGCCGACAGCGTGGCAAGCACGATATAGGAGGCGGTCACCGGCAGACCCATGCCTAGGACCAGTGAGGCGAGGGCTACTAACACAAGAGTAATAAACAAACTCCCCTGCGCCCATTCGACGATCATCAGCGAGAATGCGTTGCCAATGCCGGTTGTGGTAACCACATTGATAATAATGCCGACAGCGACAAGTAAGAGGGCGGTAGAGATCATCGTGCGGACGCCGTCGACCACGGCATCGAACACGTCGGCAGGACGCATCGGCTTCGCAGAGAGCCACGACGCTCCAATCACGCTAAGAATCGCGAACGCAGCGGCGCTTGTCGGCGTTCGTCCTGCGACGAGAAAGCCAACGAGCACGACCATGGGGATAATAAAATGCCAGCCGCCTTTCATCACGTCGCGCAGGCGCTCGGTGTCGGCGGCAGCCACAGTCGTCAGACCAAGGCGCTTCGCTTCGATGCGCACAAAATACGATACCGTTAGAAAATACAGCAACGCCGGCAGGGTAGAGGCGGCGATAATAGTGAGGTAGGAGATCTGGGTGTAACTGGCGAGGACAAACGCACCTGCGCCCATTACTGGCGGCATTAGGGCGCCGCCAGTCGACGAGGCGGCGACCACACCCGCCGAGAATTTGGCAGGGAAGCCCGATTCGCGCATCATTGGAATCGTGATTACGCCGGTGGAGACCGTGTTAGCAACAGCCGAGCCAGAGACAGAGCCCATGAGGCCGGAGCCGACAACAGCCACCAGACCGGCGCCACCGGTATAACGTCCCGCGAGGCACCCTGCCAGACGCACAATGAAATCGCCCGCGCCGGAGCGCAGCAAAAACGCGCCGAAAATAATAAACATAAACACAAACGTGGAGGATATCTGTGCGGTTAGGCCGAACATGCCCTCGGTGGTAAAGAAACTGCGGTACATCACGGTTTCGAGGCTTAAGCCGGGAAAGGAGAACACGCCGCCGATATAGCGCCCAAGGAACAGAATATACGAAAGGCTTAGCACGATTAGAATCGGCATGAACCAGCCCGTGGTGCGACGCGTGAATTCGATAGCAAGACCAATCGCGATAAACGAGAACAGATAGTCGGTGGAAATGTATTCGGTCTCGCGGGCGTAAAGCGCATTCTCAAACAAAATGAGATAGGCGGAGGTGGCAATGGCAAGGCCGGCGAGTGCGACGTTTATCCAATAGCCAAGACTGCGCCGAGTGAGGCTGTCGGATTCGTTCGCCATGAGTGCGCACAGTGCGCAGAATCCACCAAAGTGAATCGCCGCCAGCCATAGCTCAGAAATACTTGCGAACACGTTGCAATAAATGTGGAAGAGGGCGAAGCCAAATGCTGCCCAGCGCAGAGTGGGTGACTTCATAGTGTGCGGCCCGTTTGCTTGCCGCGTGCAATGGCGACAGCGCCACGCGCATCGGTTGCGAACGGCAGCGCCTCAAGTTCGCCCTCTGCCCAGTCTGATTCAAGTATTAGGCGCTGAGGAATAGTTAGCCCCACCTCGCGATAATAGCGAATCGCGCCGCGGTGCAGCGGTGCGCCAAGGCCTTCTATGGCAATGTCTAAACGCATGTCTTTGGTCGCGCCGTGGATTTCTTGCAACGTGGCGAGGTTTTCCCAAATGACTTTTGTGATCTGATAGACAGCGTCTTCGGGTATATCGGCGCGCGTAACGAGCACATTTGGCGAGCCAATCGTGCGAATGTGCTTGGTCTGATTAGGGTAAGTGCCAGGCGGAAAATCGTACCAGTCCCACAGCGGGTATTTGGCGTTGAGCAGGTCGAGCGTCTCTTGTGTCCAATTCAATATGGTGAGGCGGTCGCCGAGCAGCGCATAGGCTTGGGTAATAGAACTGACCGGCGCGCCTGCGGGAATATTCATGCCAACGATATTGCCGTCTTGAATGGCGCTTGTGGTTGGGCCATAGCCCATATAGGCGAGGTTAAACTTGCTCTGATAGTCGATGCCCAGCGTGTCGAGGATGAAGCGACCAGTTTGTTCAGCGCCCGAATTGCGTTGGCCAAGTACATAGCGTTCGCCATCGATATTGTTGAGGTCCATGATTTCCCCAGTGGGCGCGAGTCTGGACAGTAAGACGAAATGCTCGACGTTCTGCCACATCGCGCCAACGCTGCGCATGTGCGTCTGCGGTTTGCTCACAGGTCCTTCGCCGGTCCAAGACCAGGCACCGAAGGGGCCCTGAAGAAGCGCAAACTGTGCCTGGTTATCGCGCAGGAGTTTTACGTTTTCGAGCGAGCCTGCCGAGCTAATGGCGGTTAGCGAGAGACCTGCAGTTTCGGCTAGCTGCGCATGGGCAAGTGTCGCTAGCGCAACGCCTACTGGATAATAGGTGCCACCCGTGGTCGCGGTGGTAAGAATATAAGGGCGCGCACGAGTGAGTTCGTCGCTGCAGGCGCTTAGTAATAACATGCCGCAGAGTGTTAATAGAAGAGACTGCCTCATCGATGGTCCTTATCGGGCGCTTTTTCTTTAGTTTTGTCCGCGCCGAGCGTGTTATTAACAGACCCGGCGAGGGGCTTTTCTTCTTCGGCAGCGGAGACCAGGGCGTAGGCGCCTAAGAAAACCATGGCGATAAACAAGACGCCCATGATGAGCATCACGCGAAAGTAGGCGACGAGTTCGGTGTCGGTAAAATACTCGACTGCTTCGGCGGCGCCGTTGACGCCGACGATTGCCGCACCGAACGCGATCCAGACTGCTTTTTTCATGCTCTTCTCTTTTTTTTGGCGTTTTTTCGGCGTTTTATTAGTGTGTCAGCTTCTCAAACTTATTAAGCTTCTGAGTGCCTAATCCGAGAGTAAGAGTATGCCTTCAATCGCGTCTGGGGTCATCGCCGTAAAGACGAAAATATCATCGCGATTGTCTTGATTGATTCTGGCGCTGACCAGACCCCCGCTGCTCGCTGGAGCCGGCAGATCAATGTCGAGACTAGGCGGGGTGGTAATGCCATCGAGGGGATTAGATGAAATCATTGCTGCATCGACCACGGCCTTGAGATCGATGGAATAGTCGTCGCGGTCGGGGCTGTACCCAAGCGCGCCGAGGAAGGTTGGCGCAGGTGCCGCCTCGATTACGTTGAGGAACAGGCTTAGGCGAGTGCCCGCTAGCAGCATGAGATCGTCGCGGGCGACGTCCTGTTCCTGGCCGTCAAGCTGCGCTGATCCGCTTAGCGTGTCTGTCTTCTCGGCGGTGCTGCGCGCCTCGTCGGCTATCTGCCGCAGCGACGACGCTAGACGAATAACCGAGGGGAATTTAAGGGCGACGCTTATTTTGCGCGCGGGTCGCCGAGCAAACGCATCGCCTTGGTTGCGATACACAAACGCCTCGACGGAAATGCTGCCCGACAGCGCGAGCCAGACAAAAATGTCGCCGACTGAAATAGGTTCGACGCGCCACAGCCATAAGTCTTTAGTGCCGTCGCCGTCTTCATCGTGGAGGAAGGTGGTAAGCACATTGCCGCCGGAGCGCAGGACCTGATTAGGGGTGCTGACGTCTATTCCCGTCAGGGTGCCCGGAAAAACGGAGACTTTGCCGCCTTCGCGAAGTAAGAGGTCTTCGATGCCGTCACCATCGATATCTTCGAGCAGTTCTTCGTGGGTTAAAGCGAGCACACCGGTGAGATTTGCAAAGTCGAGTGTTTCGATATCGAACTCGCCAAGGCTTTCTTCAATCGCGAGCCGATCTAGTTCAAAGCTAGGTTCAGGCGAGAAATAGTTTGCGGCGGTCGTGTCAGCTAGAAAAACCGCAAGGCGCTCGTCGGTGTCGACAATCAGGTCAGCGGCGAGGTCGCCATTCACGTCCCGCAATTGTAGCGGAGGAATTCTCAGCGCTTGGCCTATTCGTCTTTCGAGATCGGGTGAAAAAAGGGTGGTATTAAGTCTCACTTGAGTATCGATCCGCAGCGGCGGTAAAAAGCCCTCGGCGGTGGCAAGGTAGAGCGCGAGCCGATCGCTATCGGGCAGTATAAGGTCGTCGAAGCCATCGCCGTTCACGTCGCGTACGAAGTGTAGCCTCTCAATGCCAGACCCGATAGCCGCAGCAAATCCATTCAGCAGAGTCTCGGGCGCTTGCCACTGCGTTGCCGTGGTATCGAGTCGGTACACGCGAACCTCATTCCCGCGCTCGAGTGTGACCAAACCGGGCTTACCCTGCGCGTCCGCAACACCGATGTCCCAGCCCAGTGCTCTGCCGGATAAGGGCAGTGAGATAAAGTCTGCGTCGAAATCGAAGCCGCCTTCTCTCTGCAGATAGAGTCTGAGTTCGGCGTCGAGCTGTGCGAGGAGGTCTAGGCGACCATCGCCGTTTAGGTCTACCGCCGTGAGGCTCGCGGTCTCAATTGGCAGGCGAAAAGGCGTTTGGGTAAAACTCAGCGCGGCTGCGCTCGCACCAGCCGCGTTGCTCGGCGCTATGCTTGCCGCGAATAAGGACGTTGCGAGTAAGGGGAGAACGAAAGCAGCGGGATAACACTGTGGCCAAAACCGCGACCAACAAAGTGCGGAGGCAGAACGAGAGTTCATAGCGGCCCACCTTGCGCAACTCCTCGCGACACCAAAACGGTAATCGAATTGCCATGCCGCAAAACGAGGTCGGGTATACCGTCGGCATTAAGGCTTGATACGTCGAACTCGAAGACGGTTTTATCGCTTACGTATTCCCAAAAGGGCTCGGCTTCGATGCTTAGCGAATCATCGATGCGTTTGGCTGCGAGCGTGCCGCGTTCGGTGATGTAGAGGGCATCGTTAGCGCCGTCGCCGTCTATATCGAAAGCGAGTGACATTTGCTCCGAAAGCCCACGCACATTGGCCGCCGAAAAGCTCTCGACCAACTGACTCGAAGGCCTGCGTGCGAAGAGCGCAGTAGTGGGCTCAGACTCGGTGGTCGTTCCATTAGCGCTCGTCGCGGTGTTTATAGGCGCATAAAGAAGTTGAGTTCTGTTAATGCTGGCGCTGCGTATCGCATCGATTATGGGTAGTGTGTAGTAGCTTACGCTGAGGGCAATCTCTCCTGAGGGTAGCGCGTAAGGATTCAATCGCATGTCGTACCCCGAGAAGCGCATAACCTGATCAGGCGTCGACAAGTCGAAAGGCTCTCCCACTTTTTTGTTGATGAAGAACCGCGCCTCCCAGTCGTCACCGCTGCCCGAAAGACGCAGTATATCGCTGCGTCCATCGCCGTTAAAATCGCGGAGGCTGATTTCTCCGCCGGCTTCGAAGCTCGCTTGCCATGAGGGAGTGGGGTTAAAGCCTCGTTTGTCTTGCAGCGCAATATTTAGCTGTGGATTGGCAGCACTATCGAGATTGATAAACACGAGGTCTTGCAGGGCATCGCCATTGATCTCGGTAAAGACAGCATTGGGTATCCAGTTATTAGCGCTCACGAGATTGGCGTCTTCGGTTTTACTTGGCCAATGCTGGACAAAATTGTCGAACGGATTACGCCGCTCGACTTCGACTTTTACCACTACCCCATCTGTCGCATTGATGCCGAGCTGAGTATCGAGTCCAGCCTCGCGATCGTTTCGCTGTGCGCTGCGTAAATCAGTGTTTACTGTCGTGATGCTGCCGGCTGGCTCGAACTCCCCGTCTTGTGAACCTGCGAAAAAGGCGAAGCCTTGCTCTGCCGGTAAGAAGAGGTCGAGGATTGAATCACCAGTACGATCTTCAAGCGGTGGCAAAAACTCCACTTGCCTGCGTGAGGGAATGGCGGCGATGGAATCGAAGCGCATGATGGGTCTTAAATTTCCGGCATAGCCTTCGATAGCAGGCGAAAGGCTAAACACGCCGTTCGCAGCATGTAGAATTAATTCCGTACCGGGTTCTTCGCGTAAATCACCAAAGCCAATGGCGATGATTTCAGATTTTATTTCGATGACCTGTGGCGCATCGGGAAAATCGCCACTCGCGTTCTGATAGTGAATGAGTAGCTGCCTGCCAAGGCTCGGATCGTAATTCGCATAAACAAGGTCGAGTAATCCATCGCCATTCATATCTTCGGTGATAAGCGGAGCCCAGTTCTCTTCGCGCGCAAGAGAGAACGCCGCATAATTACCCGAACTTTGCGCATAGCTGAACGAGGCGCTCGTTGCGAGCACAGTTAGCAATGAGAGAGGCCGGATACTGCGTCTAAAATTCAAGGCTGAGGTTCCTCGATGAGTTCGCCGTAGTCGCTTGCAAATTCGAAAATGCTCAGTAGTTTATGCGTGCGCTCGCCACCGCTCTGCCCATACTGGTAAACCGAAAACAACCAGAGGTCTATAAAAGTGAATGACGTCGTTGCACTCTGTGCAGACGCTTCATAGTTCAGCAAAGGCCCGAGCGAGACACGACTAATTCTGCGCCCGGGATGCCAAAGCACGAGGGTTTTTCGTTGTATAGAAGACCCATCATAAACATCGACTTCGACGCGATCACCGAGTTCGTGTTCGAGGGTTAGCCGGCTAATTAGGTCCTGCGCTGAATTAATCTCACGACCCTCCAGCGCGATGATCGCATCGCCTATTTCAATGCCCGCGGGGATCAGCGGACTATCGAGCTGAATGTCGACGACCGTTGCTGCGGCTATGCTGCGAGAAGCGCTCTTTGAGAGGGTGAGTAATTGCGTCGTGTAGCCAGCTCTTGTCGCGAGCGGGTCACTTCGGTACAGCTCGCGCGGAGGTGGTGTGCTGCGTGCTGGGTTTGCGATAACCGAGGCCAAAAACACTGTCGTGTCGCGGCGTACCGTAAACTCGAAGGTCGCGGGCTGCGCCGCCTGCTCGAAGCTCGCAAGGGCGTCGGGTTTGTCGATAGGCAAGTTGTCGATGCGCAAAATCACATCGCCTGCGCGAATACCTGCGGTTGCGGCGGCGCCCCCCGCAATAACCTCACGCACGAGAACGCCGGGCAGGGTAGCTAGGTCAAACAGCGAGTCGCTTTCATTAGCGCCTACGGTAAGGCCAAAGTCTATTTGGCGCTCGCTGGTATTAGCACTGCTGAAACTGACGTCCTCGCCCGAGAGCGTGAGTTCTGGGATGAGTTGAGCAGGCTCATAACTTACGCAGCCTGCGAGGGGAAACGAGATAACGAAAAACAGCGCCTTTATCCTACCAGAGCTTACAAAGTTGAGAAGTTGAGCAATTTGTGAAGGTTGTGCAAGCTGAGAAAGCTGAGAAAATCGAAAACACCGAGCGATCGTAAAAACAAAGCTAACACCAGTGGCACCAACACCCGGAAGTATTCGCTTAGCAGACAGTAAAAAGCGCACTCTCATAAATTTTTTGTCCTAACGACGAATAGGCTTAACCCAAGACAGAGAAGAAAGGCAGGGAGCGGAGACCATAGATTCAGCACAAGCAGTCTTTCATCAATGAGCACATCCGAATAGCCACGAGCCAAGCGCGCAACATCGCCGAGATAAGAAACATCGATAAGAGACGGTTGGAAGCGTGCATAAACATAGCCAGCCATGTCGCCTAATGAGGTTTTGAATACGTCGAATGCGAGCGTCAGTCCGAGCGCGAGTGAAAGCGATTGCATGGCCGACTGCGCGACCACCGAAAGTAGAACGCCGAAGGCGATCGCTGCGGGCAGGGGAAATACAGCAAGGCGTAAGCCCAAATGTATCTCATCGAGGATCTCGCCTTCACTTATTAATTCGTAGCCATCCTCTATCACAGGACCAAGTTCCCACAGCGCAGTGCTCAAAAGCCACGAGCCTAAAATGAGTAAGAGGAGAGAGGCCAACGCGAGCAAATGTAGCAGCAGTAATTTTACGATGACGATTTGAGTGCGACTAGACAGTCGGATAAGCCTATGACGTAGTGCGCCGAGTTCACGGTCGGCAGCAAAACTGTGCGCCGAGTAGCCGGTAATGAGCAAGCCGAGCGCAGTGAATCCGGTAACCAGCGAATCTACCCAGTTGCCATAGCCATTGGTTGCCACAGTTTCTTCGCCGATCAGCGTTTGCTGCGCCGCGGTACTTGCGTCGCCAAGCGCAACGATGAGGAGTTGGGCGCAGGCGAGAAGCAGCGGCGCAAGCACAACTAAGCGCGCGCCGAGTGAGTAACGCGCGATAAATACTTCCGCTCTTAATGCTGTCGCTAGTCTGTTCATGAGGCTATCGCTCGCGAATTAGACTTATCAGTGGAGGCGCTAGTGAGTTCACGGAAAAGTGACTCTACCGAGGCGCGCACATGAACGAGCTCATCGACCGGAATCCCTACACTGACAAGCGCCTGATTAACTGCGGCGGGTTTAGCGGTGGCGAGAGTGACGGTGAGTGAGCCGGTATCGCTGACTACGCTCAGTATCCCGTCGAGCTTTTCTAGCAATGCTTGTGCTCGCGCTATGTCGGGCGTGCGGACGATGAGCTTTGCGTCGCTGCCTTGAAGCAGTTCCTCGAGAGAGCCGCTCGCGACAATGTGCCCGTCATGCAGTATTGAAAGATGGGAGCAAACCGATTGCAAATAGGGCAGCTGATGGCTCGACAATAAAAAGCTAGTGCCAAAATCTCGATTGAGGGTTTTGATGAGAGCCAGTACTTCGTCGACGCCACCGGCGTCAAGCCCGTTGAAAGGCTCGTCTAGCAGAACCAGTTTAGGGTTGCCAAGCAGCGCGTGAGCGATAGAGGCGCGCCGACGATTGCCAAGCGACAGGCTGCGAATCTTAAACGACGCGTAACGGCTTAACCCGAGCAGTGACATCACCTCATTGACTGAGCGCGGGGGTTGAACGCCGCTCGCGGAAGGTTTTTTCTGAGCCGGAATCAAATGCGCAGCGTGTGACAGCGTTTGCCGGACAGTTAAGTTGGCATGCAGAGAAGGCGTGTCGAAAACGGCTACCACGTCGCCTTCGGCGCGATAAAGATGTCTAGGCTCGAAGCCAAGAATCGAAGCGCTGCCCGAGTGCACTTGTTGCAATCCAAGGATGCATTCGAGCGTCGTTGTCTTGCCGGAGCCATTAAGCCCGACGAGACCATGGATCGCGCCGCGCTGGACAGTCAGGTCGAGATCGCGCAGCACGTCAACATTGCCGTAGCGTTTTGAGACTCCGGCAAGGCTAATCACGTTTAGTGCTTGTGGCTGAGCGTTCATCGTTGTCGGTTTTACCTCTGGGTTAGCAGTTCGCTACGGTGAGACCGTAGTGTAGCGCTACTCTACAAACAGATCGTCTATCGCAATCTGTTTGACTGACCCGAAGCGTTCTAGTTCCGCTTGGTCGATGATCGAAAGGTCACCGACGATCGAGATAAGCTTCGCACGATCCTTTACATGCTCGCGCTGGAAGTCGACTAGATCTGCGAATTGCAGTTCTTGCAACCGCGCATAGCTGTCGGCACGAGGATCGCCCTCGAGTCCCAATTTCTCCCAGCCGCGCACCGCACCGATAACCTCACGGAAACTGAGTTTAGACGTGCGATAACGATTAAGCAGTGCGGTGACGGTTTCGTCAAAACGCTCTTCAGACTCGGGCATATTGTCGATGAGATCGATAAACGCGTCTAACGCATCGACTGTTTTGTCGGTCTGTGTCCCGATTGCGCCGAGCATCAGGTTCTGATCTTTCAGGCGGCTTCCCTGTCCGTAACGTGCAGAGGCCGAATAGGCGAGGGCGCGCGCCTCGCGCAATTCTTGGAAGACGACGCTCGACATACCGCTGCCGAAATAGCTCGTGTAAACAGAGGCAGGCACACGGTCGTTTGCGTTGTATTCACCATCGGCAAACTCGATGCGTACCTGCGCCTGCGCGGTTTGCTGGTCGACCACGTAGACTTCGTTGGCGCTTATTTCGCGCACTGTCCTAAATCGGTAGGCGGGCGGTTGTTTTAGGTCGCCTGCGAGTGGGTGATGCCGACGCAGCGCTTCAACAAGTTGCTCCAATGGCATCGAACCGGTGTACGCGAGTGTATGCTCGTAGTCGAGCAGATCGCTCGGTAGCGACAACAGTTCATCTAATTGTGTCGCTCTGATTTCGTCTGTGGTTAGCGATTCGAGCATGGGTGATTCTTCGCCATAGCGATTATAGAGGTTGAGCGCATTTGCGATAGCTGGGGGTGAGCTCTTCAACTCTTGGCGCGATTTGATGAGTATCGACTTGAGTTGCTCGAGTGTCTCATCATCTGTTGTTGGCTGTTTAATCGCCGACATCATAAGTTCTAAGCTCGCCTCAAACTGCTCATCCAGACCCGACAGGCTGAAGCCCGAGGCATTTTCGCCTGCGCCAAAATTAAAACTGCTGCCGAGTCGATACCACTCTTTTTGCAGCTCTTCGTTACTCAGTGATGCTGTGCCAGCCACGTCCATCAACGCGGCGGCGAGGCTGAGTTTGTCATTTTCTTCGGTGCCAACATCGACGCCGATGGAAAGCGTGAACAGATCGTTGAGCGGGTTTGGCGCATAGAATAGCTCGACGCCGTCGGCAAACGTGATGCGTCGATAGTCTTTATCGGCCTCAACAAAGCTTGGCTCGATTGGCTCGAAATCCATGGCGAGAATGTCGGCGGCGAACGTTGACTGCCGCGAAGGATCGATGGTGACCGGGTCGATCTGCGGCTTCTCAACCGGTGGCAGTGTGTGCTGCGCGTCTATTTGCTGCACCGCAACGTAGTCGCCGCCGAAATATTTATTGGCAACCGCAACCACGTCGGCCTTGGTTAGCGTCTCCATGCGCTCAAGTTCCGCACTGTAGTCCGCCCACTCAGCGCCTTCGATAAACGATTGACGCATCACCGAGACGCGCGAGGTGTTGAACTCAAGACTCGCCTTCTGGTTCTTCTTAAAGTCATTGATGATCGCAGGAATGATCCACTCTTCGAATTCGCCTGCTTTAATCAGATCGAGCTGGCTGAGAAGGAGAGACTCTACTTCGTCGAGCGTTTGTCCGTCTTTGGGTACGCCGTAAAGCATCTGCATCCCGTAGTCGTTCATAAACTGGGGTGAGGAGCCGGCGTTAGCCACGCGTTGTTGCTGGTTGAGGTTAAGATTAATAAGGCCAGCGGTGGCGTTGTCTAAAATCATGTCGACTAGAATTAGCGCCTCTTTGTCTGCGTGACCATTGGGGACAGTGCGGAAGGCGAGCTGAATCTGCTCCTCGCCCGGGTATTGCACAGTTGTGCGCTCCGCGCCGACTAGGGGCATTTCTTGCCACGGACCCACTTCGGGCACCGGTTTGGACTGCCAAGCGCCAAACTTGTCTGCAATGAGCTCTATTGTCTCTTGCGTGTCGATATCGCCGCTGATGAAAATGCCCATATTGTTGGGCACATAGTAAGTGTCGAAATAGTTTTGTATATAAACGAGCGAAGGGTTCTTGAGGTGTTCAACCGTCCCGATGGTCGGTTGCTGTCCATAAGGATGCTGTTTGAACATCAACTCATTAAGCGCGGTATAGAGAATGAAGCCGCGATTGTCGAGCGAGCGATTCTTCTCTTCATAGACTGTTTCTAGCTCGGTGTGAAAGATGCGAAATACAGGGTTCACGAAACGGTCGGATTCGACCTCGGCCCACTGTTTAAGGCGGTTAGCGGGCAGGCCGATCTTATAAACCGTCTCTTCATTAGAGGTGTGGGCGTTAAGACCCGAACCGCCCATGGCGTTGTAGAGTTTGTCTATTTCATTAGGCACGGCGAATTGAGCGGCAGCCTGCGCCTCGGTGTTAATTTCGGCGTAAATCTCTGCGCGGCGCGCTTCGTCGGTAGTATTGAAATGCTCTTCGTAGAGCGCAGTGATGCGATCGAGATGGGGTTTTTCTGCCTCGTAGTCGAGAGTGCCTAGGTGCTGATTGCCCTTAAAGAGCAGGTGTTCGAGGTAATGGGCCAAGCCGGTCGCATCCTCCGGATCGTGTTTACTGCCCGCGCGTACGGCGATTTCCGCATAAAAACGTGGCTCTTCATGGTTTTCGGTCAAATAGACTCGCAAACCGTTGTCGAGCTCATAAATGGAGGCGTTGAGCGGATCATTGGGATCGCGTTCATCTATGCGGGTATAGCCCGGCGCCGAATCCACGCGGGTTATTATTTCTTGGCTAGGCTCGGTGCAGGAGGCAAGTAAAAACGCAGAGCCTACGCCAAACAGTACTTTTGAATTGATTTTGCTATCAATAGCCGCGGTGGCTACAAAGCGCACAGATCGAATAAGGGATTTGAAATTTAATGCATCGACTAAAAGCATGACAATCGGCCTCAGTAGGTCGTAGAAAAAATAGGAGCTAGGCGAGGCGGCAAAAGAACGCTCTCCGCCTGACAGCTTCTTGGGCGCAGACAATCCCTAAATGTAGGGCATTCGCAGTTAAAATGTAAGCCATTAGGGGTTCTTGAGAGGGCGTCTAACAGCGGTTTTCGGCCTAACTCCTCTCAGTTAGCTTGGTTTCGAGTTGGATTCAGCGAGCTACTCAGAATAACGCGCAGAGCGCTATTCATGACCCGCTTAGCAGCCCCCCGCCCGTTGGTGCCCGTTCAAGATTTCAAGGATAGCCAGCGCTAGGTGCTCAAAAGTAACGAAGAGTAACAGCAATATTCCAACTAGACGGAAATCGGGTCGTCAGGCGTATACTGGTTAGTATAACTAAAAGCCACCTCCAGTGGATTTCCTCGCTTTCAGGTCACCGATTCCATGTGTCGATTGTTCAACATCTTGCATTCAATGGCGCCGCTCCGCATTCTCGCCATTCTGTTTGCACCATTACTACTTGTCGCGTGCACTAATAACGCTTACGAAGGGCGGGCGGATTCCCAGAGTTATGCCGCGATTGTGTCTAAGGCGCCTCTCGTGCCGGGCATGACAGAGCAGATTTTCATCGATGACGAAGACGTAGCAGTGCTTGATGACTTCGCAAGCAACCAAGAGAGCTATGAGTTTCTGGCAGTTGAGGCCACAAGCGAAGTCGGAGCTAAGATTATCGGGCTTGGCGCGGCGTTGGATTTAGCCTTTCAGCACAATGATGACTATCAAGCGCAGAAAGAAAGACTCTACTTAGAAGCGCTTGCGCTTACCCTTGATCGTTATCAATTCACGCCCATTTTCGATGGACGTGGTGGCGCCGCCTATCAATGGGACAACCGCGATCAGTTTGTGAATGATATGCAGGCGTTAACAGGAATGAGTGAGGCGGCGCTAGTCTCGCAGAGCGAGGCGATTAACGCGCAGACGAGTTTAGGAGCGCGCTATCTCCTTCGTAGTGGCGGCGAGATCGCGTTGAATCTCACGAATAACTTTACGCGGTTCTTGACCGGCGGTGTCAGCGAAGCTAACAGTAGTGCGTTGATCGGCTCTTTTACGCAGCCTCTTTTACGTGGGGCAAGGTCGGCGGTTGCCGCAGAGACACTATTGCAAGCCGAGCGAGACCTTCTCTACCAGCTGAGGAGTTTCACTAGGTATCGCAAGCAATTCGCCGTCAATATTGCCTCTCAGTACTATTCGGTGCTGCTCAATCGGGAGGCGGTAATCAATAATTTTGCCGGTCTCAATGCGAATAACTTGCAGCTCGAACGCGAGCGCGCTTTTCAGGCAGAGGGGCTACGGACGTTGTTACAGGTTGGCCGCCTAGAGCAATCGTCTCTGCAACTCGATCTACGCTGGACGTCATCTATAACGCGATATAAACGTTCGCTCGATAACTTTAAGTTGTTACTCGGGCTTACAGCCAATGACAATATTGTCCTCGATTCTATGGAGATGACGCTGATAGCAGAGACTGGAATGGCGAGTCCCGAACTTAGCCGTGATGAAGCCGTTGAGCTTGCGTTACAGACACGATTGGACCTCTACACGCAGCTCGATCTCGTGCAAGACGCTGCGCGTAAAATTCGTGTTGCAGCCAATGCCCTAAGGCCTGGGGTCGACCTTACCCTAGCTGTGTCTGTCCCCGACGGTGGCAATAACACGCTGGGCGAATTAGATTTTGAAGATGCGGTTTATGGTGCTGGGCTTGATTTCGATCTGGGGCTCGACAGGCGTATCGAGCGCAATAATTACAGGCGCACCCTAATCAGCTACGAATCGGCTCGCAGGGCGTATCTTCTTGCCTCGGATAATGTGAAGCTCGACGTGATAGATGCGTGGCGGCGGATGACCGAAGCACGCAAGAGTTTCGAGATTAATCAGACTAGTGTGCAGATAAACGAGCGACGTGTTGAAGAAGCGGAGCTTCGTGCCGAACTTGGATTGGGCGACGTGCAAGACACGGTAGATTCGCAAAACGACCTTACCGCTGCCAGAACCGAATTGACGCGATCGATCGTGAATCACAATATCGCCAAACTCGAATTTTGGCGCGACGTTGGACTTCTTTACGTGCGCGATGATGGTAGCTTAGAGGAAGGGGTGACAGATAATTCCGCAGGCCAATCACTATGAGTCAAGAGCCAGAATCAGGCAATAACTATGAGGCCAGAACAGCAATGGATCGAATAAAATCGCAGCTCCTCACGCTCGAAAGCAAACTCCCAGAGCCAGTTCGATTGCAGCTCGTGAACCTTAGCGCTCGGTGGCGAGCAGCGTCTCGCAGAACACAATCCGTTATCGCTGGGGGCGCCGGAGTGCTGCTTTTTTTGTTTTTTTTCTCGGGAAATAATGACGAAGCCAGCAATGCGATTACTTTTCCCGCGCTGCGCGGCGATCTTGAAATAACCGTGCTCGAAGGTGGCGCTCTCGAGGCCACACAGTCGCAGGAACTACGCTCGCAGATTAAGGGCCGCGAGGGTGTAAAAATTCTCTCTATTGTGGAGGAAGGGTATCGCGTTAGCCCGCAAGATGTTGAGGCGGGCCTTGTCCTTGTCGAGCTTGATACCGCGGCATTGATCGACGAGCAGTTGAATCAAGAGATTTCGGTAGAGACAGCCGAGGCGAGCTATATCGAGAGCCGGGCGCAGTATGAGATCCAGCTTAATCAAAACGCGAGCGACCTTAACGACGCGCGGCAGACGATGCGCTTCGCTCGGCTAGATTTTGAGAAATTTTTAGGCGGGAAAATTGTTGGGCAGATACTCGGTCAGCTCCAAATAGATGAGCGGCTAGCGCTTGCTGAAGAAGCCGATCGCGTGGCCGCCGAGTCGCCGACGATTATTGAGCGGCCAAGGCGAGCGGCAAAGCCGGCTCAAGGTGAGCAAAGCATCGACATCGATTCAATGCCACCGCAGGTACAAGAGCGCCTGCGTGCTGCTATGGCCGAAAACGGGGGCGAGATTCCTCCCGAGATGCTCGAGCGCATGCAGCGTTTTCAAGGGGGTGGCTCACGCGTGCAACAAAATGGCGAACCCGGTGCAGGACAGGAGCGGCGAAGCGGTTCGCCGCAAACCGCAGGGCGTCCAGCTCCTGCTGACGGCCCGATCAGTGCAGATAAAAACGAGTCGAACGACCTACTGATGCTCGCCGCCAATGCGCCTACAACCGAATTGAGCGCCACTACCAATCTTCTAATGGACGAAGGTTACATGGCTATCCGCGACCAGCTCGATTTTAGTGATTATGCCGATCTCGAATTATTGGAAGATGGGGAGGCCAAGCAGCAGTTGAGATCGCTGCAAGACGAGCTTCAGGTTGCGCAGGAAGAACTGTTGCTTACCCAAGACAGGATCGCAGGTCAGCGGAGACTCGAGGAACGCGGTTTTATAACGCCAACCGAGCTTGAAGCGGAGGAATTGAACCTCAATAAAGCAAATAACAAAATGGAGCAGAAAGAAACAGCGCTCAAGCTCTATATACAATATTCTTTCCCGAAAGAGGCAGAGCAAAAACTCTCCGACTTCGAAAATGCGGTGATGAGCTATCAACGGCAGGTGAAAGAGAATATTGCCGAACAGGCGCAAGAAGAGGCGCGCTTCAGTTCTGCAGAGCGCAAGTTCAATCTCGAGAAGGTGAAGCTTGCCGATGTGAATCAGCAGATCGAGTTCGCTACCATCCGGGCACAGCGACCGGGGCTTGTAGTGTATGGCGCAGCGAATCAAAACTCGAGCCGCTGGCGACGCAGTAATCAAGAGGCTATCCAAGAAGGCGCCACAGTGAGCGAGCGCCAAGCCATTCTTACTATTCCTGATCTTCGCGAGATGGCTGTGAAGGTCAATATCCATGAGTCAGCGGTTCAGCGAGTTGCTGTGGGTCAGCGCGTGCGCGTCGCAGTGGATGCTTTTCCGGATGACCCGCTTATGGGCACGGTGAGCCGCGTTGCCGTCGTTGCCGATTCTGCTAACTCATTTATGAATCCTGACCTTAAAGTGTATCCGACGACGATTAACATCGACGGGACTCACGAATGGCTCAGGCCGGGAATGAGTGCCGAGGTTGAGATAGTGGTCGACCGATTGGAAGACGTCATTTATGTGCCGGTGCAGGCCGTGACTTATTTCGACGATCAACGGGTGGTTTATGTCGCCGGTCGTGGGGCGCCAGAGCGCCGCACAATAGAGGTGGGTTCGTTCTCCGAATCGTTTATCGAGATTGTCTCAGGGCTTGAAGAGGGCGACGAAGTGCTCCTACTTCCGCCTCAGCAAGGCCAAGGAAACAGCCAGACCGATGCTTGATACGGAGCTTGCAGCTCGCGACTGTGTGGCGAGCCTGACCGATATTCGCAAGACTTATACGATGGGCGCGCTCTCGGTTGAGGTGTTGCATGGTATTAGCCTCGACTTTTTGCGCGGCGATTATGTGAGCATCATGGGCCCGTCGGGCTGCGGAAAATCGACGTTAATGAATATTCTTGGCTGCTTAGATCAGCCGACTTCTGGCAGCTATTTTCTTGGCGCCGACGACACCTCGACAATGCCCGACGACGAACTCTCGGGCGTGCGCGGTGCGCGTCTCGGATTTATTTTCCAATCTTACAATTTGATTCAACAGTTAAACGTGCTCGAAAATATCGAGATGCCACTTTTCTATCAGGGTTACGCCGAAGACGAAAGCCATGACATTGCGATGTCCTTGGCAAAGCGCGTCGGGCTAGATACACGGGTTCATCATAAGCCATTCGAATTGTCGGGTGGGCAACAGCAACGCGTAGCGATTGCCCGCGCGTTGGCCGTCGATCCGCTGATTATTCTCGCGGACGAGCCGACAGGAAATCTAGACTCGCGCTCCGGCGCCGAAATTCTCGATCTTTTTGACGAACTTCACGAGCAGGGTAAAACACTCATTATGGTCACTCACTCCGACGAGCTAGCTGAACGCTCTGCACGGTGGGTTCGCCTCCGCGACGGCTTGGTAGAGAGCGATGAACGACGTACCTAATTCGATTACTGATAACGGTGCTCCTGCTAACCTATCTATTGGTAAGCCAATCGCAGCGCGTGCCGCAAGCGGGTTTACGGCAACCCGGTTTAAAAAAATTACGCAGGTTGGTATCAAAAGCATTTATTCGCACGGGCTTCGGTCGTTGCTTACGGTGCTCGGGATTGTGATAGGCGTCGCTGCGGTTATCGCTATGCTGGCTGTCAGTGAGGGGGCTAGTTTTGAGGCTCAGCGTCAGTTTCGCGATTTAGGTGCAAGCAATATTTTGCTTAAGAGCGTGAAGCCTGCCGAGGTAGAGCAGTCAAGCAGCCAAGGCTTTGGTCCACCACAGGCAATTATTTATGGCCTTACGCTTGCTGATATTACAACGATTCGCGAATCGATTCCGGGCATAAACAATGTGATCCCTTCGCGTATTGTAAAGAAGAATTTGTGGAACGGCGGCAACCAAATGAATTCCGATGTTGTCGGCACTGCAGTCGATTACCCCGTGTCTCGGAACTACAATTTGCGCGCTGGTCGATTCTTCAGCGAGTCCGAGGTGCGCGACAACGCCAACGTAATCGTGCTTAGCGACGAGGTTGCTCGCGGACTGTTTCCGATCGATAACCCTCTCGGACAGTCTGTGCGAATTGACAGCGACTATTACAATATTGTGGGCATCATGGAGGCAGAGGGATACTCCAATCTTGGGCAGAACCAGGCGGGGAGTTCTAACGCTGCGCCAAGTCGTGTCTTTATTCCTTTCACGTCTTCGAAGTCGCGCTTTGGTGAGACTACGACGCGGCAGACCGCGGGCGGCACTGAGTCTGAAACCGTTGAATTGCACGAGGCGATTATACAAGTCGATTCGCAAGAGTTGGTGATTCAGGTGGGCGAGGTTATCGATAGCATCCTCGCGCGGCGGCACAAAGACGTCGACTATGCGATCGAGGTACCTCTAGCACTGCTGCGTCAGGCGGAAGAAAGCGCCCTGCGTGATCAGATCGTTGCGGGGGCAATAGCAGGGATTTCATTGCTCGTCGGTGGCATTGGTATTATGAATATCATGCTTGCGAGCGTGACCGAACGAACGCGAGAGATTGGTATTCGCCGCGCACTCGGGGCGAAGAAGCGCGACATCATTCTGCAGTTTCTAATCGAGGCGGTCATCTTGTCGGGTGTGGGCGGATTAATTGGCGTCGTGCTGGGCATTATCATTCCCTTTATTATTTCGGCGGTATGGGGCATGACAACGATCGTTACCCCGCTGGCACCGATTCTTGCCTTCACGATCTCGGGCTTGATCGGCGTTGTTTTCGGCATTTATCCGTCGATGCGAGCTGCAGACATGGATCCAGTGGAGGCACTAAGGCATGAGTAATAGAATCATATATGGCAGTAGGAGTGAAAGCTTAGCGTCCCGGAATAGGCTTATAACCCGTCTATCTATGAGCATTTCTTTAGTTGTGTTGTGCGCATTTACGCTGACGCCTGCGCATGGCCAGTCCACGGACTACGACGAGTCGACAGACCTCGAAATACTCGCCGGCCTGCCCAATACCAGAATGCATTACCAGAGGTTGAGCTCTCCTTTGCGTCCTAAAGCGGCGATATGGGAAGGGCTAGAAAACGAGATCGACGCGCTGCTCAGCGGTATTAATGACTATGCACGTCTCGAAGCGCTCGTGCATGAAAAAAGCGCGAGCGAGCTGCAAGCATTAGTGGCCGAGGGTGCGCTCAGTTACGAGCAGATAACGCGCTACTTTATCGCGCGCATTTATACTGTCGAGACCGACGATGCACGCTATCTCAACGCGGTTATCTCCCTCAATCCTCGTGCTATAGATGCTGCCAAATTGGCCGATCGAGAGCGCAATGAAGGTAAAGCCGTCGCACAAGACTCGCTGTTTGGCCTACCCATTTTACTTAAAGACAATATCGGCTTCGAAAGCCTGCCGACCACAGCAGGCGCTGCGGCGCTCGCCGAAAACTTTGCCGCCGATGCCTTCGTTACACAGCGCTTAAAAGCCAATGGGGTTGTTATTCTCGGTAAAGCTAATCTAAGTGAATGGGCGTATTTTTTCTGCACCGGCTGCCCCTCTGGCTATAGCGCATTGGGGGGGCAAACACTTAACCCCTATGGACGCCTTAAGTTTACTACGGGTGGTTCGAGCGCCGGAAGCGGCGCGGCGATTGCCGGCGGCTTTGCCGTTGCGGCTGTGGGCTCCGAAACCTCGGGTTCAATATTGTCGCCTTCGAGCGCCAACTCTCTGGTTGGTCTCAAGCCTACTACAGGAAGCCTGAGTCGAAGTGGGGTGGTGCCGATTTCAAGCACTTTGGATACCACCGGCTCGA
>Ga0209308_10000951_pt1 | contig 28198 bp, 19 predicted proteins | sample COGITO_mtgs_1204_3_FD_184806 | JGI IMG/M metagenome (GOLD analysis project Ga0209308, IMG submission 184806) | Pelagic marine microbial communities from North Sea - COGITO_mtgs_120405 (SPAdes) (version 2) | ecosystem: Environmental > Aquatic > Marine > Epipelagic ...
CTTTTCTTCAAAAACGTCTCAATTTTTTTTTTTCCATTTTTCGCGCTCGTAAAGACTAAATACGCGAGAGAAAGAACCTCTCTTCTTCTTTCTCTGCGAGAGACGCAAAGAACGACTTTGACATGAGTCGAAGAAGAAAGAATCCACATCCGAAAAGAGCGGTGAACGCGAGGACGGTTTTGAAGGTACGCGAGAAAGAAGAACCAAATTTGGTGTTGTGCTCGAGGATTCCTGACGAGGAGGAGGATGATCTCGAGGTGAATCATCATCAGATACAAAAAGAAGAAACGACTTTTAATAAGAAAGGAGCGAAGAGGAAGAGAGCGCAACACGAGTGCGATGTTTGCGGGAAGGTGTTTGATAGACGATCACTTTTGGATCGGCACAAGCGTATTCACACGAACGAGAAACCGTACGAGTGCGATGTGTGCGAGAAACGTTTTACTCAATCTAGTAGTTTGAAAACGCACATGCGTATTCACACGAAGGAGAAGCCGTATGAATGCGATGTTTGTGATGAAGCTTTTCGTCAACTTGGTCATTTGCAAAGCCACATGCGTATTCACACGAACGAGAAACCGTACGAGTGCGATGTGTGCGAGATGAAGTTTCGTCAATCTGGTACTTTGAAAAAGCACATGCGTTGCTGCCACTAGCTCTTGTTAATATACTCCCTCACATAGCGCACATACACACGCAAACACAAACACACACACAAACACATATCATCCCAGCGAAAAAGAAGTACCCACACGACGCCATAATCATCGCGCGTTCCAACAACACGGAGAGTATGGAGAGAATGCGATGGATTGAGCGAAGGCGAAAGAATACTCTATTCAATATCTTTCCCGCTCGGAAACTTCTTTTTACTTCGTAAATTAGGGTTTAGGTGTTCTTATGGAAAAGGGATGAGAGATTTTTCCTCATTACTCCGCTCTTAAAGGTGTTGACACGCACTGCTCTTCTTCGAATAAGAGAGAGAAGTAGTGTTGCGATTAACAGCGTTTACTAAGAACACGACAGAGCGCGAGTAAACGCGCTTAAAAATGAGCAGCAATAGCAATAATTTCATCACGCGTTTCATCCATTCTCTGATGGAAAACGGAAACGACCGAAGAGATCAAGCGGAAAAACATTTAAAAGACACGTTAGAAAAATCGAAAGAAATGATCGAAAACTGGCATCAACCGACGAAAACGAGAGGATTTTGGAGACGAGATGTGAATCAAGGGACGTACGTGACGAGTCAAGAGCCGCAGTTACGAGGGGGGGTCGGGAGGAGAACCAATTGGGGATGAGTTTTATACCAGTCGGTGTACTCCTAGGAACAGGCCTTTTGGGAGGACTTTGGCGTACGACTTTGACCATTACGTTGTGTATATTTAGAATAGAGCACTATTAAAACCTTATTACTACCGTGCGTACTACTACCACTTTTAGTCTACTAAAAGCTCTCTTCAAAGTGGTGGTGGTTTTCTTGCGCGTAAAGAGAGACGCATCCCGGACGTTTCCGCGCGACGGCGAAGAGGTTGCCGTGCGAAGCGCAGAGGAAGTTTCCTTGGAAAGCCTTCTTTTTATGACGTTTATTCGTTTTACCGTCGTCGTTTACGTCTTCCTCGTCGAACGCGTGTCGCTTCGTAAACGTCAAGCCTTCGTACGCGTGTGTCGCTTCGTTCGCGTGGCCGAAAGCTTCAAAGACGCCTAAGCGGCCGGCGTTGGTGACGACGACGTTGACCGTGGTGTTTCTTTTCGAAGCCGCCTTTATCATCTTTACGTCGTATTCGTCGTCCTCCTCTTCTTCGTCCTCCTCTTCTTCGTCTTCTTCGTCGTCTTCCTCGACGAAGACGTCTGGGCACACCGCGACGGCCGAGACTATGTCATCTCCGTTATTCGCCTTATTAAGACTTTCCCACGACGCGTTTGGACCGACGACGAGTTCTTTGTTGTACGCGCACGCGAACGTGGCTACGGAAGATGGAGACGACGAGTCGGAGGACGAACTAATCTTTCGAAAGTTGCCAAAGAAGAAAATCGGACCACCACCACCCGTCGACGTCGCGTCCGCGCTCTTCGTAAAAGTGCTCTTCTTCTTCTTCATTTTCGAGTTCGAAGCGTTCGGGCGGCTCGGCGTGGACTTTTGTCCTCTTTGTTTCATCATCTTCTTGTTGTTGTCCAAAACGCGCAATCCATCTCTTTCAATCTCGTACTCCGTGCAATAATAGCTGAAAACAACGCGCGTCGTCGAAGCGTCCCAAACGACGACGTGTTTCTTATCGAACACGCACGCTAAGACGTTGCCGTCCTTGGAAAATGACAACGAGGTAATCTCGCACTCTCGAGAGACGCAGTGCGACTTGTACGTCGGGATCTCGAAGTCTTTACAATGCGTGACCGATTTGGCGCATATTTTCGCCGTCGAAAACTTCGTTTTGTTTTTGCTCTTTGATTTCTTCTTTGAGGAGGAGGAGGACATTTTCTTCTCGTCGTCGTCGTTTACGTCGTCATCAAAGTCCTCATTATTCTCGCACGACCACGTCCACAGTCGGCACTTCCCTTCCGCGCCGACTCCGGCTAATCGAAACACGGTTTCGTCGTATTCCTCGCTAAACGCCGACGCGAACTTTCGCGGACGAACTTTCCCAGCCATCCCGGGCGATTGAAGTTCGAAATACGTCTGTTTCTTCGTCGTCTTTTGATTCTTCTTGGTATCCGCCATGGAGTTACCGAAACTATCCCTCGGCGTCTTACTTCGTCGTCGACCGCTCGAGCGTCGTTTTTGGCTTTGATTACTTTTCTTTTCTGACCCGAGAGAGGAATCCTTCTTGTGAACACTTTCCTCCTCGTTCACGTCCACCGGGTCGTGCACGTATACTCCCGATTTCCTGGGAAACCGCCTTCGGCGTTCCGCGGAGTTCATCCCATACAAATAAGTATCTTCGTCGTCTGAATCGTCTGAATAATCGTCTGAATCGCTGCTGTTGTTGCTCCCGTGCGTGCGTTCCGTCTCGTCCATCATCGAAAGCAGAGAGGATTTCTTGTACGAGGACGTGAACACGAGCCCGTTCGGCGCGATGGAAAACGCCCACCGTTTCATCGTCTTACCGCCACCATTTCCACCACCGCCCTTGGACGACGACGACGTTCTTCCGTCCCGCGCGCTCGGTTTACCGATCAAAACCGTCCCTTTAAACGAAAAACGTGACATTTTCTTGCTATCGTCACTACCGCTACGCTCGCGTCTACTACTACTACTACTACTACAGTTGTCTGTTTCAATCTTCCACACCGAAATTTCCGTCGCGTCTCGAATCTCGTGGTCAATCTCATACGCCAAATAATGGTCGTGGTTCTTCACCGCCGTCTTTGGCGTCGTCGTCTGAATCGTTTGAATCGTCGTCCTCGCCGCGACGTGTCGATAAGAAAAACTCTCGTCTCGCAATACTTGCACCTCCAGTACGGGCGCCGTCCGCGAGGCGTCTCGCGGGTCGATTAAGTGTTTCGCGCGGAATATTTCTCTCAGCGGGAGTACGCGATCCTTTTCATCTGCTTCCTTTTCATCTTTGTCTTCTTTTTCTTCATCATCGTCGTCGCAAACGTGCATGCCAGACGGCGCGGGGACGGTCTCTCGAATCGGCGTAAAAGTCTCCGCGACGGCGACGACTCCATTTTTACCGTCTTCAAAATCTTGTTCTTCCGTGTGTCGATCGCCAAACTGGAAATCGACTTTTCCGCGTCCTCGTTTCTTCGTCGATGTCTTATTGTTCTCATCATCATCATCGCGCTCCTCGGTGATGTTGTTGTCGTTGTTGTTTACATTGTCTATCGCCAAAGTATCCGCGACTCGAATGGTTTCTCCGTACGCGTTCACGTTGACCAAATTTTCCTCCTTCTTCTTCAGAATATCGAATGTTTCCTCCTCCTCGTCGTCGTCGTCGTACTCCGTAAACTCCTTTGTCTTCTTCTTTTCGTTGGTCGAGTTAAACGCAATCTTCTGCGCCTCTCGAAACTCCGCCGTCGGCGATAACGAGCGGCCTTTAAACTCCTCCGAGTCTTCCTCTTCGTCTTCCTCCGTCGCGTTCTTCTGCGTTTCCATCAACGGCGACCTCATTCTTTGACGATGCTGATGATGACGATGAGAGGACGAATACGACTTCTTCGTCGCATCCAGACTCCTCGTTGTTTTTTGAGCTTTCGCGGGCGTCGTCAACTGCGTGTTCGTCACCACCATCGTCTCTTCTTCTTCTTCTTCTTCTCGTTCAGTATCATCATTTTCATCATCCTTCGTCATCTCGCGCGTTCTCTTCTTCGTCTTCCTCTTCGGCGTCGGCGTCCGCCCGACGGGGATGCGCGAGAGATTTTCATCATCATCATCATCATTCGGCATCAAAGAATCTGGAACCATCGTTGTCCTCCTCGCCATCATCTGTTCGGCATCATCGTTTCCTACTTCTTCTTTGTCTTCCTCTTCTTCTCCGGAAGAACAGATGTTCGTCAGAGCGACGTTTTTCCTCTCAGCGAGGAACATTTTTCCTTTAAGGACGGTTTCGAAGAATTGAATCTGTCTGTCACATTTCACCTATTAATCACACATAAGAGAGAGAGAAAAGTGAGCATACGCAAAGTAAAGACGAAAAGTGTTCTCTCTTTGTTCGTGTTTTCTTATCGTTCGCGCGAAGGAGAGAGACTCAGAGAGACACGTTAAGTATAAAAGTGGTTGAGAAATTTCAAAATCTCGCCGCTACATGTCGCACCTCTTCTTCTTCTTCGAGCGACGACGAGGCGAACGCTCCGTCGGCTTTTTTACTCGTCACATCGGCGGTGTCCTTTTCCTCCTTTTCCTTTATACGAAACGTAGGTTTTGGTGACACCGAGCGCATCGTTGGCATCGTCAACATCTCTTTAAATTCTGACGCGATTTGCTTCATTTTTCTCCGCTTTCGTCGTACTCTCGCAAACACAACTCTTTATCATCGGTTTGTGTAGAGAAGACAAACAAAAACGCCTCTTTAAAGCGACGACCCGAGGATGACGACGACGACGATGACATCTCCACCCCTTTTGTTAGGCGCTTCTTCGGTGAGGATCGTCGGGCGAGAACAAAAAAGGGAGAGAAGAAGGAAGATTAATCCTCCGCCGGGGGTGAGCGCGTTCTTTAACAACAACGCGGAGAAGAAGAAGAAGAAGAACGATGACGACGACGACGAGAAAAGAAGAGGAAAAGCAAAGAAAACCATAGAGTACGACGAGATACGACCAGGGCAAGGACCGAACGCGCCAAAGTTTCCAGAGATTTGCGAGTATTTGGTGTCGTCGAACTCGAAGTCGAGCACAGTTGAAGGCATTTCTCCCTTGGCGTTTCGAGAGAGATATTACGACAACGATGACGAAAAAGGAATGAAAGGGTTATTATGGAATAAAACGAGTAGTGATAGCAAAAAGAATACGTATTATCTCGATCTGCGGCAACCGTTAGAACACGAGGATTGGCAAGTGCCTCCGTTTCAAGGCGGATGCGCCTACCAGATTCCGTCGAAGAACGCTTTTCGTAGAATATCCGGGTACGCTTTGTCAATCAAAGGAGGTCTGAAAGAACGCGACGAAGAGTTCGTGAAAAAGGTTTATGAAACGTGTAATGAGGATTTATCGGCGACAGTTATCGTGTGCGATTTGAAAGGTGGGTCGATAAAAAAAGCGCAAAGTTCGGAAGCGAGTAACCGAGGCGTGATCGATCGCTCGGATTCGTTCGCCGTGCGAGCGTGTTACGAGCTCGTCCAAGCGGGGTTTTCTGACGTGAAATTCATAGAAGGCGGGTTCCCCGGGTTAATCGATGACGCAGGATTACCGTACACGAGTGAAAAGTTTTCGGATTTATTACGAAATCAATCGGAAGGGAACAGGAAACTCTTAATGTACGCGAAACTCTTACCGGATCCGACGATATTACCCGGCGTTTTGATTCAAGGCGGCGTGTTTCTCATATTCGGGTTGGCGTTTTATAACGTCAACGGTTTTGGGGATTATCTCAGTGAAAACGTCCCGGCTGCGTGTAGCTTCTTGCCTATAAAATCGTGTTTTTAATAGCGACGATGAGATGTCTTCGATGACGCTTCGACGACATCGTACCCTTAAATAGTACTACTGCGCTTTCGTCTAAAATTCGCCATTTCACAACTCCCGCGCGATACATACGCACAAAACTAAGCGAGAAAGAGAGAGAGAAAGTATCAAGAGCTTTATTACACACACACGCGCGCACCTAGAGAGAGAGAGAGAGAGTATCGCCGGCGCTCTCGCTGTGAAAGCATCAGACATGGAAGAAAACGAGCACCTTTTACCGGGCAGCCCGTTTCCCCGTGAAATTTCATCATCAAAGAACAAGAAGAAGAGAGGATCGTCGTGGTTCGTAAAAGTCCTCCTCGTCTCGCTCATCATCTTGCTCTCCGTCCTGGGAACGGTTGGTTTCCTCTCAAACGCAGTCGTTACGCGAGAGGACGAACACCAGACGAGAACAAAGATGATTCTCATGAAATTCCTCTCCCTCGGGGACGCGGGAGGAGCGCAAAAAGCAAAAAATGGCTTCAAAATACGCGTACCATTCATCCGGCATCACGGTTCGGAAAAACCACGCGAAACATCCGAAAAGAATGTAGGACCAATCGAAATGGCCAAAAGAAGTCTCTCGGAAGAACACGGGAACAACGAAGACTTGGTGAAAGTGATGGAGGAGAACGCGAAGAAGAGGCTGTTGTTTAAGGCGGCGGCGGAGGCGAGGGAGGGACCCGCGAGGGGTCTGGACGAGGACGAGAACATCGCGGGCGACGGTGAGTCCGTTGGGGGTGACGAACAACGTCGCGTGAGTAGTCCTCGCGCTGTATCGGTTTCTTCGTCGGCGGAGGATGACGATGATGATGATTCGAATAAGAGGTCCCCGAGAGAGCAACAACAACGACAACGACAACAACAACAAACGAATGCGAATACGAATACGAAGAAGAATGTACCAAAAGCGAAAAACACGAACAAGGAAGTGCCGAATTATAAATCTCAAGCCGAAGCGAATTTACGAATGATACCGACGAGTTTGTTCGATTTGTTCAAAAGCAAAGAGTACGAGGAAGAGGAGAAAGAAGAGAAGAGTTACTTTGAGAACAACGCCAAGTGCGAGAACGTGTTTACGTTGGGATTGGAAGGCGTCGGGCACCACGCGTTTCAGATGGGGAAAGACGCGTTCGTGAAGACACTTTTGAGAGAACATTTGGGGAACGTTAAAGAGAAGAAAAAGAGGGGTAATACGAATAACAACAAAGACATAGTCGAAATGCACGCGCGAGAGGAGGACCGGATGTTTATCGATAACGACGACCATTTTTGGAACTTGATTCTCGAGAACAAATACGACGAGATTTTCAAGACGTTTCGAAAAGGATGCGAAGAAGTGGCGAAAAAGAACGGGAACGAAAAAACGGCGTGTTATAGCACTCGGTCGTTTTCGTTCCCGCATAAGTTAGGTCCGTTTGCGACTGGATCGGGTTTAGACGTGAACCACGCGCAGCGATGGGACCCGAGAAACCCAGAGCATCGAAAATATCTCTTCGATCACGGCCATCCGATTAACATTTTGAAATACTTCGAGGCGGCGGAACGGAACGGATGTCAAGTGAAATTCATCTTGTTGCATAGAAATATCGTAGAAACCGCGCGTTCGCACAAAACCTGGGATCAAGGATTAGAGAAACATTTGAACGTTCTGAAAATGTTCGCGGAATACATCGACGTCTCGTTGGCAAACTTACCGAGCAACTCGTGGCGACGAGTCAACTACGAAGATTTTTGGCGACCTCACGAAGAACGCGACAGAATCTTCCAAACCTTAGCGACGGACTTTTTGCACTGGTCCTCCGACGCGCACGAATCGTTCATGAACAGTCAGTTCGATTTGAACGTCCACCCGAGAAAGTACAAAACGAACGATAAACCGCCGTGCGACGAAGTTCGAGAGTTGGATCGAGTGCAGCGGAATTTCTTCGATAGGAAGTTGACGTCGTACTCGAAGCGAGAGAAACACGTGACGAACTTACCGTTGTCGCATTTCTTCACCGAGTCGCCGAACAAGGCTTTGTACGAGCAGTGCTGGGAAGCGTCCAAGGCGAGTTTACTTGGTAAACAATAAAGAAAATGTAGAATAAAATTGTAACGTATTAAACGCCCAAAACCACCGGTGCGATAGAGTAAACAACGCGAAAAATGAAACGCTCGTATACATACGAGAATCTATCATGATAAAAGTATTTCACAATAATAACAAAGCTGCTTTTTCTACGCGCGTGTACTTCCTCTCTCTCTTTCTCTCTCTAACATATTAATATTAATTGATAAACTTGAAGCACGAGTTATCGGTGTCGCACGTCTTCTTCAAATGTTTCTCCCACGCGTGCATTTTCCCTCCAACACCGACGTCTTTGTCCGTCAAAGAATTCGTTCCTAAGTGTGCTTCGTCGATGTCGTCTCTTTTAAACGCCCCGAACCCTTCTTGGCCATCAATTTTCAAATCCTGGCCGAAAATTTTCGTTTGTCGTTCGCACAGTTTCGGTTCCTTGCCCGCTTTCCTTCTCTTGCCGCTCTCGCCGTTTTGCAACAACGCGCACAAGGCGTTCTTACTGTCCTCGGTTTGCTGTCTGATGGCTTTTTGGAACAGTTTCGGCCACGCGTTCGGATTTTCGTATCTCCACTTGTGCATTTTCTCCCACTCCTCGTCGCTTTCGGCGATTTCTCTCAATCTTTTAGCTAACTGTTGCGGCGTCGCGTAGTTTCTCAAATCGATCCAACTGTCTCGTCCCGGTAATAACTCGTTCACGCCTTCCCACCCGATGTAAATCGGGATCGATCCTCGACTCAACGCGTAATATATTTTCTCCGTCACGTATTCTGGACACGACACCCCTACGTTTTCTACTGCAAAATAAAACATAAAGTTACTCAAAGGCTCTTGGAAACTCGTCTCGCGATTTCTCGGCGCTTCCATCACGCTTTCTGGAAACGAGTTTGCATTCACGTTATTCGCGCAATTTCCAACCGAAAAAACCGGGTACGCGTCGCTAATCTTCCTCAGCGTTTCCGCTCGATTGCTTAAACAATCTCTCGCCAACCAGGCGACGCCCGGGATCCTCTCTTTCCTCGGAATCGTAAACAACGGGAAATCTTCCTTCATCTCAAACACTGGAACCGCGAACGGGAACCACAACCCGCTCGTTTTCTCGTAATCCGCGACGTAATCGAACGAGTTTCGAAACTTCTCGTCTTTCATCTCCGGCGAGTACATGGACGGACTTTCGTGCGTGAAAAAAATATCCACCTGTTTCGGGTTCGTCTTCGGCCTCACCTCCGGCACGTGTTGATTCCGAAACATCCTCACGTCGCACGACGGATCGTCCACGTTCGCGTTCAGTTTCACGTTTTTCACGCACATCCCTGGTTTCTTCAACCCCGTGTTTATAAAGTTATACGCCCCGAAAAAGTTAAACTTCTCCCCCTCTTTAAAACACACGGTAAACTTCTCTCCTCCGTTTGCCGGAGCGTGTTTCCACCGCGCCATGTTTCGCACCCGCTCGTCGTATCCCAATTGTTGTTCTCAAACCCTTCTCTCCAGTTAAACGATTGCAAAGGATCGCTCTTCCCGTGCGTGTCCTTTAAATCTCTCTTCTTATAACTCTTATTATCACTAAAACTACCGCTACCGTCGACGCGTTTCTTCGCGCTCGAGACTAAATCTGCCGCCCATTTCGGTAAAGGCAAGGCTAATTCATCTTGCTTTTCCGTGTCGTATCCCGCTTTGAACGAGAGTACTACGAGCGCAAAAACGGACAGGAACAATAAAACGAGCAGCTTTTTTGAGTGCGCGTTGTTGAACGATTTCTTATTCTTACGAGTCGTGTTCCTCTCGTCATCTTCATCATCGTCGGGAGTCTCTAAAAGGCGTTCTCCCGCGTCGTCTCCAACGTCCATCATCAACGCGCCAAATCCTCCTCTTTCAATGGTGTTCTTGCTCGATGATGGATTTGATCGGAGCAGCCTTTGAGACGAAGATGAAGATGACGTGTTGATCGTCAAAGTCTCTCTCATGTTCTCCTTCGTGTGGAAAAAGGGAATGAATGGAGGTGTTTTATGCGCGTAAGTGTTCTGTGGAATTCGTCTGTTTTTTTCTTCCCGCGGTCCTCCGGGGTCGGTCTTGTTGAAACCCTAAATAAGAAATGTTCTAAAACTTACTCTCGCTTGCGCTTTGCTTTCGCCTTTTGCCTCTGCTCTTCTAGAAGAAGTTAAGAAGAATATAAAGATTCATTAAGCAGCTCTTTTCCTACTTTCGCCGTATTTTTTAAACTTGTTTCTAAAACTTCTTTTCCTGGAGAACGTATCCTCGACCGATCGATTTTCCAGTTCGGCTTTGCGTATGGCGTTGGCTAAATCGAAGTCTCCCGGGAGTAAAATGTTCGTCGCTCGCCCGAGTTTACCGGCGCGAGCGGTACGGCCGACTCGGTGGAGGTATTCCGTGGCGTTTTGGGCGAATTCAGCTTGGACGACGTGTTTGACGTTTGGTATGTCGACGCCTCGAGCGACGGAGTCCGTGGCGACGAGAACGTCGATGTCTTGCGACGCGAAGCGTCGTAAACGGGACTCGCGTTCGAGCGGGTCGATATCGCTGTGAAATGATGCGGCTTTAGCGCCAAAGTTTGCGAGTTCGTTGGATATTGCTTCGCAGACGCTACCGCTGTTGACAAATACCAACGTCTTTTCCACCTGCGCGGTTTTCGGATCCATGTCTAACGCGTCAAATAAAGCCTTCGCTCGAGTCTCCAACGAAACCTCTCTCCACGTTTGCGTCAACTCCGCTCTCGGTTTGTGTAAACTCGAGCTTTTCGTCCACACGGCGTCTGGGAAACCGAATTTTAGAACCGCTCCGGGTGTTCGTTTGCCCGTGGACATGACCGTCGCCGCGGCGAAGACGTATTGTCTGCGAAACTCGCGATTGGTGCCTTTGCCCATTTTGCCTTTGCCGCCGAGACGCGCTTTCGGTTTCTTCTTCTTTTTTTTCTGTTGTTCTTTTCGTTCGTACTCGTATTCGTGTTGTTGTGCGTTTTCATCGTCGTCGTCTGAATCTTCGTCCTCTTCTTTGTCTTCTTCTTCTTCTTCTTCCTCAAAATCGTGATCTTTCCTCCAATTTTGCTCCATGGACGCTTCCGTATCTCTCTCTAAATCGTTGTTCCATTCTCCCGTCGTCGTCTTGACATTTATTTCGCTTTCGTCCTCGAACGTTTTATAAAATCCTCGCGTGGCGGCGAGCTTTTCCTCTCGAAACAAAACGTCGAAGCAGTTCCGCACTTTCCTCGCGTATCCTCCACCCAACAGCATATCTGCTTCGTCTAAAACAACCGTCCGTATAAATTTCACGTACGGCGTAAACGCGCCTTTCCTCCAGCTCCCTTCTCGCCAGTCAAAGACGTCCTGTTCGGCTCGCGCGGGCGTGCAGACGATGATGTCCGGGAACGAAGAAGGCAGTCCTCGATCGGGAGTTAAAGCAACTGTTCTCACTATCGACTTTTTCTCTGAATCGTCTTCTAAATCGTCCGGAAGCGTTAAAATATCGATGGCTTTTTTCACCTGGTCGCACAAGTGCGCGTTCGGGCACAAAATCAGCGCCGAGACTTCCTCTCTCCGTTCGATTTCTTTCCTTTTCAAGATATTTGAGACGATTGGAATGGCGTAGGAATACGTCTTCCCGCTCCCGGTTTCGGCGGCGATGACGACGTCCAAGTTTTCCGCAAGCAAAGGGATCGCGGCGGATTGACACTCCGTCGGCTCTGCGATGGATAACCGCGTCCGTAAGTTTTTCAAAATCAGAGGATGTATTCTTATATTGCTATTATTAGTATTATCAACTCCTTCTCCTTCCTCCTGTTCGTGTTATCGTTCGTTTCAGGTCAGTCAACAATAAGAAGTAAGAACGAGAAGACTTCGTCATCAAAGCGTAAAATGTTGAGAAGAGTACGAGCGCGGCGCGAGAAGAAAGAAGAACACCTCACGTATTTTTGTTGCTTCATATCGAGAGCGAAACGCAGCGGTCTGTTACCTCCGCCTTTAAATTTCGTTTCTGTGTACTGCTCTCTCGTCGAGAAGATAACGCAGTTTAATGCCATCATTGGTGTTCTTCTTCGATTAAAATGTTTCGTTATACGAGAGAACTCTGCTCACCGAGAACAACTTTAACTGCTCGTTGTTGTTGTTTATACCATTCGTACTCGCAAGAACAAACCCGCGCTTTTGCAGATGAGTGGTGGTAGTGTTATTATGTGTAGTAGTATTCTCTTCGCGTAATCCTCCTCCAAATCGTCTCTCTTCTCGTCCTCTGAATCGTCTTCTTCCGAAGTTTAAGAATGAAGAACATTCGCCGCCGGTTGATGATGATTTTGATGCAATTGGAAACACCATCGCGCCGCGCGCACCGCGCCTCCTGCGCCTCAAAGCAGCGGCGCGACCACCGGAAGAAAAAAAGGCACTCAAACTATCACTTGTGCTGCACAAAAGAGACGAACAAAAAGTACCAGCGCTCATCGTTCTTCTCATTAATACTCTTCTGCTCTAAATACGCACGCTTTCTCTGTGAAGCAATGCGGAAGCGTAAAAAAGAGAGACAGGACTTCTGCGTGGAATTAGGGTTGGAGACCCTAAATACAAAACTGGCAGAGTTTTTCCTCTGAGAGGAGAACTCTCCTTACACATTTAGTGCGCGAATTTACGCTTTCTTTCTGTCGCAGAAGAAGAAGAAGAAGAAGAAAAGCTTTCGTTATTTATCAGAGAAAGAAAGTTTGTGGTTTCGTGTATTTATTGTTGTTGTTGTTTTATACATCACCTCATCAGTATATATAATAACTAAAGGGAAGAGATTGAGAGAGATTTTCATTCGTTCGTTCTCGGGGAAAGATGTCTCAGCAGCCGCGGGATGATGATGAAGATGATGATTCGATGAAGAACTCGACGACGCCCACGACTCCTCCTGAAAAGAACAACGATTCCTCGTTAGAATCAAAATACTCCGCGCAAAACAGACTCCCTGCTTTACTCTACACCATCGGATACCTGACGTTCTCCACAATCACCGTGGTTTCGAACAAACATTTAATCAAAGACGCTGGATTTGGGAACCCGATATTCGTCTCCTCGTGCGGAACGATGTTCGCGTTCGCGCTCTCGACGATACTCGTCCACGGAAAATTCGTGTCTGTTTCAGAACCAAAGATGACGTTTAAAGAGTGGTTCAAAGTGTGCGTCCCGGTGGGTTTCTTTTCATCGATAACCTTAGCGTGTGCGAACATTGTGTACGTGTACTTATCGTTATCGTTCGTACAAATGTTGAAAGCGTTCGTTCCCGTCGTCACGTATATAACGCACGTGTTCGTCGGGACGGATAAGTACAACTCGGATTTTACGGTGAGTTTACTCGCCATGGTTCTCGGTGGGATGATGTGCATGAACGTGAGCGGGAAAGCGACCGTGATTGGAGTGTGCGTGATGTTTGGGTCGCACTTCGCGGAAGCCATTAGAACCGTCGGCGCGCAGTGGCTGTTAGTGAATAGAAAGTTTGGCGTGATCGAGAGCATGTATTACTTCGCGCCGGCGACGGTGGTGTTTTTTATACCTTTAGTGGTGTATTTTGAAGGCAGTTCGTTACAAGCGCCGGGAATTTCCTCCATTGCGAATAAGTACTGGTATTTATTCGTCGTGTCTTCCTCCTGGGGGTGTTTAGTCAACGCGTGCGGCCTCGGCGTGGTGAAGAACATCGGCGCCGTCTGGTTCAAAGGCATCAACAATATCAAGAACATCTTGTTACTGTTCTTCGGGATTTTAGTCTACGGCGACGTGGTCACCGTCTTGCAAGCGTTCGGATACGCGCTCTCCTTAGCCGGGTTTGGGAGGTACACGTACGTCAAGAATACGCAAATGCTTAGCGAGAGTAGTAGTAGCGAGAGTAGTCATAGTAAAAGCGGCGAACGCACCGACGAGGAGAATCCGCCTTTAGCATCATCATCGCGAACAGAAACGACAAAGACAAAAACAGCGTTTCCGGACGAGAGAGAACCGTTGCTTCAAAAATAATAATAACACACTCTTTGTAATGATATCATTGTAATCATCATCACATCGTCGTCGTTGAAACTCTTACGCGTCGTGCGCTTTAAGAGAAGAAGAAAGAAGTCTTGAATTGTCCGCCAAAATCCTCACACACTCAACGCACTTTATCACACACAAAAGAAGAAGTACACAACACCGATTATTAAACAACGAAAGACCCGCGAGAGAAAGCATCGCGCATCTGTTTTTTAACACCACCACCAGTATGTTTAAATCTGCCTCCTCTCCTCCATTCGCGCGTTTGCGAGACGACGAGGATTCCACGCCGACGGCACCTTTTTCCCGAGGCGAGGAAGAAGATCTTCACGATCTCGAAAACGACGAAGCCGCCTCGGCGGTGTTCAACTACAGCCCTCGACCAAAAACAGACCGCACATTCGCGAGAGTGTTCTTACTCATCACGAGCGCGTGTTTCCTTCTCGGCATTGTCGTGGTCTCGAACACGAACGCGAAAGCGTTTGCACAAAGAACGAGCGAAGATGTGCTGTTTAGCACCAACTGCGAAGCGTATCGCGCGTCGTCGTCATCACCAACATCGAGGCTGTTGTTATCGAACACAGATGAGTTTAAGGATACCAACGACGATTTGGACGATGTGTTCGATGGTGATGATTTTTGGCAATCGTCGCACGCGTGGCTGTTGTTGGCGATCGTCTCGGCGGTTGCGCTCGGGGTGACGTTTTTGTACGCGTTTCAATATCACGCGAGTAAAGCAACCTGGGGGATTATTGGGTTTAAACTCCTTTCCAGCTTTTCCTTCTCTTTGTACATGTTTGCAGAAGGATTCGTCTTTGGCGGGTGTTTGTTTCTCCTGGTGACTTTGATTTTAGCGCGCGTCTTTTATCTCTGGCGAGAGGAAATCGCGCTCGTCAATCGGCTTTTACAAACCGCGGCGACGGCGTTGAGCGATCAGAAACACACGCTGACGGCGACGATGGGGATTAACATGTTCGTTTCTATGTTTGTGTTCATCCCGTTTATCTTTTTCATTTCGTACGCGTGGATGCACGGGAAGATTGGCGCGAATCGGTTCGCGATGACGCACCCGAGCGACGGATCGAAGTGCATCGATCGTAGGTCGTACGACGACTACATAACACCCAGAGATGAAGGCGCGACGGGCGATATGAGTGCGTACGTTTATGAGGTTAATTGTTGCGAATGGCAGACGGATTCGTGGGTGAAACCGTTCGTCGGGTTGCTGTTTTTTTCCTTGCTCTGGACGTCCTCGGTTGCGGTGTGTTTACGATTGTTCACCATTGGTGGTTCAACCGCGCAGTGGTACTTTGCGCCCTCTGGAACGACCGCGTTCAAAGGTACGGTGAAACGCTCGTTATCGCACGGCTTGAAATCGCAATTCGGCACCATCTGTTTTGGAGGTTTGATCATGTCAATCGTCGATATGGTTCGAAACATGTTTGAAAAAGCGCAAAGAGAACACAGAAACAACGCGGCGATGGCCGCGTTGATGTGTTGCGTGAACTTGTTGTGGCAATGTTTCGCCGAGATTATTGGATTTATTTCCAAGTTTGCCATCGTGTACGCCGCCATCTCCGGCGACGCCTTTTGCGACTCTGCGAGAAAAGTCACCACGATTTTACAAAACAACATGTTATCAACCTTTGCGGTGTGGTGGTTGCCTCCGATGATTCTCAGGACGACTGCGTTTATCGTCTCGGTCGTCTTTGGCGTCGTCTTTGGCCTCTCGTCCTCGAATTACTTCGACGACGAATCGCGAAGCGTCGAGGTAGTCTTCCTCGGTGTGTTCTGCTTCTTGATTTCTCTGACTATTCTGAACTTTTGCCTGACCGTTTTATTGGATGTCGTCGACGCGGTGTACTTGTGTTACGCCGTCGACAAAGATTTACAAATGTTGACGAAACCAGAGATTCACGACGTCATGGACGAAGTCGTCAAGAAGCAAACGAAGAACGCGGGGGGATTCAATACGAACAATAACGCGTTCAACATCGCGAATCCGTTCGCTGCCAATAATAGAAATAGTAACAACAACAACTCGAATAGCAACGAGATGAGCGCGATGGCTGGAGCGCCTCAACAACAACAACAACAACAACAGCAACAACAACAACAACAACAACAACAAGTCGTGATCGGCTATCCACAGCAAAGATCTGGACAAGATCAGCGTCCGACGGGTGCCTCGCACGAGGATATCGACGCGGTGTAAAAACAAAACAAACGAACAAGCAAAAAGTTCTCTCTTTTATATAAATATATACTTTTATTACCATTTTACTAACTACACGCGCTGTGTGCTTTCAAACTTCTATTATATCTATCATCATCACACGTGTCTTTACTACTGAGCGCCTAACACGCGCGACTGCTTCTCTTCCAACGCGAGCTCGAAGAACCACTGGTTTTCGAACGATTTCAGCCACTCTTCGCATTTCGCGAGCGCGTCTTTACACGCTTCCGCTTTCGCACCTTTCTTGGACGAGCTTATACCTGAGCCCGAACACCCTCGCACGGTCTCCCCGAGATCGGTCCAATCGTACTCGCACGAGAACACGGACACGTTTTGGGGTTGGCCGTCCTCTTTCTTCGCTTTCGAGACGGACTCGTTGAATCGGACGAATTCAAATCCTCGACCGTCTTTCGTGTACTCGTTCGGCAACGTTTTCGATAAACTGTTAAAAAACTCAAACAGCGTTGCCGTCGGGTGTTTCTTCCCGTCGTGATATTGCTTTAAGAGCTTCTTAGCGTCTTGAAATCGAAGCGTCGCGTATTTGTTCACCGTTTGTAACTCCGCGTTTAATACCAACGCGGCGGCGTCTTTCGGCAACTGTCGTTTGTTCAATTTCTTCGTGTTTTCCGCGTTTCTAAACGAATGCATCCACTGGAGAAACCCGTCGTATCGGTCATCTTCTTCGTTTTCTTCGTATTCGTGTTCGTATTCTTTTATCTCGCTATGGTTGCTATTCTTCTTAGTAGTATCTTTGCGTCGTCCGTACTTTTCATACATTCGCTCGGCTAACCAAACGCCTAAACTCGCGTCTTCCGCGGCATATTTCACCTGCCCTTCTCTCAACGGCGAATTCTCCCAATTCGAAATCTGCACCGCTTTTGGCTTTTCCACGTCCAATCCGAAGTGATTGGCCATGCCTTTCATCCCCGGTCGTTCGTGTTTAAAGACCTCCGAAATCGTCGCCAAGTCGATGAAAGCGTTCACGTCGACGCTCTCTTTATCCTCGTTCCCGTAATGTTCCGTTTTCAGCTCTTTCAAATCGGTTTTAATCCCAAACCCGAGTAACACGTACTCTTTCTCTCTGAGTATCTTCGTCATCATTTCCGGCACTTTCCCATTCATCGAGGCCAGATGGATTAAACACGCCACATTTTTGCTCGCGAATTGCACCAAAGCAACTTTGTTCTTTTTCGCCACTTTACTAAACGTCGGTCGAGTTTCCGTGTCGAACCCGATCACGGCGTACCGATGTCTCGACTCCACGCTTCGCGTGATGTCTTTCTCTTTCAAAAGTTCCGAGAGGTGTTCGTTCGCCGTCGAAGGGTCGTAACTGACCAGGATTTTCGACGGGGAAACGAACGTCGAATTCTCTTTCGTCGTTTCCGTCATGAAGTGTCGCACAAACAACGATGAAAGTAACGATCGCTGACGATGAGTACTACTCGTAGTAGTAGTAATAGTAGCAGCAGCAGTAGTAGTAATAACAGCCTGCCGACGGAAAAGCCGCCTCGCCGCCGAGCGCATGTATTATTTTATAAATAAATGTACAAAGCAGAGAAAAGAGTGAAGAAGTTTGTGTTCAAAGTTCGTTAGGACAACATTTTTTCCAAGCGCTCGCGCGCGCATCTATCATCTGCTGCCGCTGCTCCCGAAATCACGCCTTCCTTTCTTCTCGGCTTTCTTTTTTCGCTCTTTCATTTTCTTCTTGATTTCGTTCTCGTAGGTGAAGTAAATGGAAAAGAGGAGGAAGAGCGAGGACGCGATGAGCCCCGGCCATCCTTTTTGAAACGCGGCGCAACTCATCGCTAACATCGCTAACATCGCGTCAAACGTAGCTATCGTTTTTCTTATTTGAAGAGGAAACGGAGTGGTCATGTTTGCGCTTTGTGAAATGACGTTCGTGTTGATGAGCATGAACATCGCGTGGCCGAAAAAGAGCGCAATCGCGGGTCCGATCGACGCCGGCAACGAAAACAAAGCGCCGCTTCCGGGTACGAGCGAAGGCGACGCGGTTCTCAAACATCCAACCAAAGCGATCAAAGCGCCCAAAATCTCAAACGTTGACTTCATGTACACGTTCGTCAAAAACGTTTCCACGTTCCTCGTCTGCTCTATGCTTTCCACCGTCGTTTCTTTCGCGTATTTAATAGTCTTCAACACCGCGTTCGCCCTTCTAATTTGCCTCGTCGCCACCGCTTTAAAATCCATCAACAGTAATATCACAAAGCCTAAAATGCATAACTTCTCCGTCCAGAATCCGTTCGCGTTCGTCGTAAAGAACGTGAGGTCACCCTGTTTCGTCACCCACGCGAACAAAAACGCCAAAAAATTCATCCCGACGTCTCCGGCGAGTAAAGCGAATATCGAGAGTGAGAGCAAGGAATAGATTTTGCTCATTGGCACATCATCATCTGTTGCATCTTTTCCAGACGACGACGACGAATCATCATCATCATCATCATCATCGCCGCTCTTTCTTTCTGACGACGATTTCGACGACGCGAACAACGACACGTCTGTTTTTCTTCTTCGTTTTAGGCTTGATTCTCCTCCGGAAATCATCATCCTCATCTCCAACTGTTTGTTGTTGTTCTTGTTGTTTCCAATTCTGAACGTTTTCTCTCTTTGGTGTACACGTCGTCGTCGTTCGGAGGAGGCAAAAAGACCCTCGCGACGTTTACTACGAGATGAAGAAGAAGACAACAAAGAAGACAAAGAAGAAGTTCGAAGGATTTCGAGAACGACAGGTGGTTTTGGTGACATTTTTTGTCGTCGTTTATGCGCGTTGTTTTTGTATCTAAAAAAGAAGTGAAGAAGAGTAAAAAAATTCGCGAGGATGTCTTTCGTTTAATATAATAGAGATAAAGTTGATACCAATGAAAACGAACTCTTCAAAGTAATCTACTTATTTACCGATGCTGGTCAAAGCCTCCAAAGCCCCTTCGCCGTTGTTCAACGCTTGCTGCGCGACACCAAACATGGCAACCATTGCTAATCTTCCGTGCTTCAATTCCGCGGTTTTCAATCTGAACGTCTCTTCCGGGCTCTTCGAAGCGAAACCCAACGGGTCAAACGCGCCGCCCGGGTAGCATCTCTTCTCTTGGTCGAGTTCGGCGGATCTGTAAAATTCAAGAGTACCAACCAAAAGGACTTCGATGGCAGTCAACGCGGCCAAGTTGGACCCTTCGCCCCACAAGTTAAAGCCGAGGTATTGCGTTTGCTCCAACTCAACCTTACCGGCGTCTTGCCAGGCGACGCCCGTGCCGGCTTCGCCAAAGATCACGCCGACGAGGCCCAACATCGCCCATCTGGAGTGCAACAACTCGCACTCGCGGAATCGGTTAATGTCAAACGCTTCGTTAAACGGAACGATCGTTCTTTCCGTCGGCTTGTTGTCCGTCTTCTTCAACTTACCGATGACGTTCCCCGACGGGTTCTTCGCCGCCGAGCCGTCCAATCTGTCCAAGTCGAATTGCAAATATTCCGTCGGTTTGGACAATCCAAACGGATCGAAGCCTCTGTCACCGGGCATGGAGCCGTCCAACCATGCGGGCGCTTCCGCGTTCGGGTACCACAGGTCGCGTTCGCCCGATGGCGGGGTGAATTTCTTCTGCGTCGCTGGCTTCTTCGCCGGCGGTGACTTCTTGATTGGTGCCTAGAAATATTGAGAGCGAAACGAGGAGAAAAGGTCAGTTTTTGAGCAAAATCTCGGAGTGGAAAAGATATCAAAAAGACATATGAGATGATGGCTTTCATCAAAATCATCATCATCACGCGCTTAAAACCATTACACGCGAACGTTGCGAACGCGATCTGATTCCACGGATGCAAACACGGAGACTACTTTCATGCGTTCATTTTTTTAAAGCGTTTGAAAAGAGGGAGCGCGCGTTTGCGCGTGCGTTTTTTCTCTCTCTCTCTTTCATCGCGCGTAGGAGAAAATGTCGGTTGTGTTTTTTCCTTCTTTTTTGCTCTTTTTCTCCCTCTTTTTCCGCCTAAAATGAGACGATGATGATGCGCTCGGATTTCGAACTCAACCGACGCCTCGCGAACGATGTGAATGACTACACGTACCTTCTTCGCCGGAGTGACCGTTTTCTTCGCCGGTGCGGCTTTTTTGAAAACGGCGTTGATTTGTAACTTCGTCGCGAATACCATTTTTATATATTATATTATGTGTTCTGTGATGATGTTGTGTGCGATAATGGCGAAGTGTTTGTTCCTCTTTTTTGTCTCTTTGACATGTTTGAGGCTGAAAAATTCCCCTTTAAATTTAAGGGAAAATCTCTCAAAAAGTATATCTCTTTTGCCTCTGCTCCTCTGTTCTCTTTGTTTCGAGAGGGTGGTGCTTTTCCAGCTTCTTTTCCTCCTCCGATTAAAGAACGCGAGGAGCGTGGAAAACCAAACGAGGATACCGCACCACTCGAAGCAAAGCAAAAGCATCCAAAACCAACTTTGTGTGAGAGTAGATATCCACACTTTTCTGCCTCGTTTTGTATAGTATTGCACACCAGAAAGACGAGCATCGTAAACATGTCGTGTTCTTCTTTCGCGAAGACGTCTGCCACTTTCCACCAAAACCATCGCGCGGGTTCTTCGTCTTCGTCGTCTTCGCGGGGGAAATTGTCCGCGAGAACGAGATTACATCCGAACCACCTACGTGGCAACCGAAAACAACGCGCGAATAATTTTGCGGCCAATAAGAATGCGACCGCATTAACCACGCGCGCGGGACCTGGAAACTCGAAAAACCAAAAGTTTGCCCTCTTGTTCGACTGCGACGGCGTCCTGGTGGAAACCGAAGAGTTGCACCGATTGGCGTACAACAAATCGTTCGAACATTTTGGATTACAAATCGAAACAGGAACGCAAATGGAATGGGTCCCGTCGTATTACGACGTCTTGGCGAATACCGTCGGCGGCGGGAAACCGAAAATGCGATGGCATTTCAAGGAGAACAAATGGCCCACGGTCACGAAGAGCGATAAATACGGCACAGGAGAGGTTTTAGAGACATCAATCCAAGACCAACTGATCGATGACTTGCAAGATAAGAAGACGGAGTTTTATAAAAAAATCGTCGAGGAAGTCGCGCAGGCCAGAGATGGAATTTTAGAGCTGATGGACGAAGCGATCGCGAGACCGGACGTGGCGGTTGGGATTTGCTCCGCGGCTACGAAAGCCGGGTTCGAGAAAGTCGTCAACTCCGTGGTCGGGAAGGAGAGATTGGATAAATTGGACGTCCTCATGGCCGGCGACGACGTGACGAAGAAGAAACCGGACCCGTTGATTTATAACTTAGCGAGAGAAAAAGTAGATTTACCCGCGGAGATGTGCGTGGTGATTGAAGATAGCATCGTTGGTTTACGAGCCGCTGAAGGCGCGGGAATGCCGTGCATTATCACCCCGTGCGGGAGCACTCTCGGGCAGGATTTCAAAGGCGAAGGCGCCAAATTCGTTTGCGCGACCACGGTGAAAGCGAGCGGCGTCACCTTGTCCAAGATTTTTCCAGACGGAAGTGAGAAACCAAACTTTGACTTTTAATATTATTAACTCTTTATGCTATACTATTGTTATTACTATTCGTAAATCGTTCGTTCGTTCGTTCGTTCGTTGTTCTTGATGTCGCATGTTTCACCACGCTTCGTCTGTGTAAAGAGATATTTTCCGTATCTAAAACACCACACTTTTAAAGCACGCGAAAATGACTTCTTCTTTCCCCATCGTTTGTTCGGCATTGGTGGTGGCGAACAGGAATAAGAACAAGGCCTTTTTCGCCTCCTTTTCTTCGTCTTCATCGCGTGAGAGAAGAAAAACATCGTCGTCAAAAGTGTTTCCCATCGGCGCTTCAAAGTCCTCGGGAAATTCGAATGCAACAAAAACAACAAGACTAAAAACACCATCGAAGACGACGATTCAGACGAAAAGGAAAGGAACGACGAGAAGAAGAGCGAGCTCTGAAAATGACGTCTTTCAGGAGGAGGAGTTGGAGGAGGAGAAAGAAGAAGAAGAAGAATCGACTTTATTCTACCCCGCGCGGTTAGATGTCGTCCCTGCCTTTGTAGGTGGCCTCAACCCGGTGAACAGTTTCTTGTCTTATTTCTCAGGCGCGGTGTTGACGCAAGGGACGGTGAAGACGACGACGCAATGGACACTGTTTGTGGTTTTACCGATATTGTTTGTTATGTATTTGGTGAGGAAGTGGAGATATGAGGGTGATGTAGAGCGACGGATTTTGTTGTCGGCGTCGAGCGGCGACGACGGTAGGAATAGCGGTAGCAGCGGTAGCGGTAGTAGTAATGATGATAAAACGAGCAGCGGTGGTGGTGCGAATAACGCGAGAACAACACCCACGATGAAGATGATGTCGTATTCGCGGTCCATGCGAGGCAGGTGGTTGGACGTGCACGTGTGTTACGCGTTTTTGTTGCCGGCTGGGATTTCAGCCGGGGAGCACTCGTCGTATTGGTTGGTTTTAGCGCCGGCGTTTATGTTGTATCGGTTTTTGTGTCGCGAAGAGAGAGTGACAAAAAGTAGTGGGGAAGATTTTAACGCGACGACGACGACGACAAAGAGACCGTTGTTGTTCTCGTCGTCCTCGTCGTCGCCATTTTTTGCCTTCCTTTCGCCAGTTGGTCGCGGATGGAGCGCGTTGGCGTTGATCCTGCGACGCGCGCACAAATACGCGAAAATCGTCCTCGCCTCGTTGGCGCTAGCGCTCTTGGTCGCGTCCGGATCCGCGACGTTGCACCAATCGTTAACCGCGTTGAGCGGAGGTGGGATGGCTTTGCGCGTTTTGTTGAGTCCGTTTGCAATTGGCGTCGCTTTTCTCGGTTATTTCGCGCCGGCGGCTTTATTGCCTCGGTACATATCGCGCGTCTTTTCGAGAAAAGTCATCTCCGCCGACGAGGAAGAAGCGACGAGGAAAGCGCGGCTCACCAAAGAAGAACGCGTTGAGCTCGAAACCAAACGAGAAACCGAAAAGAAAAACCGAAAGTGGTGGCTACTCATCGGTTTCATTGCCATGGGCATTTCAGCGTTCACGGGTTCAGATTTACCCATCGTCCTCGCTTTCGCGGCGCAGTTACTGAAGGCGAATCCGGACGCTTTGCTCACCGCGATGGCGGAAAAAGGTGGCATGGTGGAGTTTGAAACCAAAATAGCGGACGCCTTCGACCGAGTCGTGCTTTCAAAGAAAGAACGTGAAAGGGAAAGAGACGAAAACGAAAACGAAAGCGAAAACGAAACCGGCGCTAAATAATAACACTAACAAATCTAACCCGCCGAAAGCAAGGGGAAGCGGAGCGCTCGCTCCTCTATTCATACATAGTATTTTCGCGTTGCACAAACTAGTCTAATCCCGCATCGGCGGCGTCTGCATCCTCTATTTCTCCTCCTCCTCCTCCTTCCGCTTTCGTCGCTACAACTTTTACCGCCGCCGTCGCCGCCAAGGCTGCTTCTGCTTTTCCTCCCACGTCGCCTTCATCCTCGTCACCGTCATCATCATTACCACCACCATCACCACCCTCCTTTTTCATCTTCATCTTCATCTTCATCTTCATCTTCTTCGCATTCCGTTTCTCTCTTTTCCTCTCGACCGCTTTCCTCTCCTTCTCTTCTCTCTCTCGTTTCCTCCGTTCAAACTTCGCCTTCACGTCTCTCTCTTCCTCTTCCTCGTCCATTTTTTCCAGCCGTTCGTATTCTCGTCTCCGCGAGTGTCTGTATTCGTGGAACGCTCCGGAACCCGCCCCGGCGGTCGATCCTTGCACGTTTTTCGATTCGTACGTGACGTTGTCGTTGATGTGTTTCAACTTTTCTTCCAATCGTTCCGCTTCCAATCTTCGCTTACTCATCATCGCTGTTTCCTCGTCAAAATCCACTCGGACGAGTTCTCCTCCAGCGGACATGTTTTTGCCCGTCGTGTCTCTGAAGTATCGAGGCTTTTCGCTTCTTTACGACGCTTTAAAGTAAGATATCGTGCAAGTCTAATTAATGGAGAAATTTGGAAGACGTTTGCCTCATTACTCCTCTTTGGTGCGCGCGCGCGTAAAAGAGAGTAAACAGCATCACGTCATGGTTCTCTCGCAAAGACCGAAACGGAAAAACGGCTTCTTCGTCTACCTCGACGCGCCGTCCTCGAATAATTTCGATGAAAATGAGAGCGATGAAGAGGAAACGACGAAGCGCGTAAAGTTCAGCGGGAACGTCCTTCAACTCCTCGGGATGAGTTTCTACCTGTTTGAGATTTTCGGATTCTACGCCGTGCAAGTGCCATCGATGACGTTTAAGAGAGAAAACGGGAGCAAAAATAGGGTGATTTTGTGCGCACTGTACGGGTTTTTGGTGCTTGTATCTTTCGCGAGCGGGATGAACGCGTCTTTGTGCGATCCAGAGACGGATTTTGTTCCTCCTATAGCGGAAACGAAGAAAATGTTAAAGGAAACGGAGAAAGAGGATGAAGACGATATCGAGACGGAGGGTAATAACTATAACCATCCAAAATGTCACATATGCCACAAGTACCAAAAGAACCCCTTAACGACAAAACATTGCGGCGCGTGCAACAAATGCATCGATGGATTCGACCACCACTGCGGGTGGCTGAACACGTGCGTCGGCGAGAAGAACTATCGAGCGTTTCTGGTGTTACTGGCGAGCGTCTCGATGCAGATTTGGGGGCAGTTTTCGGCGGGCGTTTGGTTATTAGTCGTGATTTGGGAGAAGTTGAGAAGGGTGGAGAGAAGTTTGAAAAGTTTGAACGACATTGGAGAGGATGGGTACGATCGGAGCGGGGAAATAGAAGGACGGAGATGGTTGGATGCGAGGGAGAAGTTGTACGACGGATTCATGTCGCCGGTGAAGATGTTTTCGAACGATCACTATTATCCGACAACGACGGCTGACGATTATGAAAATATGGGTGTGAGTATTCAAACGGTGATTTCTGTGCTGGAAACCTTGCGGAACTGGACGTTGGCGTACGTTATTGTCGGCGCGATCTTAGCCTACGCGGTTTCCGAACTCGCGTGTTTCCACGTGGCGTTGAATATTAGGAAAGCGAGCACGTACGGGTACATCGTCGCGGAGAGGAAAAGAACGGAATTCGGGAAGAAAGTGAAAGCGTCGACGTGCAGATTATGTTGCATGGAAGATGGTTTGTTGAGGATGGACCACGAGAGTCAAGTTCGCCGCGACAAAAGCGGTTCTCAGCGTCACCATCTTTCCTACAACAAGGGGCCGTCGCACAAGGAAGGAGAAGTAGAAGTTGAAGTGGTAGAGAAAGAAGGAGACAAAGATAAAGAAGAAAAAGTAACAGAAGAAGATGTCGTGGTAGAAGACGCGGCGGTTGCGAAAGCGCGACAGAAAGAACAGCGACGCATCATGCTGGAAAAGGAACGCGAGATTGCAAAGCTTCGCGCGGAATTGAAGAGAGCGAAAATTGCAAAACTGAAGGAAGACGCCAAGCTCGGCGGTGACGGCGACGAATACCTCGCGAAAACGCTCGAGAAGAACTTTTCCAAAGTCGTATCAGGTAGCAAATACAATAATAATAGTAGTACTTAGTAGTAAAAACAGCTAAAAACAATACGTTTTCTCATTCCATTTTGCCTCCTCCTCCTCCTCCTCCTCCTCCTCCTTCCTCGTCGTCGTCCGAATCTCCGCCTAACTCGTGGTGCCCGGCTGCTTCAGCTAATTCGTTATCCACCGCGCTCATCTCCTCTTCCGTCCAAAAAGAATCGTTCGCATCCACGCTCCCACTTTTATTCCCTACAAACTTCTCCGGTTCCATCGGTCGCCATAAAAAGCAAATGACCGCGGTCAAGGCGAAATTCAAGACGTGCCAAAACGCCGCGGTGATCCAATCGGCTTCCCACTTCTCGTTAAACGCGTCGGTGACTTTAAACCACATCTCGTACACCACCCACACGAACGATAAAACCACGGATAAAGCTAACGCGTTGGTGAAATATCGGTACAAACTCAACTTGGCCATTTGCCTTCTTTGTTGCAACTGCGACAACGTTTTACTCAAACTCGTGAAAATCCACAAGATGAACGCGCCGTCTAACGCAGCCACGGGTAAAACCAAAAACACTCTCGCGCCAGACGTTAAATCATCGATAGCACCTACGTTCGCGACGACGTCTAAAGTCGCGCTGGCGATGAAATATGCCCCGGATAATGCGAGTACTTTTGGCGCGAATCCGCCTAAAGTCGGTCGAACGACGCCGTAGCCCATGGAGGCGACTAAGACCAACGCTCTGGAAACGGCTTTCCGGGCGGCCGATACGACGACTGCAAAAATAGTCACGAAATACGGACGAAATCCAGTCGTGTTGAAATTCGAGTAATCGTAATACCACACGCACGTTTCAATCATCCCTAAGGAGACGACAAACGTCATCGAGTGATGGATTTGCATCAGATACTTCCACTTGACGGCGCAGTTCACCGCCCAACAAATTCCGAGCGCTAAATACGCCAACGATAAGAACAAATAAAACGGCAAATTCGCCGCCATCATCCCGGGTAAATACCCGCTCGGATTTTTCCACGCCGTTTGTCCGTTCACCGTCGTCCCGGCCAACTTCGGGTCGCAAATCACAAACCACAAGTAATACATCCCCGTCTCTTCGATGCTCACCGCGTCGTCCACCGTCCTCGATTCCAACTCATTTTTGCCTTCAAAATACGCGTCCGTCACCCACGGCCAATCCACGTTTTCCACCTCCACCAGTTTCTTCTCCTTCGTGTCTTCATCGATTTGTTCTTGCATCTCCTTTCTCGGTCGCACGATGACTCTCCCCGGCGAACACCCGCTCGTTTTCGCCAACGCTTCGTCGCAGCAATACCGCCGTCCGCCGTCTTCGGTGACGTACCCGACCAAGTCTCGGTCGTTCACTTCGAACACCACCGCTTGCACTACCCCCGAATAGTTGTTGTTGTTCTCGTTGTTGTTCGTAGTATTCTCATCTTCCTCCTCCTGCTCCGAAACGTCTTCTAAACTCCTTCGAAAGGCGACTTTATTGAACCGAATGTAACTCTTCCCGTTGGCTAATCCCGCCGGTCGTTTCACGCCCCAATCTGAAAAGTCATAAGTATCATCATCTTCGGACGATTTGAACAAGCCTTCTCGCCCGCCTCGGTATATGAACGCGTCGTTCACCGAGAAGAAGTACGAATCTTCGTACGCGTGTATCGCGGCATCGATTCTTGGAATGAGATCCAACGACAAGAGTAGGGAGAAAAACGGACAAAAGAAAGCGATGCTTTTGATGCTCCTTTTCATTTTAAACGAGGAGGCCATAGCAGCAGAAACGAAAAAGACCAAGAGAGAGATCTCAACTCTCTCTCTCTCTCTCTCTTATACGATGACGCGTGTCTCTGTTTATATGCGTGCGTTAGTATATAATGAGGTGGTTTTTTCTCTTTTCGAGACAAAGACATCAAAGAAAAAACGTCTCTTTTCTTCACCCAAAATTTTTTCTTTTGCAAAACAAACAGACACATTAAAAAATTCTTCATTTTCTCGTTATTCACGTTATTCGTGACTTATAGTGCGTCTTTAAGAAGAAAAGGTGGTGCGAGGAGTATATCGAGAGATTTTCTTTCCAAAGTCTCATCTCTGCGAAAGTAGTCGTCGTTTGTTTCCTTCGTCGTCGTAGTGGGGTCGCGTTTGAAATCGATCGTCGTTGTGCTTGGACAACAACAAAGAGAGAGAAAAGATGATGAACGGTATTGATGATTTTCCAACCAACACATGCATTCCAGAGATGGTTGAAGAATTCAACGACGTAATGG
>Ga0209308_10000957_pt1 | contig 28110 bp, 15 predicted proteins | sample COGITO_mtgs_1204_3_FD_184806 | JGI IMG/M metagenome (GOLD analysis project Ga0209308, IMG submission 184806) | Pelagic marine microbial communities from North Sea - COGITO_mtgs_120405 (SPAdes) (version 2) | ecosystem: Environmental > Aquatic > Marine > Epipelagic ...
GAGCGAATTTTATGAATTAAGATCTCTGATTTTTTGTCTCTTTAAAAACACACACGTCTGTCTCTCTCTCTCTCTCTCTATGACGATAAAATAAAATAGAAGTCGATTAAAGCAACAACTCGGCGACTTGCACGGCATTTTGCGCGGCACCTTTTCTTATTTGATCCCCGCACACGAACAACTCCAAACCTTTGTTTCCTTTTTGCGAGATATCTCTTCGGATGCGACCGACGAAGCAATCGTCTTGGTCGCTCGCGTCCGAGGGCATCGGGAATCGGTTATTCGCGCGATCGTCGATTAAGGAAACGCCCGGGAATTCAGAGATGATTTTTCTCGCCTCTTCTTCGCTTAAGTCATTTTTTAAGGTCAAGTTGATGCTCTCCGCGTGCGCGCGCATGACCGGGACGCGGATGCACGTCGCGCAGATGCTGATGTCGTCGGTGTTCCAAATTTTCTTGGTTTCTTTCACCATTTTCATTTCCTCTTCGTTGTAGCCGTTGTCCATCATCGGCGCGTTGTGGGAAAACAAGTTGAACGCGTATCCCCACGGGAAGATTTCTTTCGTTTTTACTTCCCCGTCGTTGACGAGTTCCCTCGTTTGTTGTTCCAACTCGGCCATGGCTTGCGCGCCGGCGCCGGACGCCGCTTGGTACGTAGACACGACCATTCTCTCGATGCCAACTTTTCTTTGAATCGCAGTCGTCGCCATCAACGCGATAATCGTCGAGCAGTTCGGGTTGGCAATGATCCCGCCTTTACCGGAACCGATTTTCATACCGGCCATAGCTTCTGGGTTCACCTCCGGAATGACCAACGGCACGCCTTCCGTCATGCGAAACGCGCTCGAGTTATCGACGACGTAGCACCCTTTCTCCACCGCGATCGGACCAAACTTTTTCGAAATGGACCCTCCGGCAGAAAACAACGCGATATCCATGTTATCGAAAGACGTTTCCGTCAACTCTTCCGTCGTGTACGTCTCCCCGTCGAATTCAACTTCCTTCCCCGCGCTTCTCGAGGACGCCAGCATCTTCATCTCGCTGTACGGGAAGTCTCTTTGTTTCAAAACTCTCAAAAACTCTTGCCCGACCGCTCCAGTCACGCCGGCGATGCACACTCTCGGCCCGTCCGGGGTTTTCTTCGCGAACGTTTGCACGACATTTCTTCTCGATCCACTTTTAACGCGGCTGTTCTGTTTCGTCTTCTTCAAAGATGAAACCGACGTCCTCGCCGCCGTGTTCGGGGAGGCTCCTACGCTAAACATTTTCTTTTACCTCGTTTATACTAATCTCTCGTTCTCTCTCTCTTTCTCTCTCTCTGCGCGTTATTATAGAATACTAAATAACCGACACAAAAAAGTAGGCTTCTGCTGCTGATGTGCGCGCGTGCGTGTGTGTGTGTCCCGTACCGCGAGCTCTCGCTGTCTGTCTGTCTCTCTCTTCGTCTCTGCGTGGAGATGATGAGGAAACAAAAACACGTGTGCTTTATCTGATTGAAAAAGTGTTCATCTTTTTCAGATACGCAAAACTCTGCTTGAAAAATAAGCAAAAAAACACGGAGGCAAAAAATTTAGGGTTTTGATAGAGTTAGGGTTTAAAAAGAGGAGACAAAAAGAAAGGTCCCTCACAAAAAACGCCACACGACGCAATCGATTGGGGGGTTTTGAATCGGATCTCTTCCTCTCATTGAGTATCGCACACGCGAAGAAAACGCGAGAAGAGCAGCGAAGAAACGAAAGAGCAGTGGTCTCGTATTCTTCTTTCTTTAGTAAACGTCATCGTAAAGCCAACGAAACGTGCGCGAGATGCCGTTACGATTAGACATCAAACGCAAACTGGTCCAACGCTCCGATCGCGTCAAAGGGGTGGATTTACACCCGGTGGAACCGTGGATTCTGGCGAACTTGTACTCCGGGAACGTGTTCATTTGGAACCACGCGACGAATAGTTTAGTGAAGAGCTTCGACGTGACGGAGTTACCGGTACGAACGGCGAAGTGGTGCCTGCGGAAACAATGGATCGTCTGCGGTTCGGACGATATGTTCATTCGAGTGTATAACTATAACACTTCGGAGCTTATTAAAGCGTTCGAGGCGCACGCGGATTACATTCGGTCGGTGTGCGTGCACCCGACGCAACCGTTCGTATTGTCGTGTTCGGACGATATGTTGATTAAGTTGTGGTCGTGGGAGAAAGATTGGGATTGCATGCAGATTTTTGAGGGCCATTCGCACTACGTGATGCAAGCGTGCTTTAACCCGAAAGATACGAACACGTTCGCGTCGGCGAGTTTGGATCGAACCGTCAAGGTGTGGTCGATTGGCCAACCGACGCCGAACTTTACGTTGGAAGGCCACGAGAAAGGGGTGAACTGCGTGGATTACTTTACCGGTGGGGATAGGCCGTATTTGATTTCTGGCGCGGACGATAAGTTGGTGAAGATTTGGGATTACCAAACGAAAACGTGCGTGCAAACGTTGGACGGGCACTCGCACAACGTCAGTGCTGTGGCGTTTCACCCGGAGTTGCCGATCATCATCACCGGTAGCGAAGACGGGACGTTGAGAATTTGGCACCAAACGACGTACAGATTGGAAAACACCTTGAATTACGGCTTAGAGCGCGTGTGGGCGATTGGAGTTATTAAAGGTTCCAACGCCGTCTCGGTCGGTTACGACGAAGGGACGGTCATGTTCAAGATTGGGAGAGAAGACCCGGTGGCGAGCATGGACGCGAGCGGTAAAATAGTGTACGCGAAGCATAACGAAGTGCAAACGGTTAACGTGAAAGCTTTGCCGCAAGACTACGAGATCGCGGACGGGGAGAGATTGCCGTTAGCCGCGAAAGACTTTGGTTCGTGCGATTTGTACCCTCAATCCATTGAACACAACCCGAACGGGAGATTTATCACCGCGTGCGGCGACGGCGAGTATATCATTTACACCGCGTTGGCGTGGAGAAACAAAGCGTTTGGTTCAGCGTTAGAGTTTGGATGGTCTGCGGATGCGAGCGAATACGCCATTCGCGAGTCGCCGAGTAAGATTAAAATCTTCAAGAACTTTAAAGAAAAATTGGAGTTTCGCCCGCACTTCGCAGCAGAAGGCTTGCACGGCGGCGCTTTGTTGGGTTTGAGATCGACTGATTTCATTTGCTTTTACGATTGGGAACAAGCGAACGTCATTCAGCGCATCGACGCGACGGTGAGAGATGTGAAATGGTCAGAGTCCGGGGAAATGTGCTGCATCATCTCCGAAAACAGCTTCTATATTTTGAGGTACGACCCGGAAGTCGTCGCCGCGGCGTTTGAAAGCGGCGAGTTTGACGAAGGCGAAGGCGTCGAGGACTCGTTCGAGCTCTTGGCGGAAATTTCGGAAACTGTTTTGACCGGTATTTGGGTTGGCGATTGTTTCGTGTACAACAACTCGGATATGCGCTTGAACTACGTCATCGGCGGTGAAGTCACGACATTGTTCCACATGGATCGACCGATGTATTTGTTGGGGTACTTGGCCGCGCAAAGTCGCTTGTACTTGATCGACAAAGAGTTCCAAATCGTCACGTACACGATGCTTTTGAGCGTCATTGAGTTTAAAACGTTAGTTTTGCGAGGCGAATTAGAAGCCGCGGAGGAGTTGTTGACGTCTATTCCGACGGAACACCACAACTCCGTCGCTCGATTCTTGGAGGCTAGAGGTTTGGTCTCGGACGCTTTGAGAGTGGCGACTGATCCGGACTTTAAGTTTGAACTCGCGGTACAACTCGGCGAGCTTGGTATCGCGAAAGAAATCATCGAATCTTACAACGACGACGTCGGCGAGAGTAAGTGGAAACAGCTCGGCGAGCTCGCGATGTCTACCGGTGAGCTCGATTTAGCCGCCGCGTGCTTGGACCGCTCGGGCGATTTGAGCGGTCAACTCTTGTTGGCTTCCGCCGCGGCAAACCCGAAGCAGTTGATGCAACTCGCCGAAGCTGCCAAAGCCAAAGGCAAGAACAACGTCGCGTTCGTTTGTTTGTTTTCGTTGGGTGATATCGACGCGTGCTTGGACTTGCTCGTGGAAACTGGAAGAGTCCCCGAAGCCGCTTTCATGGCGCGAACGTACGCGCCGTCTAGAGTTTCCGAAATCGTCCAGTTATGGAAATCCGATTTAGGTAAGATTAACAAGAAAGCCGCCGAGGCATTAGCCGACCCCGCGGAGTTTGCAAACTTGTTTCCAAACTTTGACGAAGCTTTAGTGATGGAAGAAGACGCCAAAAAGACCAAAATGTCCAGCAAGAGACCGTCGGCGTCGGCGTACGGAGGGGAGCAAGAGTTAGCGAAACAGATGGAAAAATCGGCGACCGTAGCAGAAGAACAAGAAGAACAAACAAAAAACGAAACGAAAGAAGAAAAGGAAGAACCGGCGCAGAACGCGCCTCCGACGCCCAAGTCGGAGCCGCCGAAATCGCCAAAGAAAGAGGCGAAGAAAGCGACGCCACCGGCCAGTCCAAAAGCGCCGCCTTCTCCTTCGCCGAAAAAGGCGGAAAAGGAAGAAGAAAAACCGACGAAGGAAGTCCCGGCGCCGAAAATCCCCGCCCCGAAATCTCCAAAGAAAGCAGCGCCAGAGCCTCCGGCGAGCCCGAAGGTGGCTTCCGCAGCAACGCCTCCGGATGATTTCGTCGACGCGAACGAGGAAGGCCCCGCCGGGGACGAAGACGCCGACGAGTGGATCGACGAACCGACCGATTAATACTATTTCTTATATTATATATATATAAAAGAGAGAGAATAAGAGAGAGAGAGAAAGAGAAAGAGAGAGAGTGGATGTGTGCGTTTGTGAGTGAGTAAGTAGAGTCTTTTAATGAATGAATTAAACCAAAATCTAATGAAATCAAGCAGCAGCACAAAAAAAAAATTTCCTTCTTTTGCTTCAAAGAACCACTCGCTCGGGAAAAGACAAAGAGAGAGAGATTCGTTTTATTATACCATCCCCCGCCCGCTTAAAGAGAGAGAGAGAGAGAGATCATCGTCTCTGCAGATTTACAGAGGAGCTTTACGGAGGAGCTTTGATTGACGAGAAATTATGTCTCGCTTCAGCAGGAAAGAGACGGAGATTGCGCCGGAAGCGGCACCGCTGCTCATTAATGCCGCGGATTTGGATTCTCGGGTCGCGTCATCACATTCCGCGTCGTCGTCGACCGCCTCGATGACGACGACGACTTCGAAAAAAGTCGTCGGACTCACAGGTCTGGCGTCGATGATGGTGCTTTTTGCCGTCGCCGGGTTTAAGAGTGGAAACGAGGGGTTCGATGTCATTCACAAGGCGGAGTCGTCTGCTTCGAAATCAACTTCGAAACAACAACGAGAAAATGGTCGAATCGCGACGACGACGTCGGGAGGCCGCGCGAACAAACAGTCTTTGGGAGAAATTCCACTGACGGCACAATCGTACGACGCCATCAGAGACATGGTGATGAAAGACGAGGAAAAGTCTAAATCGAAGAAACGAGGATCGACTTCGTCTTCTTCTTCTTCTTCGTCGGCGTACGCTTCGGACCCTTTGCTCACGTTGCTTTCGAAAGACGGCGCGGACGCGAAGAGTTTTCCGAGTTTAGTCCCGCAGTTTGACGAGAACGATTTCGCGTTCGCGGATGGGTCGTGGAAGCACAGGCCGGCGAAAGAACACAACGGGAAGTTTACCATGTGCTTAGCCGGTGGTAAGGATTCGTGGGACGGGACGTACACGGGAAACTTAAACACGTTGTATGAACCCGGTTTGTGCATCGGCGAGGTCAGAGAGGAGTTATCGGCTGATTGCGACGTGAGGTTGTTCAACCAAGGCGCGTTCTTATGGACCGCGGATTATAAAACCGAACACGCGGAAGGCGAAGACCCGCACTTTTTACCGCCCAAAAAGGATCACTCGAAACAAGTAGACTTTTACTACGCGCACGAATCCGCCGATCACTACGGGTACGAGTTGAAAGATCCGAAAAGTTTGAAGAACATGCAATACATCGCTGCGTTCCACCCAACAAAGACTGGATTATGGTACCCGTTCGGACCGTCTATCTCTGCCTTATTAACCGATTACGAGTTATGGAAGTTACCGAAAGAAGCGCGAGTGCCGGCCATCGCCTGGTGGGCCAAAGATTGCGCCGAAGATAGATCGGCCATCTTAAAACACATCGCCACGCGATTTCCAGTCATGTCCATGGGTGGATGTGAACACAACATGGACGCCTTGAACGATCCTGGACGCGACGGAAACCACATGGAACAAGATTTAATTAAATCGCAATTCATGTTTTACTTCGCCTTGGAAAACGGCGTCCAGTGTCCAAACTATATGACCGAAAAGCTCTGGGATAGTTTAACTCGAGGTTCCATCCCAATCTACGTCGGCTGGGATGGCATAGAAGATTACATCCCGTCCAAAGAGTCCGTCATCGACTTGCGCGATTTCAACTCCGTGGACGAACTCGCCGCCAAGTTGGAACAATACACCACGGACGAAAAGTTGTACCAAAAGGCGCACGAATGGCGAACGAAAAACCCGAAAACGTGGCCTGAAGGTTTCCGCAATCTCGTCCGTCACGTCTCATCGGACTTAAAAGCCGGCATGTGCAACACCCTTCGTCAAGGCTTACCCGGGAAAGGACACGCCAAGGACCAAGAATCGGAAACGTGCGACCACAACCCGACGGTGTTAGGCGAGCCCGCGCAACGGATCACAAACAACTATCGACAAGCAGCGATTAAATCGTGGCAAGAATTTTTGAGCAGAGATTGCAACGAAGACGAGTGCGCGTGGTACAAGTTGAGCGCGTTAGCCGCGGCGAACCGATGATTTGATTGATCATGAAATCCATCGCGTATTTTATTATAACAAGTATTTTTTTAGAGTGTTCAAAGCAAAAAATCCACATAAAATTATGCTTTCCACGCACCGCGCAACCTCCGGACTCTCCGCCTCGTGTTCGTCTTATTCTTCTCGGGAATGCTCTCGTCAAAAGAGAACAAAGAGTACCACCATCCAATGCGGGAACAAATCCATCAAGTCGAACGAGAACAAGCGAAGAAAACCGCCTGCACATAAAGGTTTAGACGCGCACATTTTGAAGACAAATTCTTCCCCAAATTCGTCTTCTCCGTCTCCCGTTTATGTCGTTCCGAAACTGTTACAAAACCGCGACGCCTCGGTCGCTTTGTGCTTCACCTACCTGGGCGACGCCGTTTGGGAACTGTTCGCGAGACAACACTTAGTTTTACGAAGGTGCAAGAAATCCGAGAGGGAAAATCCACCGAACAGACAAGGAGGAAGAAGTGGTGGGAACTCGTCGACTTCGGTGAAAACGTTGAGGCCGCAAAGAGCGGCGCAAGACGGGTGGTGCTCGGCGGTCGCGATGCACTCGCATTTGGAGAGACTTCTCTCGTTAGAACAAGGGACGTTCTTGACGGAAGAAGAGATGGCGATTTTAAAGTGGGGGGCGGATTACGGCCACGAATCGAGAGCGAGACACAGCGGGGTGGAACATCGAGACGCTTCGGCGTTGGAGGCGTTGGTGGCGTATTTGTATTTGTTCGACGGCGAGAGATTGATGGAAGTTTTAGGGGCGCTGGGGATGACTTTTATGGATGCCGGTGGTTTGCAGGTGTTGAGTGGGAGTGGGAGAGTTGAAGCTGTAGAGAGAGCTTTGGAGAGGTTTGAAGGCGGTAGAGGCCGCGAAGAGGAAAACGAAGAAGAAGTTAAAGAAGAAGAAGACTCGGAGAAAACAATGAGCGCTTTACAGTTAGAAAACGAAACTTTAAAGAAAGAAATCGAAGAGTTGAAGCAGAAGGCACTGATAGCTCAGAGAGCCGTTCGATTAAAACGCTAGTAATTTTAAGAGAGAGATAAGAAGAGAACGTCTGCGTGTAATAGTATTGATTTTTATAGGCCTATTTGTATTATGATTGCAACGACAAGATTGTACCAGTACCGTAGTTATACAGTATAAATTTACTCTTTCGGTGGTTGCTCGTCCGCTAAATTCATGATGTTGATTTTCTCAATCGTGCCACCTAAGGCGTCGCCACCATCTCCGCTATCTTCTTTAAATGGACTCTTCTTCGCGTCGCCGGCTTTGGGACTGGTCGCCGCCGCGTATGTACTGATCGCTTGCGCGTTGATCCATTCGTTTTGCTTCTTCACCGTTTCCGGCATGTACCCATCCCCCATCTGATTCGTGACTGTTCCGTCCGTAAAGCCATTGTGCCTCCCTGGCACCACATCTTCGCTCGGCACCAAAAAGTCCGGAATATCCTCATCCTTCAACAATTTCTGCAACGCTTCGTACTGCAACTTTGGATCCGAGAACACCTTCACCTTGTGTTGCGTGTGCACCGCCAAAAACGGTTTCACCGCCGCGTACAAATAATCAAACGCCGTCGGCGCGTTCAAAACGTAAATCGCTTTACTCAACTCCGGATAGTTATGCGACGCGGTTGAATTCACAATCTTAAACACGTACAAACACTTCATCGCGCTCAAACCGACGTCTTTCAAATCCAACAATACCACTTGTTTATCCACCATCTGCGATTTCGTATCTTGATTCACGGCGCAGAAATCCTCCTTAATCTCCTCCTTCGTCTTCCCTTCCACTAATTTCTTCGCATTTTCCGTCGCCTCCGGGATAATCGACCGCATCAAATGCTCCCCTCTTATGATCGTCGAATACACGTGAACCTCGTCCGAAACCTCCAACGCTAAACTCGAATCTCCTTTGCCAATCCTCAACAAATACACCGGATACCCTTGTTTCGTGTAACAGTGAAACGGCGTGTTGGGTAATATTTTCCTCGACAACTCTAACAAATCCCACCGAGGCGCTGCTTTTAATATGTTCTCCACGCCTACCGCGTCGCCGATGCGCACCGAATTTCTAAACTCGATCGCTTTTCGCATCATCAACTCCGCCGCTTCCACGTTGTACCGTCTTGCGACGAGAAATCTTCGGCACGTCGCTTCCACGTCCCCTAAGGGGCACATCTTCGAAGGAACTTCCGTGTTTGTCTTTTTCAAGTTTTCTAAAACCTCTCTCACTCGTTCGTGCCAATCTTGAGGGTGCGGAAACTCGTGGAACAGTTTCGTCGGATCGACTCGTTCCGTGCTTTCGCCCCCCTCGGTCGTGTTCGCATCGTTGGGATTCGTCGTGGAAGAACCCATCGCCCAGGACGCCGCCGAGGACGCCGCGGAGGATAAAGAGCTGAACATGACGTATCTCTCTTAAATCTCTCAGTCCCTCTTCTCTTCGTCAGTTAAAGTGTCTCTCTCTTATCTCCCTCTTCCTCTTCTTCTTCTCGTGCGTCTCTCTCTCTCTCCGTTTGACTGCTTCTTCGGATAAAAATGTTCCAAAAGTGGATAGAAAATTCCAGTTTTAGGGTTTATATACAAACCCTAAATAGACCACACGCAAAAATTCCTTCTTCGTTGTTTTCGTCGTCGTTCGTTCGTTTCATGCACATCGACACTTCATCTCTCTCTCGTGTAATATGCCACCGAAGAAGAAGACCAAGAAAGCGACCACGACCACTCGGTCCACCGAGGAGGAGGACGACGGTGGTGGTGGTGCAGGTGATGTTGCTGCTGCTGCTGCTGTGAAGAAAAAGAAGAGAGCAAAGTCACCGTCGCCTTTCGTGAAAGAAGATGAATCCGAAGAAGAAAACAACAACAACGTGAACGCTTTGAATACTAAAAGGAAATCGACCGCGCGAAGAGGGAAATCGCAAACGCCGAACGATGAGGACGACGACGGCGGAAAAGAAGAAGCGGAGGAGAAGAAAGTTTCGACGACGATTCAGACGAGTCAAAATATCGTCCTCGAGGAAGCGAAGAGAAATTTAGTCCTCGAGTCTGGGAACAAAGTCGCTTTGACGCCTCTATTGGGAGGCATTCGGGAGGACGACGGCGCGCGAGGCGGCACGACGACGACGACTGAACCGCTGTGTTATTTATTGCAAATAGACCAGGCGAACATACTTTTAGATTGCGGATGGGACGACAGGTTCGATCAAACCGAGTACGTGAAAGAGTTGGAGAAAATCGCGCCTACGTTGGATTGCGTGTTGATCTCGCACTGCACGCAACGACACGTCGGCGCGGTACCTTTGCTCTTCTCCGAGCGAGTGAAATGTAACCCAAACTGTAAAATTTACGCGTCGATACCGACGCACAAGTTGGGGCAAATGTTGTGTTACGACATTGCGCTCGGGTATTCCGAGTTTCGAGGGGAGTTTGGAGAAGATGTGGGATACAGTCTAGATGACGTGGATTTGGCGTTTAGTAAGTTTGTTCCGGTGAAGTATCAGCAACATTCGAGGGTGAGCGTGAGGAGAGAAAGCGCAGGGGGTGGTGGTGGTGGTGAGAGCGACGCGGGTACTAATAGCAAAAATAGTGGTGGTGCTACCAATAGCGATATTGTCGTCGAAGCTATCAACGCCGGTCACACGTTAGGCGGTTCATGTTGGCGCATATCAAAAGACGCCGAGGATATCGTCTACGCGGTTGATTACAACATGCGGAAAGAACGACATTTAGCCGGGACGAGTTTAGCAGAGACTGTGCATCGACCGTCGGTTTTAATTACAGATTGTCGGAACGTGGATCGAAAAGCGCCCGAGTCGAGGTTGCAAGTGAGAGATTTGCCGTTAGTCGATTGCGTCTTAAAACACGCGCGCATGGAAGGGAACGTGGTTATTTGTTGCGACGCCGTTGGAAGGACGTTAGAGTTGGCTTTATTATTAGAAGAGACGTGGAAGAATCAAAATTTAGGAAGCTATCAGTTAGTGTTGTTCAATAACGTCGCCGCAAACGCGTTGGAGTTCGCGCGGTCCCATTTAGAATGGATGAACGAAGACGTTGGTTTGAAATTCGATAGCACGCGACAGAACGTGTTCGACGTGAAAAGATTGTTTCCGTGTCACTCGTACGAAGATTTTACGAGATTACCTCCGGGACCGAAAGTTGTCCTTGCATCGTTGGCGTCTTTAGAAGGTGGGTTTGCGAGGAAGTTGTTCGTTGAATGGGCCTCGGACGCGAAGAATTGTTTCATTTGGCCGGACGAAATTGGTCGCCAAGTTGGATTAGCGAGAGAGATTGTCGAAAAGTGCAGTAAGGGAGGAGCAAAGACGACTTCTTCAAAGACGAAAAAGAAAGACGTGATCATGAAAGTTGAATTAGCGAGGCGAGAATTGCTGTCTGGGAAAGAGTTGGAAGCGTGGGAGCACGAACAAGAAGAGAAACGTCTCGAAGCGGAAAAGAGGAGAGAAGAAGAAGCGAAGCGACTGGCCGAAGAAGAAGAGAAGAAACGTATGTTGGAGGAAGAGATGGATGTGGACGCTGCGACGCTCTCGCAACCAGTTGAAGACGAAAATATTTACGGTGAAAAGAAAGCGGGTGTCGCAGAGGAAGAAGAAAAAGTTGAGCGTTTGGTACCGCCACCTCAAGTAAACGAGGAAACTGGTATTGCGCTGCGAGACAAGCAAATGTCGTTTGAGCGACGCGAGTGCATCGTCGATGGATTTATTCCCGAAAGTTTCGAGCATCTCGTCTTTCCGGACGAAACGAAATTATCTTCTTCATCATCCGATCCCTCGGGTATGAGTGCAAAAACTGAGTACGGGGAAGCCATCGATGCGGACGCGTTCTTTAGAGTCGCGAACGAATTAAGACCGGAAATGACGAGAGATCAATCGTTTGAAAGTACCGGCGACGTCGATAAACTCGCGGGCGTAGATGGCATCATGGACGCGACGATGGGAATAGCAGCGAAATTGACTAACAAACAACCGGATATGGATATAGATGCGAATGCGGGTAAAGAAGAGAAAGCTCTCGAACGACCGGTGGGAATACCAACGAAAGTCGTCAAGGAAACGAAAGAAATCGTCGTGAAAGCGGCAATTGAATCAAACTTTGATTACGACGGATTAGCCGATGGTCGATCAGTGAAAGCAATCATCCCGCGTCTAGAACCGCGACGAGTAATTCTCGTGAGTGGTACTGTGAAAGATGCCGAGAAGCTTGCTTCGCACTTATACAACGATTCCGAACACTTCCCGAAGAGCTCGAAGATTGATTATCCGAAGAACAACGAGACGTTAGATGCATCCTCGGTACATCCGACGTACAAGGTTCGACTTTCTGAAGCGGTTTTATCCTCCGCGCGTTTGCGACAGGTGAGTGGCTATGCCGTCGGTTGGATCGATGGCGTCATTGGGCCAATCCCTGAAGATGGCTCGGCGCCGGAGTTGCTCCCGGTCCCAGTGAATGCTTTGAAATTAACCGTATCAAAAACAGTTAAAGACGAATCTTTACTCGCTGGAAAAGTCACCGGTCCTTCTTTAATAAAGAAAGAACCAACCGCCGCCGCTCTCGTGGTAGAAGACAACGAAGAAAATGAAGGTACAGAAATCAACATCGTGACTAAACATCACCGACGCTCGGCGTTCGTGGGTGACGTTCGTTTGTCCGAGTTTAGAAGGTATTTGCAGAGAATGGGCGTACCCGCCGAGTTTGGCGAAGGCGGTGCTTTAGTTTGCGCGAATGGACAAGTCGTCGTTCGTCGAAGAGCCGAAGACGATGAGTTGATTGTTGAAGGATCAATCTCGGATGCGTACTTCAACGTCAGAGACATGCTCTATGCGCAATACTCAATTATTTAAGATACATCTTTGCGTGCGTTTGACAACTTTCTTTACTTTACATTCACTCTCTCTTCCAACTTTTTCACTGATTTCCTCAACATCGCCACATCTTTCGCCACCTGTTTTGAATCCGTGTTCAATTCTTTTAGCGAGTCCATTTGTTCCTCCAATTCACCTCGCGCTCGCGCGGATTCCGAGGCCTCGGCGACGTCTCGAGAGATTTTCGCAAACGTCTTGTGCATGTCGTGCAAATATCTATACGCCATTTTCATCGTCTCGTCCGTTTTTGCGGATTTAAAGATGGCGTCCTCAACGACTGCGTATATCCTGCGTAAACTTTCCGCACTTTCGGCCACCTGTAATTCCGCCGCTTTCGCGTCGCGAACAATCTTGGCAATTTCTACGTCTTGTTTCTTTATGTTCTTCACGATGGTGGTGACTTTTTGAACTAAACTCGGACGATTGACGCCTCTTGGCGCTCGCTCTAACGCTTGCGATAACCGATCGCGCTCTTCCGCCTTTCGTCGAGCTAATTGAACTTGCTCTTTTGCCTCTTCTTTCCATCTTTGAATCTCTTCAAGTTGCTCTTTAGCTCGCATTCGTTCCGCTTCCGCTTTCGCGTTTCTCTTCTCGATTTCGTGTTCCAAAGGAAGGCGAGCGTCGTCCCACTCTTTTTGTAATTCTTGACGTCTGTTTTCGTCCTCTCGAACGAGCTTTTCCATTTCCTCTTTCGCTTTTTCCGGCGATCCCTTTGATGCGTTTGGACCGACGACCATATCCGTCGCCATTTTTCGAATTAAATATTCCTCCTCTAAATCTGGGAACTTCGCGCATTCTTCCTTCTCCAATCGAGCGTATTCGAGCATTTCCTCCAACGCTTTTTCGCATCTCGACACGTACGCTTCCATCGTCTGTCGAGTCGTTTCAACGTCGTTTTGTAAATCTTCTAAATCCTTTTCCCGCGCTTGAGCTCTTTGTTCGAGGGTTTCGTTTGCAGAATCTTCTCGGTTCTTTTTCGCTTCCGCAGCGGATTTGATTCTATCGCCTAAACGTTGCATTTCTTCTTCGCCCCCATCCTTTCCTGCAATCCTGCTATTTTTACTACTATTTGACGCAAGTTTATCGCCACCGGCAACTCGCAAAGCGGCGGCAACCAACCCTCCGACGCCATTCGATGCCAACACGTTAACAGCGATCCCGTCGTCGTTCTCCGGTCCCTCAGGCCACAACCCGTTTTCTTTCGTCCACGCCACTTCTTTATTCTTCGTCAAAGCGAACCCTTCTCTGTCTCGCATTCGCTGTCTGTTCGCCACAACTCTCGCCTGTGCGTTGACAATCTCTCGCATCCTTCTCTTTCTCTCGCTCCTCCTCAAACTACTTTCAAAGGGACTCGCCGCTTCCCCGAAAGACGAGGACGTTTTCACGCCGTTCGCCACTCGCACCGCTCTCTCCAACGCAGAGACCACCGAACCATCCTCACCACGACCAAAAAAAGTCGACGACGTCGCGTTACTCTTCCTTCGCTCGTCCTCTGGTATCATCTCGCACAGCAACGCCACGATTTCTCTCGCGTATTCCTCCGACGGGTACAAGAAATGACTGAAGCCAACTCTCCTTTTGCCGCCACCATCACCATCGCCACCACCATCACCATCACCACCACTACGAGTGCTGCTCCCACTATTCGCATTCTTATTAAAAACCAGCCCGTTTAAAGCTCTGGCGTAACTCGTCGCCACTCGAAACCTCCCGCTCGGATCCGACGCGCGTCCTAACGCGTTCGGTAATCGTTTCGCCAGTTTCTCGTGGCCAAATTGGAGGAAGCATTCCCGACACAAACTGACGAGAGAAGTCGAAGTAGAAGAAGGCCCATCGTCGTCTAAATCGTCGTTCTTCGCACCTTGTTGTTGTTGTTGTTGTTGTTGTTGTATCAAGTCCGCGAAGGAAGTCACGCGGTCGTCGAAACGCACTCCAGCGCGACGCAAAGAGAGGAGCGAGAGCGAATTCTCCCCTCCGAGAGCGTCGTCCATTTCCAGTCCAACTTCTGTGCTCGGTCACCCTCAAAGCTCTCGTTTTGTGCGAGGAAAGGAAACAGCTTATTAAAAGAGTGAAAGAGTCAAAGACTCTCTCTTACGCTCGTTCGTTTCCTCTTATTCTGGTGCCACAAACAACAACAAGAACAACAACACAGTGCCGGGTAAGTGTGCACTCGATTTAAGAAGTTTTCCAATTAATTTCCCCTCAAAAGCAGCACTTTTTGGTCCGCGGGGAGCTCTTTACAACAGCAACCCGACGAGCGGGTTTTGCTCTCCGACTTGTCCGTGGGAGGGGAAGGGCGACCGACTCATCGCGGAAGAAGAAGACACGCGCGAGAATGAAAACACCAGACGGAGAGGAACCGTTGTTAACATCGTCTTCTGCCGAGTACGGAGCGGCTTCGAGAGATGAAGTGCGCGAGAATAAAAACACCCCCAAACTGCTTCAAAGCTCGAAAGAAGCGAACTCGACGACGACGACGGGAATGTTATTCTTCCAATCGTTCGACGACCAACACCCGGCGATTTTCTGGGACAACTTTTCCACCGCCATGTGGCTCATCACGGATATTTTGTGGACGGAAAATAACTCGTTGGCGGTATGCATAGCCCCATTCGTGGTGGTTGGATACGCCAAAGCGTTCTTTTCGTTTCAAGGCGAATGGGAGAGATACGCGATTGACTTGGCGAGGACGATGGCGTTGTGTTTTTGGATTTTAGCGAACACGGTGTGGTTGTTTCAGGAACTCACGGAGGAGAAGAGAAGGACTAGGGTAGACGCGACGTTTATGATGCCGTATAATGCCGGGGTCATTTTGACTTTATTGGCGATGACGGTGGTGATTGAACCCGGGATATTTCTTTATTATCGCTCGCGAGGGATTAATTGCTTCGAAATGAATACGGTTTTAAAGCCTATAGGGAACATGGGGATTACATTTTGGGCGGCGAAGGACTTTGCGTGGTACTTGGCGGATGAGGAGATGTTGAGAGAAGAGTATAGATGGATTCCAAAAGTTGCATGGGTGATAGCGGACGGGACGATCATGTTTCAGTTGTTCCCGCTTTTCTTTAAAGCGTTGCAAGGGTGGGGGATATTTTCGTGTTTTAGCAACTACGCTTCGTACAAGCAAAAACAGAAGACGTTTATGAGACGATTTGCGCACGTCATCGATGAGCTAGCCATGACGTCCTGGGCTGTATCCATGACGTTGTGGTCGTTTGGAGAGATTTTTATGCCGGAGGATACGTTCGCGCAAAAATTAGCCAAACAGCCTAATTATCCGAATTTAAGGTGGTGGTGTGGACACGTCTTGATTTTCGGTGGATTTCCGTTTTTCGTGAAAACGGCGATGGAGGTATTCATGGAGATGAGCTGCACGGCGAAAAGCCACCGCCGCCGAACGGTTGCCTTGGATACGTAAAAACATAATATCCCGACGGTTTTAGATTTAGAATAGTATTTTTGTTTTGCAAGTTGCTTCAAGTATTTAGTATTGTCTTGATTTAAAATGCTGTGCAGATCACTAAAATGCGCTAGTTGCTAATGTTGTTTTGTCGCCGCGATCAATTTCGCTTCGTATAAGTCCGTTTCCGCGACCACGCCTTTCTTTTTCAACATATCAATCCAATTCGCCCTTTCGCTCGGAGAAAAGCCTTCGTTCCACGCGATCCCATCAAGCCAGAACTTTTTGTCGTATGGAATCGAACGAATACCTCGCAGAAATACGCTTCTCGCGTACTCTGTGTTGTGAACCTCAGAATTAAAATACGTCTGCCACAGTAGCGGGCACCGCTCGACGGATTCGTGCGAGCGGATGGCTCTTTCAAAAATTTTCCGCCTCGCCTTGTCGTCGTCGCCGCACGCCTTGACTTGCGCGAGCCAAATTTGCGTCAAGAAAGGAGGCGTCGGAAGCAATGTCGTTATTACGAGCGCGCTTCTGCTACTATCAGTGGTACCATCCTGCGTCGCGTCGTCGTTTCTAGATTCTTCGCGCGCACGGGAGAAACACAGTTCTCGAGCGAGTCCAAGCGCGAGTTTCAGCTTCAACTTTGACTCGAACGTCTCCGCTTTGAACATAGAACTCACTGCCAATTGCGATGACGGCACGTCATGAAACAGAGCGTTTACGATTTCTTTATATCCATCCGTCACTGTTATTGCAAGTTCTCCGGATTCCGACAAATACGGGATAACGTCGCGTAACAAATCCGAACACGTCTTCTCCAAGGCAAAATTAGAAAGGTTGCGTAAATCTCGAAAAATGTCAATCCTTGTTTGCTCCGCCGAAGATGACGCACAAAAAAGGCGCAGAAGAATCGCACACACGCGCATACCGGATTTGAATTCCAGCACTTCGCGATGATATGTCTTGAGACTATCCTCGAGTTGCGTGGAACTACTTTCTTCCATGAGAACTTTAATAGCCTCTTGCGCGAGCGAGCGCAAGTTCTCTGCGCTCGCATTTGCGGGAACACTTTCATCAAAACTACCGCCTTTGGAAGACATGACATGCGCACGCGCTAAAGCGAGTATGTATCGCGCAATGTTTGTATTTTTGGGTGAATCGTATCGCAAAAGGTAAAGCGCGCTTTCTTTTACGAGTCGACATAAGCCGCGAACAGTTTCACGAGTATCTCCATCCTGAATGCGCGAAGCGTTTTGAATCGTCGTCTCGACGATTTTCTGAGCCGGGTCGACGAATTTCTTCTTCTTCTTCTTCGTATCTCCTTGTTTCATCTTCGTACATCGAGTCAAATAGGCACATTCAGTGTAAAGGTGTAAATTATTGCGGTACTCTGGTCCGCTCAGCAATGATTTTACCCACGCGAGCGCAACCTCTGGTCCGTTCAATTCTCGTTCGAGTTTCACCGCGGCGTACGCGAAAGGTGCCATACAGGCTAATGACGAAGACGTGGCCAAAACGCGCACACTTCGGAGTACCTCTTCTCGTGGAACGAATGGAAATAGGCCATCTTCTCGTCTTTGATCGTCTTCAGAAGCGTTTTCGTTTCGAAAGAGACGAGCGATTGCGGCGTCTGGATTACCAATCAACGCGCCAAAGAGAGAGTGCAATCCGAAGAGAGCGAAACACTGCTCGATAAACTGCGTGTTTATGTCGGCAAGATTGCTATCGCAAAACATATTACACAAGCCCGCAGTAATCGATCCGAAATCTTCCTCATCATCGTTGTCGTCGTTATTAACGTCTTTTCGATAGCTTCGCATTTTTGCACTTTCCGCTCGAGACCATTCGCGAAGCGTGTTTTCGTCCACGGCTGCGTTCACGGCAGAATCAAACTCGGCTGCAAACTCAGCCGCTAAAGCGTCCTCGTCGATATCATCGTCGGAGGAGTCGTCGCCATCAGATTCTTTATTTCCAAGATCTACTTCTACTTCTTTTTTTACGCTCGGTTCTCGCGCTTTCACTTTCGAAGATTCTGGTGGCGAGGATTTTCCTTCTTCCTCTTCTTCTTCTTCTTCCTGAACACGTGTTTTCTCCCAAGAATCGTCGTTCGCGGTGGACCCATTTTTTTCATCCATCCACCAACTCTTAATCTCCCCGTCGTCGTTAACGCTATCCAATAAACGAGGTTTCTTGCTTTTCCAAAACTTCTCAAACTCGCGAAGAAGTCTCGAGTTATCTCCAATGTGCTTTTGCGGTATTCCAAACCCGCGAAATTCAAGATGCGCTTGAACTCTTCGGAACGCTTTCCTCGCCCTTCCCGATTTCGCTTCAAATTGTACGAGTTCCAAGAACATGTTCCCGATATCCCTGCTCAAAATTTGGCGACGGCAACTGCTCGATGTATTTCGCTGAGAGCTCAGTTTCCGGAATTCTTTTGTCAACGTTCGTAACGCGTCTTCGTACGCTTGCACGACATCTTCGCAATTGAACTCTGCGAACGACGTCGCGTGTTTCACAAACTCGACGTAGTCGTACCACAAAACGACCGACGTCGGTAACTTTCTCAGCGTTAAAACCCACCTCTCTTTCGTTTGGTCTTTCGATTCGCACTCTTGCGAACACTTCAACAGGCACGCGTGCAATCTCGCGTCGTTCGGATTCCACTCTAAAGCCCGCTCGCAAATGGCAATCGTTTTCTCCTTGATGCGTTCGCGTTCGGAACGTTTTTTACTCCTCGCCAAAAAGTTATCCTGGTGATTGATAAACGCAATCCATCTCTTCACGTTTCGCGGTTCTCTTCGGGTCAACGCGTTGTGTATTTTGGTCAACTCGCGAAGCTGTTCGCTTTCGTTGGTGGTGCTTTTGAGAAGAACGTCTACGGACTCTAGCAAAGCTTTATCGTTGAGCTTATAGATGTCCTCGATCGTGCCTTTCGTTGCGCCAAACACCGTCTGCGTGAGCTTTTGCATCATCCTCTTTTTATCCTCATCATCGGTATTTCTATTCCCGTGCGAGATGTTGTAGTTAGTATTGACGTCGACGTAGTCATCGCGAAGCAATGGGATGAATATTTCCTCTTCTCCTCCCCCTCCTTCTTCTCCGTCTTTGCCGTTTTCCTTCTCCAACTTTTCCAGCGTCGTCGTCGTCGTCGTCGTCGTCGCTTTTGGTCCAAGCGCTTCACCTCCATTCCAATCCTCTTCCCGCTTAAACTTCACCTTTTCATTCGCCGCTGGCTTTCCAAACGCCAAATTCCCGCTATCCGGTCGCGTATCGGAGAAGAACGTCATCGCTCCTCCTTCAACGCCAAATGTTTTCCGGTCGTCCTCGCCAAAATTCCTCACGTACGATCGATCGTCGAACGCTCTCTCGTCTTTCGCCATATCTCGACCGTACTTCTCCTCCATCTCGGCTATTTTCTCCGCATCCGATTTGAGTTTCTTTCTCTTTTCTTTCTTCTTCTTTGACTTCTTCTTCTCTCTTTTCCTCTTTTTCTTCAACTGTTCTTCTTCTCCTTTTGACTCCTCCTCGAACTCACGGTCCTCGTCCTCGTCCGAAGAAGAAGACGAATCCTCCTCCGTCCCGGAAACAACCACGCGCGGTGATTCTGAATCGTCGTCCAAACGTTCTTTGTCTTCTTCTTCTTCCTTCTTCTTCTTCTTGAACGAGGAAAACTTCTTCATCTCACTCGGTAACGTATGAACGAAATCGACGGCGAGTTACGCTTTCCTTTTAGACGACGAGCATTTGAACGAGCGCTGTGCAAAACGCCGCAGCGATGAAGCACAGACTCCCTCGCCACGCGTGCGCGCACAGCTTTTCAGAAGAAGACGTCGTCGCTCTTTTCGTCTCGCTCGTCTTCTCGCGCTTTCTCTCTCTCTCTCTCTCTCCTCTCTCTTTTTCTCCCGGTGTGTATTTAGGGTGTTGTTATGTAACCCTAAACTCCCGTGTGGTGGTCGAAAAGTCGAATCCGCGGCAAATCATCATCAACGCGCTTTGGCAAATATCTCGGGGTTGCAGAGAGAGAAATGAGACCGATCGTGACGAAGAACAGCAGTTCTTCGACCGCTAAGAACACGAGCAGCAAAAATGTGTTGGGAAAACCAAACGCGCCGCCAGATGATGTCCTCTCATCGGGAGGAGGAAAGTCCGCCATCGCGGAGAAGTATAAAACGAATGCCACCACCACGGGGAGAAAATCAGTCTCGTTCGCGGAAACCGACGTGCTCTTAGGAGGAGGAGGAGCACACGAAACAGGGAGGGGATGGATATTCTCGAACAACGTGAGAACGGTGTACGCGATATCGTTGGCGTGCGCGGCTTTGTTCGCCATGCCGTTCGCATACATCGCCGGGTTCAACTCTGCCACCACCTCTTTGTTGTACAAATTCGGCATCTCTCCAGTACCGAGCGTTTCCGTGATTGGCGAATATTACCACGACGCGTTGTCGGGAATGTTCCCGGATGGGATCCCGCAATGGCCGTTGGATGTTAACTTAATGATCATAACCAGACACCAAAACAAAGACGATTACAGAGGTTTTCACGCGATTAAAGCGGTATTTCCGAGAGCCGAGCAGACGTGGGGGGTGGACCCGTTGACGTGGCCGAAATATATCGACGAGGCGGAGCACGCGGTGTCGAACATAAGGAGTATTAACGCGAGGAATTTTGCGGACTCGAATAAGTTAGCCATGAGTAAAGACCGATATTGGGACGAGAGAAGATCGCCAGAGAGTTTAGTTGGAGTGCCGTGGATTGACGCGATTGATTTAAGAGAGGAGGAAACCGGCGCTTTGACTCAGGAAAGGGTCGGATTGTCGCACCACATCGGGTGTTTGTTCGCACACATGAAGGCGTGGCAGAACATGAAAGATTTAGGAATGGACAAAGCGTGGATCATGGAATCCGACGGGTTGATGAAGATGCAAGAGTACTCGAATATCCCGCTCTGGGCGATGACCAGCGTCGCGCAAAACTTACCCGAAGACGCTGATTTCGTTTTGTTGCACAAAGGCATGGACAAATTCTGTGGTGTAGATGGGAGTTTGTGCGCCATGCACTCGACGTTCGAGGCGAAGAACTTGTTTGACCCCTCCGATCGCGAGATGTTAGCCTTCCGCCACTGGCCTATCGAAGGTTCCGAAGCTGGTTTGCAAACATACATCGTCAGCGAACGCTTCGTCGATAAAATGCAAGAATTCTTAGCGGCGCATGGAAGTGACATGATCGACGCGTATTTATACGGCAACTTGTGCCAAAACGAATATAAATCCCCGGAGGAAAGAGACAAGTTATGGGCGATGAATTACATGAGCCAACACGCGCAGAAAGCGCCGCACAGCTCCGCCGACGAAAGAGGTTTAAAAATCCTCAATTGTTACATAGTTACGCCGGCGTAATAGTTTCTTTCTTTCCCTTTTGAGAGAGAGAAAGAAAGAAAGAGAACGCGCGAGTCACAGAGAAAGAGAGAGCTCGCGCATCCTGTATTTATATAACATCCATCGATTTTACCGAAAATATCATCGTCAACCGCCGAACGACTGAGCGGCGCTTTCGCCAAAGCTCTCCTTTTTTTCTTCCCCTTTCTTGTCCTCTTCATCATCGAAAACACCACACAAAATTTGGTTTCTTGCCCCCACAATAAAACACCAAACATGGGTGACAAGGTACGAATCTCTCTCTCTCTCTCTCTCTCTCTCTCTCTCTCTCTGATGATGATGATGATGATGACGCGCGAAACGACGACGAGCGAAGTCTTCTCTTCCCGCTTTGTTTCTCTGTCTCTCTGTCTCTCTCTCTCTCTCTCTCTCTCTGATGATGATGATGATGATGATGACGCGCGAAACGACGACGAGCGAAGTCTTCTCTTCCCGCTTTGTTTCTCTGTCTCTCTGTCTCTCTCTTTCTCTAAAGAACCGCTGCTGCTTTTGAGATGTTTTTACTTCTTTCTCCGTTGTGGAGATAAAGAAGGATGACGAGAAATCTCTCATCCTTTTGGGCGCTCATCAGGGGCACGCATACATCTCAACCGAACGCTCGCTGACGACGACGACACTCTTTCTCCTTTTTCTTTCTTTCTCTTTTCTTTTTACGACGATCAACGACAGGAGGATAAATCGCAAGAGTTGCGCGAAAAGCTCGTCAACTCTGACTCTGGTTCCAACTTATCGTCTTCAAGTGCTGGCGCAGGCATGGAAGATTGGGGCCGCAAATCGGTCGTCACGTTAGCGTTGACGGTTTTGACGTCATCGCAAGGTTTGTTAATCGCGGCGTCGAAGGCGAACGGGGTGAAGTACGATTACGCGGTGACGAGTGCGAATTGCACGGTAGAAACGACGAAGATGTTGATGTCTTTGTTGGCTTTGGTGAAGATTTGGAGAACGGTTGGCGTGAACGAGGACAACCGAATCAGCACGAGTTGGTCCGAGTTGTGGGTGTATCCGATTCCGGCGGCGTTGTATTTAGTGAAGAATCTGTTGCAGTATTACGTGTTTTTGTACGTGGACGCTCCGTCGTATCAGATTTTGAAGAACTTGAACATCATATCGACTGGGATTTTGTATAGAATCTTCTTGAAGAAGATCTTGAGCGGCGTGCAGTGGTCGGCGTTGATTTTGTTGGCTTTGGGGTGCACGATCGCGCAGTTGACGAGTGGTAGCGATCAGGTGTTGTCAACGCCGTTTATGGGTTTGATGATGGCGATTGTGATGGCTATTTTGTCCGGAGCGGCGGGGGTGTATACGGAGTTGATCATGAAGAAGCAACCGAAGAGAAACGTAAACGCGCAGAACGTGTATTTGTACTTGTTTGGGGTCATCTTTAACATGGTGGCGATCTTTTTGTACGATTACGACGCGGTGTTTGGACGGGGGTATTTTTACGGATACAATGCGATCGTGTGTACGATGATTTTAAATCATTCGTTGAGCGGTATCGCGGTGTCGTTGGTGATGAAGTACGCGGATAATATCGTCAAGGTGTATTCAACCTCGGTGGCGATGATTTTGACAACGCTAGTGTCTATTCCGTTATTTGGGTTTCAGTTGACGTTGCCGTTTGTGTTGGGGACGAGCGTGGTGTCGGTGGCGGTGTATTTGCACTACCAATCGAAAGATACGCCGCAACCGCCAGGGGCTTTGACAAAGTAAAGTAAAAATTCTTTTTCTTCTCTATATTACTCTTATACTCTCCGTTGGTTAAGTATCAAAACGAGAACGAACGAGATTGTTATTACTACTATATATATAAATCTAAATTACATTATAATCATCAAGGCGTTGATCATGTCTTCTTCTTCGTCGTCGTCGCCTTCTTCTTCTTCGTGCCCTTCTTTGACCTTTTCTTTTTATTCTTTTTCGATCGAAACGCCTTCTGAATCACCCTCGCCGCTCGCGCGCGATTCAATCCATCCGCAACGGCATCATTCCGTGCCTTCTCCTCTCCTTCCTCGCGATCGTTTTCCAATTTCACCTCCTCTAACTCTCTCTCCACTTCTTTCAGTGCTTTTTCAATCGCCTCTTCCGCTTTGTTTTTTGCTCTTCTTTCCTTTCTCGCTTCGCCAACCTCTCGATCGTAGGACGATATCGCCTGTTCCAACTCTTTCGCCGCTTTCTTCCGCGCCAGACGAGCGCGTCTCTCTTCTTTCTCCGCGCATTCTTTTTCCCTCAACTTCTCCTCCTCCGTCGACGACGATTCTCCTCCGCGCATTTCTCGAATAATACTCATCAACCGTTGCGTTTCCGCGACGAAGTTTGCCTCTCGCTTCCTCTCTTCTTCCTCCCGAAGTGTCTTCAGTTGACCTTTCTTCTTTTTCCCGAGAGCGACGGTGTGCTCGAACAACTGGCGCGCGGACAGGAGACGATTGGAGGCGCGAACAAACTCGCCCTCCTCTTCTTCTTTTTCTTCTTCTTCTTCGTCGCTTATTTCGTCGGTGGAATCCGACATCGCGTCGCCATCATGAGTGATGGTTTCCGTGTTTTGAAGACACATGTGTCTTTTTATGAAGTTAAAATTGTCCGGATGGGGCTGAAGTCTCGTATTTTAACAATTTCTATTTTTAGTAATACGTCGTCCGCGTGCGATGATGCGGTCGCCAATTGGTATCGTCCCGCCTTTTTTCCCCGTATTCCCACAACCACCAATCGACCGTCACCGCGGTGCACTTATCGTTGACACTCGCGGAGTATTTTTCGTTGAGTTTATCTCGTATGCGCTCGACGGCTTGTATCGTCGCGCATCGGATCTCGACTTCTAACTCGCACCCGATGACTAAATTCAGTTTTTTATCCACTCGTTTGTGTAAGTATTCGGAGTGGTAGTCTAAAATGTTGCTTTCTCTTAAAACGACCGGGACTCGGTAATCTGCAAACGTCGTCAGTTTGTCGATGTCCGTAAATTCGCCGGCGCCCGAATTTTTCAACGCGCCGTACACATCCGCTACAAAAATCTGAGCTCTCTTCAAGAACCAAATTTCGTTCGCAAAGAATTGTCCTTCTCTGCACTCCCCCGTGTGTCTGCTCATATCCGTAAACCCGACTGGAAAGGTTTGCACGACTAAATCTACTAACTTTGCCGCCGATTTCTTCGCCGCCTTGACGAGTTCAATCGCCTCGCCGCCGAAACTCCTCGCCAACCCTTCCCCAATCTCTCGCAACCGTTTCGCGCGCACCTCCTCGAACGGCAACTCGCGAGGCCATTCTAACATCTCTCTCAACTTCTCCCCGGTCATTTTACCTAAATTCTCCGCGCTTAAAATCTCAATCCCGTCTCGCTCGACGGATTTTTTCAACCCTCCAGCGACGTGTTCGTATTCTAATCCAATCGGGTGCTCCTCCGTCACCGCATCGTGGTCCGGCCAAAAGCAGAAATTAATAGCATCCAACACCAACAAATACTGAATCGTATCTTTCTCCTCTTTCCCTATAAAATGCACAGAACTGTCGAACCGATTAAACCCGGTTTTCGAGGTCATTCCAGCGAACTGATGCCCGGGAACGGTGTGCACTAATTTCGCGATGGCGTCGTCGTTTATTTTCACGTGGTTGGATTTTTCCAGGACGATCATTTTCGTGCTCGATCGAACTCGGTCGCATAAGTTCGTCAATGCGTTCGCTTCCTCTTCTTCCGTCTTTGTCTTTGTTGGTGTTGTCATCTGTGTGTTTTTACTAGGGGAATTTTGTTATTCGTTTGGGTAGTTGAAGAAGACAAAAATCTGTCTAAAAACGCTTCGATTTCAATTCTAAAAAAAAAAATACGAGCGAAAAAAAAGTTTGACTATTTTTAGCGCAATAAACGGTGTCGTGTTCTTCTTCCCGCACTCCAACACCTCGAACGGCAAGAACAAGAACCCGCGTCGTAAACTAAGAAGGGCTACTCCTCGTATTACTACCGACAGAAGTTGAAGAAGAAGAGGAAGGATGACGACGACGGCGCAAAAAAACGCGAAAGCAGGAGGCGCGACGGGGAAAAACAGATCTAGTATGGTGGTGGTGCACTTGCGCGCGAGACCACCAAGGTGTAAAAAAGACGAGAGAGGCGAAGGGTGCGTTTTGGTGACGAGCGAAGGCCCGCGAGGGTCGGTTTTGGTGAAATGTCGCGATCGGAGGATGCCGTCGTCGGGAGGAGGAGGACGAGGACGACAACAAGAACAACAACAACAACAACAACAACAACAACAACAACACGCGTCGTTTCAATTCACGGGGAACGTTTTACGGGAAGCTACAAACGACGAAGTTTTTGAGGCGGTGGCGAAAGAGGCGGTGGAAGCTGCCACGGATGGGTTCAACGCGACGATATTGGCATACGGGCAAACTGGGAGTGGTAAGACGTATACCATGGGAAGCGGAGATGGTAGTTACGAGAATCGAGGGATCATACCGCGAGCGTTGACGATGGTATTTGAGAAATTGGCGGTGGGCCGAAGCGTCGTCGGCCGCGCGAAGGATAAGGTGTCGGTGAGTTTCGTTGAAATATATAACGAGAATCTCATTGATTTGTTGAGTTCGCACGAGGATCCAAAAAACGCGCCGGCGTGCGTGATTTCCGACGCCGGTCCTGATTCTGGCGTTTTCATCCGAGGCTTAACGACGAAAGAGGTATCTTCAGAAGACGAGGCATTGGCGTTGTGGTTTGAAGGCGACGCGCAAAGAGCGATTGGATCGCACGCTATGAACGACCGGTCGTCGAGGTCACACGCGGTGTTTACCTTAAATATCGAAACCGCGAGTTTTAAGAGCACCGAAACGTCTTCTTTGTCTTCGGCGACTTTGCATCGATCGAAGATACATCTGGTCGATCTTGCAGGTTCTGAAAGGTTGAGGAAAACGAAATCAACCGGTACTGTGATGCGTGAAGCTACGTTCATAAATAAGTCTCTCTCGGTACTCGAGAGAGTGATTATTTCGTTGGGCGAACGCAACCAATCGAATCGCGTGGACCACGTGCCGTATCGTAGCTCGAAACTGACCCATTTGCTTCGCGACGCGCTCGGTGGGAATTGTAAAACAGTCATGATTGCGCACGTTTCCAGCGATTATCAACACGCGGAAGAAACGTTAACGACGTGTCAACTCGCAAAACGGATGATGCGCGTGGAAAATAACGCGAAATTAAACGAGTGCGTGGAAACGCCGAGTGAAAAACTGACGCGCTTGGAGCGAGAGATTAAAAAGTTGCGAGCGGAACTGAAGTTGTTAAAGAGTAACGCCGCGGCGAGTAAGAAGAACGGTAGCGTTGATAACGATGAGAAACATCAGCGACGAGAAGAAGAAGAAGAAGAAGACGAAACGAATACTGCGCAACCATCGGTGGTGCAAGAAGAAGAAGAAGAAGAAGAAGAAGAAGTATGCTGCGCGACCGACGCGGTGAGTGAAGACGACGCTTCAATCTCATCGCTCGGATCGTACGAATCAGCGCGTTTAAACGATGAGGCGCGCGCGTATGATGAATTCAACAAACAAACAAACGGTCGCGAGAAAGTGAGAGAGTTATCAAACGGAAAGGCAGCTTCACGAGCGTGTAAACACCGCGTGAGAGCGCTTTCGGAACGAGTCAACGATATCAAACGCGAGATGGACGCCACTGAGAAAGAGTACGAACGGAGACGAAAAGAACGCTCAGAAGCGGGAACAAAAACCGGGACGTCGTCGTCTTACGGTAGCACACGAAGAGAAACAGGATCTCAAGAACGCGAAGAAAATGAAAATCCAGATGTCGTCGCGAATCTGGTTGTCGACGAAGTCTTAGCGGCTCTCAGGCACGACATCGAAACTCAAACAACTGGCGCAGAGAACGTAGAGGGCGAAGAAGAAAAAGAGGAAGAAAGCGAAGAAACGTCGAATGAAAAACAAGACTGCGACGACGAAAAAGGAGAAGAAGAAGAAGAAGAAGAAGAAGAAGAAGAAGAAGAAGAAACCCTCCATTCGCTCCTCCGCCCGCTCAAAGCGTCCTACCGCCTCGCGTTCGACCAACTCCTCTCTGCGAAGGACAGCCTCAACGCGGCTGAACTCGTCGTCGGCGATTTGAGCGCGAAACTACACGACGCTTTCGTCTCCTTCTGGGCGGAGAAGAAAACCACCGCGAATAGTAGTAGTAGTAGTACTGCTCCTCCTCCTCCTACTCCTTCGCGACAAAACGCGTCAAGGTCGTCGTCGCCGCTTTCGTCTCCTTCTGGGCGGGACAAGGAACCGTCTTCTTCTTCTTCTTCTTCTTCTTCTCCTCCTCCTCCTTCTGCTGCTTCTTCTTCGCAAAAAGGGCTTTTCTACGCGCAGTTGACCGAACAGTGGTCCTCCTCCTCCTCTGCTATTCTCGGACGACGACGACGATACGAAGGGAGCTGAAGAACGCGTCGGAGAAGAAGGTCTCGAGGCGTGAGAAACCGCCTTTCCTTCTCGAAGCGCGCCCGACGCCTACGGGAGCGGAACGGGAGGAAAGAAAAAGAAGAAGAAAAAGAAGTCCGACGAAAAGCCGAAGGAACCTTCCGAAGGGGAGGAGCGCTC
>Ga0209308_10000966_pt1 | contig 27954 bp, 25 predicted proteins | sample COGITO_mtgs_1204_3_FD_184806 | JGI IMG/M metagenome (GOLD analysis project Ga0209308, IMG submission 184806) | Pelagic marine microbial communities from North Sea - COGITO_mtgs_120405 (SPAdes) (version 2) | ecosystem: Environmental > Aquatic > Marine > Epipelagic ...
ATCGCTGCCGTCAACGTCGTCTTGCCGTGGTCAACGTGGCCGATTGTGCCGACGTTAACGTGCGGTTTATTGCGTTCAAACTTTGCCTTTGCCATGATGGCCTCCTATTATTTCGTTGGTGCGGTCATCCCGCCCGATGATTTGGATGGGTAGGGCGGGTGACCCGCCGCACCGTTATGCGAATTTCTTTTGGATCTCTTCAGAAAGGTTCTGAGGAACGGTATCATAATGGTCGAAGGTCATCGAGAAGTTAGCACGCCCCGAGGACATCGAACGCAAGGTGTTGATATAGCCGAACATGTTCGACAATGGCACCATACAGCTGATTACATTCGCGTTACCGCGCGTGTCTTGGCCTTCAATCATGCCTCGGCGGCTGGTCAAATCGCCAATGATACCGCCAGTATACTCTTGCGGCGTCACAACTTCGACTTTCATGATCGGCTCAAGCAGTTTCGCACCAGCTTTTTTCAAGCCGTCACGCATACCGGCACGGGCCGCTATTTCAAAGGCCAGAACCGAAGAGTCCACGTCGTGGAAAGCACCGTCGATCAAGGTGACTTTAAAGTCGATTACAGGGAAGCCAGCCAATGGACCTGAGTCCATAACCGATTTAATCCCTTTTTCAACGCCGGGAATATATTCTTTCGGAATAGATCCACCAACAACCTTAGACGTAAACGAATAGCCTTCGCCAGGTTCAGTTGGGCTGATGATCATTTTAACACGCGCAAATTGACCCGTCCCACCGGACTGCTTCTTATGGGTGTAGTCAATTTCAGCCTCGCGAGAAATGGTTTCGCGGTAGGCCACTTGTGGCGCGCCTATATTTGCTTCGACTTTAAATTCACGTCTCATGCGGTCAACAAGGATGTCCAGGTGAAGCTCGCCCATCCCTTTCATAATCGTTTGACCTGATTCAAAATCTGTTTCCACGCGAAACGATGGATCTTCTGCCGCCAATCGTGCCAAAGCGATGCCCATTTTTTCTTGGTCAGCTTTTGTTTTAGGCTCGATAGCAATTTCGATAACCGGCTGCGGGAAGGTCATAGTTTCCAAAACAACTGGTTTCGCAGGATCACACAAAGTATCACCTGTGGTTGTTTCTTTCAGACCTGCCAATGCGATAATATCACCAGCAAAGGCTTCTTCGATTTCTTCACGGTTGATGGCGTGCATCATCATCATACGGCCAACGCGCTCTTTACGCTCTTTGGTCGCATTCATCATTTGGTCGCCTTTTTTCAAAACGCCTGAATAGATGCGAGTAAAGGTCAACGTGCCGACGAAAGGGTCGTTCATAATTTTGAAGGCCAAGGCCGAAAAAGGCTGCGCATCGTCGGCCGAACGTGAGATGTTTCGTGTCTCTGTTTCGTCGCCTGGCGTAAAGCCCATATAGGGAGGTACATCCAATGGATTAGGCAGATAGTCTATCACAGCATTCAACAATGGCTGAACGCCTTTGTTTTTAAATGCCGAACCAGCCAGAACAGGAACGAAAGTCAACGACAAGCAACCCTTGCGAATCATTTCACGCAGCTTTTCTTCTGTCGGCTCCGTACCATCAAGATATGCTTCCATGGCTGTGTCGTCCATTTCGACAGCCATTTCGACCATATTATTGCGCCATGTTGCTGCCGTCTCTTGCAGGTCAGCACGGATGGGTTGGCGAACCCATGAAGCGCCCAAATCTTCGCCTTGATAAACCCACTCTTGCATCGTGACCAAGTCAATGATGCCTTCTAGTTTGTCTTCAGCGCCGATTGGAATTTGGATCGGCATCGGCCTAGCCCCGGTGCGCGAAGCAATCATTTTGACACAATTATAAAAGTCAGCACCAGTTTTGTCCATTTTGTTAACAAAAACAATACGTGGAACTTTATAACGGTCAGCCTGACGCCAAACAGTTTCAGTCTGAGGCTCTACGCCCGCATTGCCATCAAGCAAAACAACCGCACCATCAAGCACCGCCAAAGACCGTTCAACTTCAATAGTGAAGTCAACGTGGCCCGGGGTGTCGATGATGTTAAAACGGTAACGGTCATCTTTCGCCAAGTCGGTCGAATTAATGATGCGTTGCCAAAATGTAGTTGTGGCCGCGGATGTGATAGTGATGCCGCGCTCTTGCTCTTGCTCCATCCAATCCATCGTTGCGGCGCCATCATGCACCTCACCGATTTTATGCGACTTACCTGTGTAATATAGGATACGCTCTGTCGTTGTGGTTTTACCCGCATCGATATGTGCAATGATACCAAAGTTACGGTAACGGTTTAGGTTATATTCGCGTGCCATTTGGGCTGCCTCAGTCTAATTTGTTACCAACGATAATGGCTGAACGCTTTGTTTGCGTCTGCCATCTTGTGTGTGTCTTCACGCTTTTTAACAGCGGTCCCACGATTGTTCACAGCATCTGACAACTCGGCAGCCAAACGCTCTTCCATCGTATTTTCGTTGCGTTTACGTGCAGCGATGATCAACCATCGAATGGCCAACGCTTCGCGGCGCTCGACACGGACTTCAACGGGCACCTGATAAGTAGCACCACCAACCCGACGCGAGCGCACTTCAACTGAAGGCTTCACGTTTTCCAAGGCCTCGTGAAAAGCCTCGATTGGGGCGCGCTTCAAGCGCGTCTCAACGCGCTCAAGTGCATTGTAAACAATGCTTTCTGCAATCGATTTTTTACCATCAATCATCAGATTGTTCATGAATTTAGTAAGCACGGTATCGCCATATTTGGCGTCCGGCAGAATTTCGCGCTTTTCAGCGGCGTGACGACGGGACATCTGTGCCTCTCCTTATTTCGGACGCTTTGTGCCGTATTTCGAACGACGCTGACGACGGTCTTTAACACCTTGGGTATCCAACACACCGCGCAGGATGTGGTAACGGACACCCGGAAGATCTTTTACGCGACCACCGCGGATCAGAACCACTGAGTGTTCTTGAAGATTGTGCTTTTCACCAGGAATATAGCAGATCACTTCGAAGCTATTAGTCAAGCGCACTTTGGCAACTTTACGCATAGCTGAGTTTGGCTTTTTCGGTGTTGTTGTATAAACGCGGGTACAAACTCCACGTTTTTGCGGACATGATTCCAAGTGCTGTGACTTGGTTCGTTTTACACGAGGCTCACGCGGCTTGCGGATGAGCTGTTGAATCGTTGGCATTAGGTTCGCCCTTTAATTGCAACCCGTTCAAATGTCGCACGTCAGCGACTTTTCCGGGGGCATTTCTTTCGCCAAGTGCCTTGCGCGTCCACAAAACACAAAAACCGCATACGTCCCCTTCGCGGAGACGACACGGTGGAATTTCAGAGGATCGGGGCTTAGGCCCGGATCTTGACCACTTAAATTTTTAGTTCCCAATCACGTAAAGACACGTACCTAGGGTCAGGTCAGGCGCGTATAGGGGGAGTCGCTACCCTTGTCAACAGCCACCATATCAAACACGCCCCGACACGCCCCAAATAAAGAACAGTTTTTGCAGCCCCAAAGCCACCAACAACACCAAGCAATAAGACATCAAAATATCCGATAAAAAATGCCCCCCCGAGCCGACACGCTGCCAGCCCGCGCCCACCAAGACCAAAAGCGCAAGCCCTTGTGCTGCACGATATACAAAGGCGGAAAGGGCGGCTTTCCAAAAGGGCAACAGCACCAAAAGGGCGATCACAAAGGCCATTGCACCTGCCCCCTCGCCTGACACGAAAGAACAGTTCGAAAGACATTGATCGGTTATTTTGTAAACGGGCGTAAACTCGGCAGTGCCCCCAAAGTCGAGCACTTGCGAAGGCCGTGCGCGGCCCCAATATTGTTTGAGAACCCGGTCAACCAAAAGACCAGGTCCCAGCACATAAAGCGCCACCACATAGATCCAGGCGCGTCTGGGGATCCCGAGCCAACCCTCTGATGCGCCAAAGACCACAGCGACCAAAGCAAACAGCACCATGATAGCACTTAAACGCCAAAGACCCATGCGCAGCGTTTCGATCAGCGCAGATTGGCGGACCCAAAAACTGTCTGCTGGGCTATAGAAGTAGCCAGTAACGGCAAGATCAAGCCCCGGCCAAAGGCCAAAGATCACCATGATGGCAAGGCTAGCCATTGCTGTCAGCTTTATCCATAAAACAGGCCATTCTTGCGAAGGCCACTGAGCGATTTTTTCTGTCATGCAGCGCCACGCGCTCCTTTTAGGGCAAAATATCTTTCCCTAAACAATGCGAAGGTCCCCATGCTTACAACAATTGCGGCCCCAAGAACGGTCACCGCGTCAGGCAATGTATCAAAAAACAGCCAGCCCAACATAATCGCCCAAAGCAGCGACATATAGCGAAAAGGCGCAATGAACCCAATGTCGCCCGCGCGCATCACCATCACCGCAAACAGATAACCCGCCACCAGCGCGGTGGCCGCTCCTAGGATGTAAAAGCCTTCATAAAGCGTTATGGATTGCCAACCCTGAAAGATGACCCCCACAAAGCCTAGGGTCATCACACTTACTGCGGCAAAGATCGCAACCGTTACCGAGCTTACCTGATCAGAGATATGACGCGTTACCAAGTCACGCCCAACAATCGCAACCACTGCCGCAAGGCCCATCAGCGAATATTGATCAAAACCCTCGGCCCCAGGTTTGATGATCAGCATAACCCCTAAAAAGCCTACCATAATAGCTGACATTCTGCGCCAGCCGATTTTCGTGCCCAAAAGTAAGGCAGATGTAAGCGTGATTGCCAAAGGTAAAAATTGCAAAATTGCAGACAGATTGGCCAACGGCAAAAACATCAGCGCGCTTAGAAATGCAACGGTTGAAATAACCTCAAAACCCGCGCGCCACAGCACCAGCGGGCGATCTTTGCCTTTAGGTATTGAAAAACCACCCAGAAAGAACCGCGCAAGGATCATAAGCGCTACCAAGGCGATCAGACCCCGCAACGCAATCGACTGGTAAAGCGGCACGGTTTGGGTGACTTTTTTCATGAATGTATCATTGATGGTAAAAGCCGCCATAGACACGTTCATGTAAAGCGCGCCGCGCAGATTGTCAGACAATGCCATTATTACCCCTATCACTGGGAAAATTCCAAAGAAAAAGCCCCGTCAAAAGACGGGGCTTTTTACATTTTGTCAAAGAGTCTTATTCGCCATTCGACCCGAAAACATCTTCTGCTGTTGGCTCACTGCTTGGCGCGGGAGCTGCCAAAGCGGCGGCGGCCTCTGCGTCGTTGCGGCGGGCTTCGACCACCAAGGTGTCACGGTCAAGCGCGACTTTCTTCACACGACTTGTCGCACCACCGGTCCCTGCGGGGATCAGACGGCCAACAATCACGTTCTCTTTCAAACCAACCAACTTATCACGTTTGCCTTGAACCGAAGCCTCGGTCAAAACTCGCGTGGTTTCTTGGAAACTTGCAGCCGAGATAAAGCTGCGCGTTTGCAAGCTGGCTTTAGTGATCCCTAGTAAGATAGGCTCAGCGGTTGCCAAACGCATGCCATGCGAGGCGGCTTTATTGTTATATTCGTCCAACTCTGCCTTATCGACATGTTCGCCTTTCAGAAGGGTTGTTTCCCCTGAATCCAAGATTTCAAATTTTTGCAACATTTGACGTACAATGACTTCGATGTGCTTGTCGTTGATTTTGACGCCTTGCAAGCGGTAAACATCTTGTACCTCGTCGATCATATAGTTGGCCAAAGCTTCAACGCCCAAGATGCGCAAAATATCGTGGGGGGCTGGGTTGCCATCCATAATATAGTCGCCCTTTTGCACGAAGTCGCCTTCTTGCACGGGAATATGTTTGCCTTTTGGAACCATATATTCAAGCGGCGCAAGACTGTCATCGACAGGCTCGATCGTGATGCGACGTTTGTTTTTATAGTCCTTGCCAAAACGCACATAACCATCAGATTCTGCAATAATCGCGTGATCTTTTGGACGGCGCGCCTCAAAGAGTTCAGCAACCCGTGGCAGACCACCGGTAATGTCCTTTGTTCTAGCGCCCTCACGCGGAATACGCGCAACAACATCACCTGGTTTGATCTCTTGCCCATCTTCAACGGACAGAATCGCATCAACTGACATTGCATAGGTTATCGGATTGCCGCTATCCGTGCGCACTGGGTCTCCAGTAGTTGGATCCATGATGATCACTTCAGGCTTTAAATCATTGCCTTTAGGTGCCGAGCGCCAGTCAGAGACGATCCGCTGGGTCATGCCAGTTGCTTCATCGGTATCTTCACGCACCGAAATGCCCGATACCAGATCAACAAACCGCGCAACCCCGCCTTTTTCAGCGATGATTGGCAAAGTATAGGGGTCCCATTCAAACAATTTATCGCCGCGTTTAACCGCTTGGCCCTCTTTGACGTGAACCTTTGCTCCGTATGTTATTTTATGCGAAGCGCGCTCAACCCCTGTGTCGTCGACTATCGTGATGGACATGTTACGGCCCATAACAATCGCCTCACCCGAAGCATTTTCCAACAGGCTTGCGTTGATAAAGACAATCTTACCTTCTTGGCTTGCCTCAAGGAAGGACTGCTGACCACCTTGCGCGATGCCGCCGATGTGGAACGTCCGCATCGTCAGCTGCGTGCCAGGCTCTCCAATGGATTGCGCGGCAATGATACCCACCGCCTCGCCTTGGTTGACCAATGTCCCACGCGCCAAATCACGGCCATAGCACATTGCGCAAATGCCATCGTCTGCTTGGCAAGTCAAAGGTGAGCGAATGCGCATGGCAGTAATGGCCGCTTGATCGATCAGGTCAGCGCTACGCTCATCAATCAACTCACCACGTCCAACCAACACTTCATCTGACCCAGGAACCAGAACATCTTCAGCCGCAACGCGGCCCAGAACACGTTCTGCTAAGGAAGATACTACTTCACCGTCGTTCACCGCGACAAAGGCAGTGATTGAGTTTTCGGTGCCACAATCATGCGAGCGCACGATGCAATCTTGTGCTACGTCAACCAAACGACGTGTCAGATAGCCCGAGTTAGCCGTTTTCAACGCAGTGTCCGCCAGACCTTTACGAGCCCCGTGGGTCGAGTTGAAATACTCTAGAACGGTCAAACCTTCTTTAAAGTTTGAAATGATCGGCGTTTCAATAATCTCGCCATTTGGCTTGGCCATCAATCCGCGCATACCACCCAATTGCTTCATCTGGGCAGGCGAACCACGCGCACCAGAGTGCGACATCATGTATACCGAGTTAGGCTCTTTTTCAGCGCCAGCGTCATCATAACGCACTGCTGAAATTTCGGCCATCATCTCGCCCGCAACTTTGTCGGAACATTTTGACCAAGCATCAACAACTTTGTTATATTTCTCGCCCTGAGTGATCAGACCATCCATATACTGTTGTTCAAACTCTTTTACCTGGTCGCGCACTTCGTTCACGATGGGCCATTTGGTGTCAGGGATCAACATATCGTCTTTGCCAAACGAAATGCCGGCCTTAAAGGCTTCACGAAAGCCCAAGCCCATGATCTGGTCACAGAAAATGACCGACTCTTTTTGGCCGCAATAACGATAAACCGTGTCAATAACGGTTTGAACGTCTTTTTTGCGCAGCAACCGGTTCACCAAATCAAACGGTGCTTTTGCATTCAACGGTAACAGATTGCCCAAGCGCAAACGGCCAGGAGTTGTGTCAAAGCGCTTCCACACTTCGTTACCTTCGGCGTCAATTTGCTTGATGCGCGCTTTGATCGAGGCGTGCAAATGCACAGCCCCAGCGGCCAAAGCATGCTCAACCTCGTCCATGTTGCTAAACGCCATACCTTCACCGACCATACCCTTACGGTTCATCGTTGTGTAGTAAAGGCCAAGCACCATGTCTTGCGACGGAACGATAATTGGTGCTCCGTTTGCAGGGGACAGGACATTGTTGGTCGACATCATCAAGACGCGAGCTTCAAGCTGCGCCTCAAGGCTTAGAGGCACGTGAACCGCCATTTGGTCGCCGTCAAAGTCAGCGTTAAAGGCCGAACAGACCAACGGGTGTAGCTGGATAGCTTTACCTTCGATCAAGATCGGTTCAAAGGCCTGGATCCCCAAACGGTGCAAAGTCGGCGCACGGTTCAAAAGCACTGGATGCTCACGGATCACTTCATCCAAGATATCCCAAACTTCTGGACGCTCTTTTTCCACCAATTTCTTGGCTTGCTTCACAGTGGAAGACAGACCCTTGGCCTCAAGACGCGAGTAGATAAAGGGTTTGAACAGCTCAAGGGCCATTTTCTTTGGCAAGCCGCACTGGTGCAGCTTAAGCTCTGGTCCAGTCACAATGACCGAACGACCCGAAAAGTCGACCCGTTTACCCAAAAGGTTTTGACGGAAACGACCCTGCTTGCCTTTGAGCATATCGGACAAAGATTTCAAAGGACGTTTATTGGTGCCCGTAATCACACGACCGCGACGGCCGTTGTCAAACAAAGCATCAACCGCTTCTTGCAACATGCGTTTTTCGTTGCGCACGATAATATCGGGCGCACGCAGTTCAATCAGGCGTTTCAAACGGTTGTTGCGGTTAATCACGCGGCGGTAAAGATCGTTCAAATCCGAGGTCGCAAAGCGACCGCCGTCCAGCGGCACCAAGGGGCGCAACTCTGGTGGGATCACGGGAAGAACGGTCAAAACCATCCATTCAGGGCGGTTACCTGAATCTACAAAGCTTTCAACGATTTTCAAACGTTTGATTATCTTTTTAGGCTTAAGCTCGCCCGTTGCTTGCTTAAGATCTTCGCGCAATTGCTGAGCGGTGGCTTCCAAATCAATGGCGGCCAGCATCTCACGAATTGCTTCAGCACCAATATTGGCGGTAAACGCATCCGCGCCATATTGGTCTTGCGCGTCAAGATAATCTTCTTCGGTCATCAATTGACCATAGGTCAAATCGGTCAGGCCGGGCTCGATCACCACATAGTTTTCAAAATACAAGATACGCTCAAGATCGCGCAAAGTCATATCCAGCATCAAACCAATTCGCGACGGCAAAGATTTCAAAAACCAAATATGCGCAACCGGCGAGGCAAGCTCGATATGGCCCATACGTTCGCGACGTACTTTTTGCAAAGTGACCTCAACGCCGCATTTCTCGCAGACAACGCCGCGATATTTCATGCGTTTATATTTGCCGCACAGGCATTCGTAATCTTTGATCGGACCAAAGATACGCGCACAAAATAGGCCGTCACGTTCGGGTTTGAACGTGCGGTAGTTGATAGTTTCGGGCTTCTTAATCTCACCATATGACCAAGACAAAATCCTCTCTGGCGATGCCAGAGAGATTTTTATTTCGTCAAATGTTTTAACCGGAGCCACTGGGTTAAACGGGTTTGTACTAAGTTCCTGGTTCATTTTGCGTCCTTCAAATCAAGGGGGATGGGAGAGGGGGGGCGATCAAGACCGCCCCTACTCGTCCTCTGCATCCAGGAGTTCCATGTTAAGACCAAGGCCACGAACCTCTTTCACAAGAACGTTGAACGATTCGGGCACACCAGCCTCGAAATTGTCTTCGCCCTTGACGATTGATTCGTAAACTTTTGTCCGGCCAGCCACGTCATCTGACTTAACGGTCAGCATCTCTTGCAGCGTGTAAGCCGCGCCATACGCTTCAAGCGCCCAAACTTCCATCTCACCAAGACGTTGACCACCAAACTGGGCTTTACCACCCAAAGGCTGCTGCGTTACCAGGCTGTAAGGCCCTGTTGACCGCGCGTGCAGCTTGTCATCAACCAAGTGGTGAAGTTTCAGCATATATTTCACACCAACCGTAACCGGACGGGTGAATTGTTCGCCTGAACGACCATCAAACACGATGCTTTGGCCCGATTGATTGAAGCCTGCACGCAGCAAAGCGTCATTAACATCAGATTCCTTCGCGCCGTCAAAGACAGGTGTTGCGATAGGAACCCCACGTGTGACGTTGCCTGCAAGTTCCAAAAACTCAGCTTCTGAACGGTCTGAGAAAGCGGCCTCATAAGTTTCGTCGCCGTAAGCCAAACGCATAGCGTCACGCACCGGTGTCATGTCACCCGAACGACGGAATTCTTTCAAAGCATCGTCGATTTTCAGACCCAGACCGCGTGCGGCCCAGCCCATATGGGTTTCCAAAATTTGACCAACGTTCATCCGCGAAGGTACACCCAGCGGGTTTAGAACCATGTCAACCGGTGTGCCGTCGGCCAAGAAAGGCATGTCTTCCATAGGAACAACCTTGGAAATAACGCCCTTATTACCGTGACGGCCCGCCATTTTATCGCCTGGTTGCAGTTTTCGTTTTACCGCAACAAAGACTTTAACCATTTTCATAACGCCTGGGGGCAAGTCGTCACCACGACGGATTTTCTCAACTTTATCATCAAAGCGCATATCAAGGGCGCGTTTTTGAGCGTCGAATTGGTCGTGTAACGCTTCAACTTCTTTGGCATCGGTCTCTTCAGCCAAAGCCAACTGCCACCATTGCCCACGTGACAATGTGCCTAAAAGTTCAGCATCGATCATCGCGCTTGGTTTCACGCCTTTTGGCCCTTTGACAGCGGTTTTACCCATGATCAAAGTTTTCAAACGCGAGTAAATGTTGCGCTCAAGGATCGCAAGCTCGTCATCACGATCGCGCGACAAACGCTCAACTTCTTCGCGTTCGATTTGCAAAGCACGCTCGTCTTTATCAACGCCATGGCGATTGAAAACACGCACTTCCACAATCGTACCAAACGCACCGGGTGGTAAACGCAAGGATGTGTCACGCACATCAGATGCTTTTTCCCCAAAGATCGCGCGCAAAAGCTTTTCTTCTGGTGTCATGGGGCTTTCGCCTTTTGGTGTGATTTTACCCACCAAAATGTCGCCAGGTTGGACTTCTGCGCCGATATAAACGATCCCTGCTTCATCCAAATTGCGCAATGCTTCTTCGCCTACGTTGGGGATATCGCGTGTTATCTCTTCAGGCCCAAGCTTTGTATCACGTGCCGCGACTTCATATTCCTCAATATGGATCGAGGTATAAACGTCATCGCGCAAGATCCGCTCAGAGATCAAAATACTGTCTTCGTAATTATACCCATTCCAAGGCATAAAGGCCACGATGATATTACGACCCAAAGCCAGTTCACCCATGTCGGTGCAAGGTCCATCGGCAATCACTTCCGAACGCGTCACCACGTCGCCAACGTTCACAAGCGGACGCTGGTTGATGCAAGACGATTGGTTTGAACGTTTAAATTTACGCAAACGGTAAATGTCAACGCCAGGCTCGCCGGGATCCAACATCTCGGTCGCGCGCACAACGATACGTGTCGCATCGACTTGGTCGATCACACCCGCACGGCGCGCCATTATCGCCGCACCAGAGTCGCGCGCAACCACAGCTTCAATCCCCGTGCCAACAAAAGGCGCATCAGATTGCAGTAAAGGCACCGCTTGGCGTTGCATGTTAGAACCCATCAAAGCGCGGTTAGCATCGTCATTTTCCAAGAATGGAATAAGCGAGGCCGCAACGGAGACCAATTGCTTGGGCGAAACGTCGATCAAGCTGATGGCCTCGGCCGGGTTCAACATAAACTCGCCCGCTTTACGAGATGAGATCAAATCGTCTGTGAAGCGACCCTCAGCGTCTTGTGCTGCGTTGGCCTGAGCCACGGTGTGGCGCATTTCTTCAGTCGCTGACATATAGACCACGTCATCCGTGACTTTGCCATCAACAACTTTGCGGTACGGCGTTTCGATAAAGCCGTATTTGTTCACGCGTGCAAAAGTGGCAAGCGAGTTGATCAGACCAATGTTCTGACCCTCCGGCGTTTCGATTGGGCACATGCGTCCATAATGGGTTGGATGCACGTCACGCACTTCAAAGCCAGCGCGTTCACGGGTCAAACCACCGGGCCCCAAGGCTGACAAGCGGCGCTTATGCGTCACTTCAGACAAAGGATTGGTTTGGTCCATAAACTGTGACAATTGCGACGAGCCAAAGAATTCACGCACCGCAGCCGCAGCTGGTTTAGCGTTGATCAGATCTTGTGGCATGATCGTGTCAATTTCGACCGAGGACATGCGCTCTTTAATCGCGCGCTCCATACGCAACAGGCCAACACGATACTGATTTTCCATCAATTCGCCAACCGAGCGCACACGGCGATTGCCCAAATGGTCAATATCATCGATTTCGCCTTTGCCGTCGCGCAATTCAGTCAAAGCTTTGATACAAGCAACGATATCTTCGCGGGACAAGGTACGTTTTGTATCTGGCGCATCCAAAACTAATCGCATGTTCATTTTCACACGGCCAACAGCAGACAGGTCATACCGTTCGCTGTCGAAGAACAATGTGTCGAACAATTGGCTGGCTGCCTCAACAGTGGGCGGCTCGCCTGGGCGCATAACACGATAGATATCCAACAAGGCCGTATCTCGGCCCATGTTTTTATCGGCAGCCATTGTGTTGCGCATATAGGGCCCCACATTGACATTATCGATGTCCAAAATAGGAATATCGGTCACGCCATTGTCGATCAAAGTTTGCAATGAGCCGCCTTTGACAGAGCCGTCACGTTCATAGTCCAGCGTGAGCTCATCGCCAGCTTCAACCCAAATCTCACCCGTTTCTTCGTTGATGATATCTTTGGCAACATATCGACCCAAAATCTGATCAAACGGCATCAACAGCTTGGTGACTTTGCCCGACTTCACCAAATCACTAGACATGCGGGGTGTTAATTTTTCGCCTGCAGGGCAAATCACTTCGCCCGTGTCTGCATCTACCAAATCAAATGCAGGCCGAGTACCACGGAAACGTTCTGGGAAGAAGCGCGTGACCCAACCTTTATTTTTCAGATGTGCATAGGTTATAGTGTCATAATAGGCATCCATGATGCTTTCTTGATCCATACCCAAAGCATAAAGCAATGTGGTAACGGGCAATTTACGACGACGGTCAATGCGCGCAAAGACAAGATCTTTGGCGTCAAATTCAAAGTCCAACCACGAGCCACGATAAGGAATGATGCGGCAAGCGAACAGCAATTTACCCGACGAATGGGTTTTGCCTTTGTCATGGTCAAAAAATACGCCCGGAGAGCGGTGCATTTGGCTGACAATAACGCGTTCAGTCCCGTTTACGACAAATGTACCGTTATGGGTCATCAAAGGCATATCGCCCATAAACACATCTTGTTCTTTGATGTCTTTTACCGACCGTGCGCCAGTATTTTCATCAACATCAAACACTATCAAACGCAGCGTCACCTTCAGCGGCGCGGCATAGGTCATGTCGCGGCTTTGGCACTCATCAACGTCATATTTTGGTTTTTCTAATTCGTATTTTACGAATTCCAAAACAGCGGTTTCATTGAAATCCTTAATCGGAAATACCGATTGGAAAACCCCTTGGATCCCTTCACCATCGGTGGGGACAGGAGCTTCGCCTGATTTCAAAAATAAGTCATAGGATGATTTTTGAACCTCGATAAGGTTCGGCATCTCTAATACTTCACGGATCTTCCCAAAATAGCGGCGGATGCGCTTTTGGCCAACGTAGCTCTGAGCCATGCTCGAAGTCACCTTTCGTTCATTCGCGGGCGCGTATTCCGTCGGGCTACGGATACGGGCCGCTTGCGAAGCAGGGGGTGGTTCAATTCATGCTGCTCGTCCCACCGAACAGCTCCCGAACCTTAACCGCGCCTTGGAAGAGGCAAAATTGCCCCTACCGAGATGGGTTAAACTGGGCCTAATTGCGCAGGCCCAGTTTCCATAACCGCCAAAGCGGATAAGTTTATTTAAGCTCGACTTTAGCGCCAGCTGCTTCAAGCGACGTTTTGATCGCTTCAGCGTCTGTTTTGCTTGCGCCTTCTTTAACTTTACCGCCAGCTTCAACCAAGTCTTTGGCTTCTTTCAAGCCCAAGCCTGTGATTGTGCGCACTTCTTTAATGACGTTGATTTTGTTTGGACCAGCTTCGGTCAAAACAACGTCAAATTCAGTTTGCTCTTCAACAGCAGCAGCGCCACCAGCAGCTGGGCCAGCAACCATAACGGCGCCACCAGCAGCAGGCTCGATGCCATATTTGTCTTTAAGAATTGTTTTCAATTCTTGTGCTTGCAACAGTGTCAATCCTACGATTTCTTCTGCCATTTTGTTCAGATCAGTCATTTTCTGTTCCGTTCGTTATAAGAGGGGTTCCAACGAGGTGGGGTTCATTCCACACAGGTCATCAAATTGCTCAAGCTGCTGCCCGATCCTCGATTGAGGAAAGGATGCCAGCGATGTTCGAAGCAGGCGCGCCAATGGCACCAGCGATGTTCGAAGCAGGTGCACCAATACACGACACGATTTGAGCAATCAGCTCATCACGTGAAGGCATAGCTGCAACTGCTTTTACACCAGTGGCGTCCAAAATTGTGTCACCCATTGCCCCACCAAGAATAACGAATTTATCGTTACTCTTGGAATAGGCTTCCGAAACTTTCGCAGCAGCGACAGGGTCTTCGGAATAGGCTATCACGGTCATGCCGGTCAAAAGTTCACCCATCTTCTCAGAGGGTTTGCCTTCTAGGGCAATTTTGGCGAGCTTGTTCTTGGCAACGCGGACAGATCCACCGACTTCGCGCATTTGCGCGCGCAGATCCTGCATTTGTGCAACTGTAATTCCTGCGTAGTGTGCGACCACAACAACGCCAGAGCTTTGGAAGATTTGGCCGAGTTCGTCGACCAGTTTCTCTTTTTGGGCTCTATCCACAGTTTCACTCCAAGTTTAGGGGTTTCCCCCCGGCTCATATTAGCCTTGCCAATCGGCAAAGCGTCGGGTCCATGATCAGGTCCCGAGGCCAAAATTACCCGAGGATATCCTCAGAATTTCGTCTCGTACCCCATCTCAGGCAGGAAATTAAGACCCGAAAGTCACCCACCGTCTTGGACAGGACCGGGCGTTGCTGCCCGGTCATTACACAGGCCTTTCGACCTATGAATTCTATTGGCCAGTAGCCGAGTCGATGCTTAGAGATACGCCAGCACCCATTGTCGATGACAATGATACTTTACGCACATAAGCGCCTTTAGCACCTGCAGGACGAGCTTTGGAAACCGCATCAACGAAAGCACGCACATTTTCGGTCAATTGCAGATCCGAGAACGAGATCTTGCCGATACCTGCATGCACAACGCCTGCTTTTTCCACCTTAAACTGCACTTCACCGCCCTTTGCGGCTTCAATTGCAGATTTAACGTCCATCGTCACAGTTCCCACTTTGGGGTTTGGCATCAGGTTGCGTGGGCCAAGAACTTTACCCAAACGACCAACCAACGGCATCATGTCTGGCGTTGCTATACAACGGTCGAAATCAATTTTTCCACCTTGGATAATTTCCAAAAGATCCTCCGCACCAACAATGTCAGCACCGGCCGCTTTTGCTTCATCCGCTTTAGCGCCACGTGCAAATACCGCCACACGCACAGTTTTGCCTGTGCCATTTGGCAAAGTTACAACACCGCGTACCATCTGGTCTGCGTGGCGTGGATCAACCCCAAGGTTCATCGCGATTTCAAGTGTTTCGTCAAATTTCGCAGCAGCCACCGACTTAATCAGCTTTACAGCCTCTTCAACCGACATATTGGCTTTACCAGCAAAGGCCTCACGAGCAGCGCGGGTCCGTTTTCCAAACTTTGCCATGATTAACCCTTTACCTCAATGCCGCAAGACCGAGCCGAGCCCAAAATAATCTGCATCGCCGCATCAATATCGTTTGCGGTCAAGTCTTTCATTTTTGTTTCAGCAATCGAACGTATTTGCGCGACAGTCACAGAACCTGCAACGGTACGGCCTGGCTTGTCTGAACCTTTGGCGCGGTTACGCTTGCCAACGGGAGGAAGACCCGCAGCTTTTTTCAACAAATAAGACGCAGGCGCTGTTTTAAGCTCGAGGCTAAAAGACTTATCCTGGTAATAAGTGATGATAACCGGTGTCGGTGTGCCGGGCTCAATATCAGCAGTTCTTGCGTTGAAAGTTTTGCAAAATTCCATGATGTTCAAACCGCGTTGACCCAAAGCAGGGCCAATGGGGGGGGAGGGGTTAGCTTGCCCCGCCTTAACTTGCAGCTTTAAGCTGCCTACGATCTTCTTGGCCATTTGGCCTCTCCTTTATCACGGCCTGCAGAGCAGGCGGTTTAGTGGTTCGGTCTGTCACTTAAGCAAGTCCTAAGCGCGCGCCTCCCACGGGTTTATCAGGTGCCTTTCGACACCTGCGTAAATTCAAGCTCAACCGGTGTTTCACGACCAAAGATCGACACTGTGACTTTCAGGCGGCCGTGCGCTTGGTCAACGTCTTCAACCATGCCTGCAAAACCCTCAAATGGGCCATCGGTAACTTGCACCTTTTCGCCGATTTCAAAGTGGATCAAGTTGCGCGGTGCAACCTCACCCTCTTCGACGCGATTCAAAATTGCATTCACTTCGTCATCACGCATCGGCATCGGGCGACCTTGAGGGCCCAAAAATCCCGTGACGCGGTTGATCGACGAAATGATGTGATAGCCTTTGTTGGTCATCTCCATGCGCACAAGCACATAACCGGGCATGAAGCGGCGCTCAGACGTGACTTTCTTGCCACGGCGCACCTCAATCACCTCTTCGGTGGGCACCATGACTTCTGTAATTTCTTCTGCAAGGCCGGCTTCTGCTACGGCTGTCTTGATTTGCTCGGCAATTTTCTTCTCAAAATTCGAGAGAACACTGACCGAATACCAACGCTGAGCCATGCTGTCTGCCATCCTATTTCACCTGGGTGGACCCCAGAAATTCTTTTCGTTCAAGCGGTTATTCCGCAAATCTACTAATAAAAAACAGCGCGCAACCCGAATCGCTGCGCGCCTCTTTCTATTCGATATGCTGCAACTAACGCCGCACTGCCCTAAGATCAAGAAAAAACGCGGTTATTTTCGAAATCTTAACCAAAAGAATTCAGAACGGCCGACAGGCCAGCCTTAATTCCCATGTCGATCAACGAGAAGAATGTCGCTGTCAAAGCGGCCATAATAAACACCATAACGGTGGTCAAAAGCACTTCGCGTCGCGTAGGCCAAGCGATTTTACCAACCTCCGATCGCACTTGTTGAATGAACTGAAACGGTGTTGCTTTTGCCATTATCGGATCCTGACCATTTTTCTTAACTTCAGATACGCCGCTCAACTTGAAGTTTCAAGACGTAACCGCAGGCTGTGCTTGCAAAATGTCAAGCACCCATTTCAATGCTTGTTATATTGAGGCTTGTCTTTTGGATTGGCAGGAGTTGGGGGACTCGAACCCACGACCCTCGGTTTTGGAGACCGATGCTCTACCAACTGAGCTAAACTCCTATGCCTGCGCGATGAGTTACGGCAGGTGATCGGGAAAATCAAGGGCTCAAAGCTCCTAAAACAATCTTTTCACATATTCAATGAAAAGGGCACCAGCAATTGCCACCGCCCTCTTCAAAATACAGACCGTTTACTTAATGATTTTCGATACGACGCCCGCACCAACAGTGCGGCCACCTTCGCGAATGGCGAAGCGCAGTTTGTCTTCCATCGCAATAGGCGCAATCAAAGTCACGTTAAATTTCAAGTTGTCACCTGGCATAACCATTTCGGTGCCTTCTGGAAGCTCAACAGTACCCGTCACGTCAGTTGTACGGAAGTAGAATTGCGGACGGTAGTTCGCAAAAAATGGCGTATGACGGCCACCCTCGTCTTTGGTCAGAATATAGGCTTCTGCTTCAAACTCTGTGTGCGGTTTAACCGACGCAGGTTTGCAAAGAACTTGGCCGCGCTCAATACCTTCACGGTCAACGCCGCGCAGCAACAGACCAACGTTATCGCCTGCTTCACCTTGGTCAAGCAATTTGCGGAACATTTCAACGCCTGTGCAGACGGTTTTCTTATTGTCGCGAATACCAACGATTTCAACTTCTTCGCCGACTTTCACAATGCCACGCTCAATACGGCCCGTCGCAACAGTCCCACGACCTGAGATCGAAAACACGTCCTCAACAGGCATCAAGAAAGGCTGGTCAACAGCGCGTGCTGGTGTTGGGATATAAGCGTCAACAGCTTCGATCAAAGCACGGATCGAAGCTTCGCCAATTTCTGGGCGCGTGCCGTTCATCGCATGCAAAGCAGAACCACGGATGATAGGAATGTCATCACCTGGGTAATCGTATTTCGAGAGAAGTTCGCGGATTTCCATCTCAACAAGCTCAAGAAGCTCTTCGTCATCTACTTGGTCAACCTTGTTCATGTAGACAACCATGAAGGGAATACCAACTTGGCGGCCAAGCAAGATATGCTCGCGTGTTTGTGGCATTGGGCCGTCAGCCGCGTTCACAACCAAGATCGCGCCGTCCATTTGTGCAGCACCAGTGATCATATTTTTCACATAGTCAGCATGGCCTGGGCAGTCAACGTGCGCATAGTGGCGCGCTGCTGACTCATACTCAACGTGCGCGGTCGAAATCGTGATCCCACGTGCCTTTTCTTCGGGTGCGCCGTCGATTTGGTCATAGGCGCGGAATTCGCCAAAATACTTAGTGATCGCTGCCGTCAACGTCGTCTTGCCGTGGTCAACGTGGCCGATTGTGCCGACGTTAACGTGCGGTTTATTGCGTTCAAACTTTGCCTTTGCCATGATGATCGCCTTAAAAGTTGGGGGGTCAAAGACCCTGTTTTGCATCGTGGCTCGAATATCTTTCTAGAAAAGAAAAATCAAGCCTCAGTTGAAACTTGCAGAAAAATTGTGGTCCAAATGTTACGAGGACGTGAACCACGTGGGGGTTCACGGTCATCCACTTTTCGATCTCAACTACTGCATTTTCTGTAAATTTTTGTATCTGTTGATCGGCGATGCGCGACCAGCCCAACCCGAGCGTGCCGCCTCGCCTTCCCAGATGATCAGCTGCGTTGGCGTTGGGTTTATCCGCTCACCCAGCGCATCATCCTATAAAATGACAGATTTATCCCCGCACCACATGCACCCAATATCACAAAGGCGGTCAAGCCAAAAAACGCACCGCATCAACACCTCCACTCATAACATCTTGGGCCACTGCGGTCCAAGGTTTGATTTATGTAAATTTATTTTCGCGGGGAAAGCCGCGCGGGGCCATGCGGCCAGCCGATGCGCGCGCTGCGGTCCATTCGGCCAGATCAAGCTCAAGCCTTGTGCGCCCTGCAGGATCTTTCCAAGACAGGCCCCTGGTGCTGTCAAAGGTCGTGGCATCTGAAAGGCCGCCATCTTTATATTTTTGCAGCCGAACGCCTTTTCCCTTTGCCATTTCGGGCAAATCCGACAAAGCAAAGACCAGTAATTTACGATTTTCGCCCACAACAGCTACCTGATCACCTTCGATAACACGGCACAGCGCTGCAACCACAGCTTCTTTGACGGTCAAGACCTGCTTACCAGCACGAGTTTGAGCGACCAGCTCTTCCGAAGGGACAATGAACCCATCCCCCGCGGTTGAGGCGATCAGATATTTGAACCCTGACCGATAGATCAGAATATCCACAATTTCGGCATCGTTGGGCAGATCGACCATCAGGCGCACAGGTTCTCCCATGCCGCGCCCACCCGGTAAATTTGCGCCAATCAAGGTGTAAAACCGCCCGTTTGACCCCAAAAGCAAAATCTTGTCGGTGGTCTCGGCGTGGAAAATAAAACGTTTTTCATCGCCATCTTTAAATTTCACGTCCCCATCCAGCGCCGCGTGCCCCTTCATCGCGCGCACCCAGCCCATTTTTGAGCAGATGACCGTAATCGGTTCGCGTTCAATCATCGCTTCAAAGGGCACATCCTCTACAACCGTTGCCTCATCGAAAGTTGAGCGGCGGGCTCCGTTCAAGGCGGCTTTGCCAAATTGTTTACTTATCGCTGCCAACTGTTCTGAGATGCGGGCCCATTGGCGCGCTTGGCTGTCTAAAAGCCCGTCAAGATCGGCACGCTCAAGCGTCAGCGCGTCACGCTCACGCACCAGCTCCATCTCTTCCAAGCGACGTAGTGAGCGCAGGCGCATATTCAAAATTGCTTCGGCCTGCACATCATTCAGCGCAAACTCATCCATCATGATGGGCTTTGGCTCATCTTCGGCGCGGATAATCTCAATAACGCGGTCCAAATTCAAAAAGGCAATGATATAGCCTTCAAGCACATTCAGACGCGCTGCAATCTTATCGATACGATGCTGAGCGCGGCGTTGCAAAACCTCACGGCGGTGGTCCAAAAAAGCGCGCAGCACTTGCTTGAGCGAACAGACTTTGGGCGTGCGCCCATCGATCAGCACGTTCATATTTAAACTAAAGCGAATTTCGAGGTCCGAGTTTTTGAATAACATGCCCATCAACATATCAGGGTCGATATTGCGCGCACGCGGCTCAAGAATCAGCCGCACATCTTCGGTCGATTCGTCGCGAACATCAGCCAAAAGCGGGATTCTCTTTGTTTGGATCAGCTCGGCCAACCGCTCAATCAGCTTTGACTTTTGCACCTGATAGGGAATTTCTGTGACCACAACTTGCCACATGCCACGGCCCACATCTTCAACCTGCCAGCGCGCGCGCAACCGAAACGACCCACGCCCCGTACGATAAGCATCAAGCACCGCGCCACGAGGCTCGACAATCACGCCACCCGTTGGAAAATCTGGGCCTAGCACAAACTCAATCAAAGCATCGTCTTCGACCTCGGGATTTTTGATCATGGCTTGGCACGCGTCAATCAATTCGCCCAAGTTATGGGGTGGAATATTGGTAGCCATACCCACGGCAATCCCGGACGAACCGTTGGCCAACAAATGCGGAAAGGCCGCGGGCATAACCACGGGTTCTTCCAAAGTGCCATCATAATTGGAGCGAAAATCGACGGCATTTTCAGTCAAGCCGTCCATCAAGCTTTCAGCAATCGCCGTCAACCGCGCCTCGGTATATCGCGCTGCAGCAGGATTATCGCCGTCAATATTGCCAAAATTTCCCTGCCCGTCAACCAGCGGATAGCGCATATTGAAATCTTGCGCCAAACGCGCCATCGCATCATAAATCGCGGCATCCCCATGCGGGTGATAGTTGCCCATCACATCGCCCGAGATTTTAGCCGACTTGCGAAAGCCTCCCGTCGGTGCCAGACGCAACTCGCGCATCGCATAAAGAATGCGCCGATGCACAGGCTTCAGTCCGTCGCGCGCATCTGGCAAAGCGCGGTGCATAATGGTTGAAAGCGCGTACGTCAGATACCGGTCACCAATAGCATGGCGCAACGATTCTGAGACGAGCGTAGAGCCTATCTTGGGGCTGTCAGGTATTTTAGTCATGTATATTGTGTAATGCGCCGTTTAGACTTGGTCTAGAACCAATTGCATATTAATGAGGTAAAAATCAAATTGTCCCGATCAAGGCTTCAAAACCAAAAAGGATTTGGCCCAATAACCAGTTAAAGGATATACTATGCCCCCCCAAAAAACTGTACTCATCACGGGCTGCTCATCTGGCATTGGCTATGATGCAGCGCATTTTTTGTCCGCACGGGGCTGGCGCGTCTTTGCCACCTGCCGCCAAGACAGCGATTGCGCCCGCCTTCGAGATGAAGGATTGGACAGTTTCGTACTTGATTACGCAGACCCGGACAGTATCACCACCGCCTTGGCCGAGGTGCTACAGCGCAGCAATGGTCGCCTTGATGCGCTTTATAATAACGGAGCCTTCGCCTGCCCGGGCGCCACCGAAGATCTGCCACGCGAAGGGCTGCGTGCGGTTTTTGAAACCAATGTTTTTGGCTATCATGATCTGACGCGGCAGGTGATCCCCATCATGCGCGCGCAGGGCTTTGGACGGATTGTCAATTGCTCATCCGTGTTGGGGCTGGTGGCCATGAAATGGCGCGGTGCCTACGTGGCCAGTAAATTCGCGCTGGAAGGGCTGACCGACGTTTTGCGCATCGAAATGTCAGACACGCCAATCAAAGTGATTTTGATAGAACCGGGGCCGATCACTAGTAAAATTCGCCAGAATGCCATTGGCCCTTTTGAGAAATGGATCGATTGGAGAAATTCGGCCCGCGCCCAGCAATATGAAACGCTGCACGAACGGCTTTATCGTGACACAGGACCCGACAGGTTTGAGCTACCCGCACGCGCCGTCAGCAAAAAATTGGCCCATGCCCTAGAAGCCCCAAACCCCAAAGCGCGGTATTTTGTCACGACCCCAACCTATCTGATGAATGTTGCACGCCGCATTTTAACGACAAATGCCTTAGATTGGCTGCTTAAAAAAAGCTAAAACCCACCTGACACTTGCATCTGCTTTTGTGCTTTTGGTTTTTTCTATCGCAATTTCCTGTCAAAGCGCTACATGGGCAATGGATTATAAAGGAACGCATGATGTTATCTGACCCGTTTGCAATTATCGTTACGATCAGCGTCTTGGTGGTTTTGGTTATATTGATGGCTGGCATTGGCACTTTTGGCAAGGGGGGGGACTTTGCGTTGAAACATTCCAACCGCCTTATGCGCTACCGTGTTGGCGCGCAAGCTTTTGCGGTCTTGTTGATTGTGTTGTTTGCTTGGCTGCGCTCCGGGGGGAACTGATGGTCGTTTTATCAAAAATCTATACGAAAACAGGTGACGCGGGCGAAACCGCTTTGGGAAATGGCGTGCGCGTGGCCAAACATTCTTTGCGCGTCAGCGCCTATGGCACAGTTGACGAAACTAACGCGACTTTGGGTATGGCGCGCCTGCACGCGACGGGACAGGTGGACAGCGCCCTGCAGCGGATTCAAAATGACCTGTTTGATTTGGGAGCTGATCTGTGCCGTCCCGACATGGCCCGCGACACCGAAGCAGGCTATACACCGCTGCGCATCATCGCGGCCCAAGTCGCAAGGTTGGAGGCGGAAATCGACGTGATGAACGCCGACCTTGAACCTTTGCGCAGTTTTATTTTGCCGGGGGGCAGTGCATTGGCTGCGCACATGCACCTGTGTCGCACCACCTCGCGCCGAGCAGAGCGTTTGACCGTGGAATTGGCCCAAGTAGAAGATATCAATCCACAAGCGGTGATCTATCTGAACCGTTTGTCAGATTGGTTTTTTGTCGCAGGCCGCATCGCAAATGACGATGGGCGGTCTGACGTTTTATGGGTGCCTGGCCTCACAAGACCACAGATCCAAGGCGCGTAACCGCATCGTAAAGTCGGTTTTGGCTTGTTTTCTGCGCGCGTTTTCAGCTACTAAACCAAGAGAAATAGCCCCAAGGTGGGCATAATATATAACGAAGGAGAAGCGTAAAGATGAAGGTGCTGGTCCCTGTCAAACGCGTAATCGATTATAACGTAAAAGTCCGCGTGAAGGCTGACGGTTCGGGCGTTGATCTGGCCAATGTCAAAATGTCGATGAACCCTTTCGACGAAATTGCCGTGGAAGAGGCGATCCGCCTAAAAGAAGCAGGCAAAGCCGATGAGGTGATTGTTGTATCCATCGGCGTCAAACAATCGCAAGAAACCCTGCGCACCGCTTTGGCGATGGGGGCAGACCGCGCCATCTTGATCGAGGCTTGCGACGATGTGCACACCGATATCGAGCCTTTGGCCGTGGCCAAACTTCTGGCCGCCGTTGTCAAAGATGAGGGGCCAGGCCTTGTAATCTGTGGCAAACAAGCCATCGACAATGACATGAACGCAACCGGTCAAATGCTGTCGGCTTTACTGGGTTGGTCGCAAGCGACCTTTGCGTCGGAATTGGCTGTCGAAGGCGATCATGCTGTGGTGACCCGTGAAATTGACGGAGGCATGCAAACCATTCGCGTACAAATGCCAACCATTGTGACGGTGGATCTGCGGTTGAATGAACCCCGTTATGCCAGCCTTCCAAATATTATGAAGGCCAAGAAAAAGCAGCTTGATGAAAAAACTGCCGCTGAGTACGGGGTGGATGTGACACCGCGTCTTAGCATTTTAAAAACTACAGAACCTCAAGGGCGAAAAGCGGGCGTCAAAGTGGGGTCGGTGGCAGAGCTGATCGAAAAACTTAAAGATGAAGCGGGGGTTCTTTAATGGCTGTTTTGTTGATTGCGGATGTCGTGAACGGCATTTTGGGAGCGGATAGCACTGCCAAAACCCTAACGGCCGTTAAATCATTGGGCGATGTGCATATTTTGGTTGCCGGCGCGAATGTAGCCGATGCCGCAAAAGCTGCCGCTGAGTTGACCGGAGCGACCAAGGTCTTGGTTGCGGATGATGCCGCCTATGCCAATGGTTTGGCAGAACCGATGGCGGACTTGCTAGTGAGCTTGGCTGCGCATTATTCCCATATCTTGGCCCCAGCGACAGCCAGTGCCAAAAACGTTCTGCCGCGCGTTGCGGCTTTGATGGATGTGATGATCATCACTGACATCACCGCCATTATCGATGCCGACTGTTTTGAGCGACCAATATATGCGGGCAACGCCATTCAATTGGTGAAATCCAGTGACCCTACGAAAATCGGCACCGTACGTACCGCCTCATTCGAGGCGGCCCCAAATGGTGCGGCAACGGCGATTGAAAACTTGGCTGTAGCAGGTTCTGGCACCTTGTCGTCATGGGTGGCTGATCGGGTCGCAGCGTCGGATCGCCCCGAGCTGATCTCGGCGGGTATTGTTGTGTCTGGCGGGCGCGGCGTTGGATCAAAAGATGACTTTGCGCTGATCGAAAAACTGGCAGACGCTTTGGGTGCAGCAGTTGGCGCAAGCCGCGCAGCAGTTGATTCGGGCTATGCGCCCAATGATTGGCAAGTGGGCCAGACGGGCAAAGTTGTAGCCCCTGACCTTTACATCGCGGTTGGTATTTCCGGGGCTATTCAACATTTAGCCGGCATGAAAGACAGTAAAGTGATTGTGGCGATCAACAAAGACGAAGAAGCCCCTATTTTCCAAGTGGCCGATTATGGTCTAGTGGCCGATCTCTTTAGCGCCGTTCCCGAGATGATTGAAAAACTATGAGCGCAGGGCCAAGTAACCAAAGCGTGACTTGGCCTCCATTTTTAACGCCAAACTCCAACACATCTTACAAAACGGGGGCGACCCCGAGAGTAACAGTTTAATGGATATCTTCGTTCAACAGCAGTGCGGTCTTGCCATTGGTTACGAAGGCAACGCTCAAACCAAAGATAGGTAGATCTTTCGGGGCAGGAACCACTTCACAAGAATCTGATAATTTCAAAATAGTTTTAGGCCAGTAAAACCATGGACGCAGGCCCCAAACTACGGCTTTTGAGGTGCCACACCCTCAAAGTAATAATTAATTAAATCGTCATTTTGAAATACAAAACTCATGGCACACCCTTTAAACTCACCCCCTAACCTTAAGCGCAGGGGTCTTAAAAAAGGTAATGGCACCGTGCATGCCATCGCATGTGGCCAGACTTGCTCTGCCCTTTACAAGCCCATAAGATGGGCTAAATATCGGAGACAGTGATGAATTTAAAAAGCGTTGGTGTGATTGGTGCAGGGCAAATGGGCAGCGGCATTGCCCAGGTCTTTGCGATGGCAGGTTTTCAGGTCGTTTTAAACGACGTCAGACAAAAGCAATTGGATCAAGCCATGGGCCTGATTGAGAGCAACATCGAACGCCAAGTTGCCAAAGGCAAAACCACCCCAGGAGAAAAATCAGCAGCTCTAGACTTGATTAAGCCCGCCCTTGATCTGGAGTTTGTAGGGCAATGTGATTTGGTGATAGAAGCTGCGACCGAACGCGAAACAGTCAAACAAGCCATTTTTGAGGCCTTGGCCCCCCATCTGGCCCCTCATACGATTTTGACCTCGAACACTTCGTCCATTTCGATAACTCGGCTGGCCGCGCGCACCGATCGGCCCGAAAAATTCATGGGCTTTCACTTTATGAACCCCGTGCCTGCCATGCAACTGGTCGAGCTTATTCGCGGCATAGCCACCGATGATGCCACCTATCAAACTTTACTGGCAGTGGTGGAAAGATTGGGCAAAACCTCAGCCACAGCAGAAGATTACCCCGCCTTTATAGTAAACCGCATTTTGCTGCCTATGATCAACGAAGCCGTCTACACGCTTTACGAAGGGGTCGGCTCGGTTACATCAATTGATAAGGCGTTGAAACTCGGTGCCAACCATCCGATGGGTCCGCTAGAATTAGCCGATTTCATCGGGCTTGATACTTGCTTAGAGATTATGAATGTTTTGCACGCTGGGCTTGCCGATACTAAATATCGCCCCTGCCCGCTTTTGACAAAATATGTTGAAGCAGGCTGGCTGGGCCGGAAAACGAAAAAAGGCTTTTACGACTATTCGGGAATCAAGCCCATTCCAACCCGCTAAACCTTACTTATTTTTGGCTTGAATGGGGCAGCGACAAAGTATGGTCACGTAGCCACTTCAAAAAGCCGCGCGGATCATCTGACCATTTTTTCATCTCTTCTGAGCTTAGAGCGGCTCCCACAAAGGGGCGCTGTGGCTTAAACAAAGCCTTGCGAATTTCATGCAACAAAAGCCCTTGGCGCAAGGTGGCCGACAATTTGTTGGCAATCAAATAAAGACGGGTATTTTGTCCCGTAAAACAAACAGGCACCACCGTCGCCCCGGAGCGCATAATCATTTTATGGCTAAAAGGGTTCCAATCAGCTTCGATCGCAGGGCCAAAAAACCCTTCAGACGCCGCCACTTTTCCCGCAGGAAACAAAATAATCACGCCGCCATTTTTCAGATGCTGCATAGTTTCATTGCGCATCTCTAACCCCAATTGCCGTGAATTATCTTCATGCGGAAAGGGTACAGGGATCATAAATTCAGCGATTTCAGGAATGCCCGTCAATAATGAGCGCGTCAAAATTCGAAAATCCGACCGCACCCGACAGACAAGCTCGGCCAATATCATCCCATCAACCAGCCCATGAGGATGATTTGATACGATCACAACTGCGCCCGTTTTGGGGATATTCAAAATCTCAGACAAGGGAGTTTGGATTTCAATGCCCATAAAGGTCAGTGCCTTACCCCAAAAAGGCGCCCCAATGGGTGCCCCCGAATCCTCGAACCGACGAATAAGGCGCAAAAGCGCGACTTTTGCAGTCAACCACTCAATCGTGCGGATGGCCAAAACTTTGAACGGGTTTTTAAAGGTGCCTGCATAAGAGAGCCTGCGCTTATCATATTTATGATCAGCGTGGTTCTTTATGCTCCTAGCTTCTGTCACCTGAGGTTGCTCTAACAAGATCCATCCGCCCATTCATAATAATTAAAATGCTTCACCAAAAAAATCTTCTATCAAAGCTGCCAAGGCTTGCCCCAACGCCAGCGCATCTTGCCCCTTAGTCTCAACCTCAATAGCGGTTCCACGGCTTGCTGCCAACATCAAAAGACCCATAATCGAGTCTCCGGAAACTTCAATACCGTCTTTGCGCACCAGCGCTGAGGCGTTAAAAGACTCAACTGTATCAACAAATTTTGCCGACGCACGAGCATGGAGCCCTTTTTCATTCTTAATTATAAGGGATTGAAGGATCATTATTACCCAATACTTTCACTAACATTAATCGCATTTATATATTTCCGTGCTGCATCCAAGGCCAGAGTCACGGCCTCAGGAAGATCCAGATTTCGGCTTTTTACCAGCTTAATCAGCATTGGCAAATTCGCCCCGTAAACAATGCGCCGCTGCTTGGCCGAACAGGCCAGAAGGGACAAATTAGAAGGCGAGCCACCAAACATATCTGTAACTACAACCACCCCGTCTCCGCCATCAACACTGTCAGCAGCAGCGCAGATTTCCGCTTCTTTTTCAGCGCGGTTACAATTATCGTCGATCGCTATGGCCATGATCGCAAGCTGTTTTCCTACGATATGCTCAACAGCGAAAAGATATTCCTGGGCCAAGCCGCCATGTGCCACAATTACGATTCCGATCACTTCGGATCACCCATTCCATAC
>Ga0209308_10000973_pt1 | contig 27801 bp, 18 predicted proteins | sample COGITO_mtgs_1204_3_FD_184806 | JGI IMG/M metagenome (GOLD analysis project Ga0209308, IMG submission 184806) | Pelagic marine microbial communities from North Sea - COGITO_mtgs_120405 (SPAdes) (version 2) | ecosystem: Environmental > Aquatic > Marine > Epipelagic ...
TCGCCCGGCAGTCGAATATCGGCTAGCTGTGCTAGGAGTTCTTCGCTATCCATTCTCGGACTTGCTCCACGACGAGTTGATTGGTGCGTAGTTTAATCAAACGAATTTTAAGGCGTTCGAGATCTGATTCTATCGTTGCCACGCGCTCTTCAAATTGCTGCTTGTAGCGCGAGCGCGCTTTGCTGCTGTGTGTATTGATTGAGCCTTTGCTCGAACCATCGGTAATGCTGTAAACACCCGGTGTTGGAAGACTCTCCTCGAGTGCATCGTAAACCATGCAGCAAACTACGTTGTTATGGCGCGAGAGCTGATTTAGGTACTGCAATGCTGTCTCGTCGAGGGTGGCAAAATCGGAGATTACGTAAAGCGTGCTGCCGGGTTTGGTTATGCGGCGTATCTGCCCTAGGGCGTGCGCGAGGCCGGGTTTAAAGTCGGCAGCTTGCGGCTCTGAGTCGGGCGTGTGTTCTTTCTTCGCATTTAACTTCTGGTTAAACGTAAAAATTTGGTTGAGCAGATGGAGTGCTGAGCGACGAGATCGCTTAGGCCGCACGAGGCTAGCGTCGGTGTCCGAGAAAACCAGTCCGCCAACGCGATCGCCATTGTCTATTGCAAGCCAGCAAAATAGTGCTGCCGCCTGCGCGGCAATAACTGATTTGAACGCGACTTGGCTCCCAAAAAACATGCTCGAGCATTGATCTACCGCAATAATCACCGGACGTTCACGTTCCTCGCGGAAGACTTTGGTAACGGCGCGACCGGTGCGTGCGGTGGCACGCCAGTCAATTAGTCTTATATCGTCGCCGGCTTGATACGGGCGAAATTCCTCGAAATCGATACCTCTGCCGCGTATCTTGGATAAATGTAGCCCTGAAATTCCCGCTATCGAACGAGCGTGGGACACATAGGCAAGCGCTTTCGCGGCCTGCCGTTGTATCAACATCTGCGGCAGCGTGATTAGTGCCCCACGACTTCGATAGCGCTCGTGCTGGGGGTCGAGCTTCGATTTAGCGACCATTGGTTGGCTCTCTGAATGGCTCTCTGAGACTCTCGGCTTAAGCGGATGGTACGCGCTGACGGATAGTCTCCAAGACTTGGTCTGGGGTTATGCCGCTCGCTTCCGCCTCGAAGCTGAGCAAGATGCGATGACGAAGTACATCGAAGAGCACGTCTTGTACGTCGTCTGGGCTGACGAAATCACGGCCCTGAATCCACGCATGTGCGCGCGCACAGCGGTCGAGGGAGATGGTGCCCCGAGGGCTTGCGCCGTATTCAAGCCAGCCGGCAAGGTCTTCTCCGTATTGCGCAGGCTCACGAGTCGCCATGATCAGCTGGATAATGTACTCCTCAACCTCCGGTGCCATGTGCATCGCAAGAATTTCTTGTCGTGCCTCAAAAAGGCTGTCTTGTGGAATTTCCTTCGGCACCTCAGTCGCGACATTGGCGGCTTCGCTGCGGACTAACTTAAGAATGTCGCGTTCGGCAGAAGCGTCGGGATAGCCTATCGCTACATGCATGAGGAAACGGTCGAGCTGCGCCTCGGGCAGCGGGTAGGTGCCTTCTTGCTCGATCGGATTCTGGGTTGCCATGACTAGGAAGAGAGGTGGCAAGGTGAAAGACTCGCGCCCAACACTAACCTGATGCTCTGCCATTGCCTCGAGTAAAGCTGACTGCACTTTTGCCGGCGCTCGGTTAATCTCGTCGGCGAGGACAAGATTGTGGAAAATTGGGCCCTTTTGGAAGCGGAACGAGCCATCTTCCGGGCGAAACACCTCAGTGCCAGTAATGTCACTTGGCAATAGGTCTGGGGTAAATTGGATGCGGTGGAAATCGCCTTCGACGGCTTTCGACAGGTCCTTGATCGCCTTGGTCTTTGCGAGCCCTGGTGCGCCTTCTACGAGCAGGTGACCATCCGCGAGAAGTGCAATAAGCAGGCGATCTATTAGGCGCTCCTGACCTATAATCTGCGTCGATAACCATTCCCTGAGTTCTGTTATTATTCCGTGGTGGCTCATAGTGTAAAGTCTCAAATAGTGGGGCTTTTTTGCAAGGTCATCGATTTTAACCGTTTTCAACTGGATGTCTAGGCGCGCCTCGAGCCAGAGTGGGTGAGTGCTGGCTGAGCCAAGCGTTCAGGTCCAACTAAGTTGTGGAGAAGGTAGGCAATGAGCAAGGAATCACGTTCTCGTGAGTTACAGTTAGACACAATTTTAGCTGCAGTAACTTTGGCTTTAGGTGGCAAGTCAGCCGCGAAAGATGATCTTTTACACCGCTTCACCAAACGTTATCTCGGGAATACGTCATCGGATGACTCTGCTGTCAAATCTTCTGAGTTGATTATTGCTGACATTGTTCAGGCCTGGCATTTCGTCCAAGAGCGCAAATCTAGTCGCCCGGTCATCGCCTTTGAAGAGGGGCTGCTCGAGGAGAATGGCAGACAGTTGCCAACGACTGTCGTTCGGGTGCTGCTCGACGACAAGCCTTTTATCGTAGATTCACTCCGCCAAGCGCTGCTGCGTTCGGGCGCTACGATAAAAACAGTACGCAACACGGTGTTGTTTAGCGGTAGGCGTAAAACAGGTGCGGCGAAGGATAGTTTAGGCCGCTTTGGACAGCTAATAGGCATCGCCAGGTCGAGCGACGATGATTACAGCGCTGAATCTTTTTGTAGCATCACCTGCGCACGATGGGGGGGCGAGCGTTCGAAGCCGATCGAATCAGAGCTCCGCGACGCCCTCAATCATGTCAGTGCTGCAGTCGGCAACTACAAAGAGATGACCTCGGCGGCGGCTAATCTACGCCGAAACCTGCTCACCAATGCCGAATACCTGCCTGTATCAGAGGAAAACGTCGCTGAGTCTATCGAATTTATCGGATGGCTTATCGATAACCACTTTACGTTTTTAGGCTACGAGAAGTACCGCATACGCGAGAAAGCGGGTGAAAGCATCATTGAGCTCGAGTCAGATTCACTGTTAGGAGTCTCGCGCTACAAGTCCGAACTCAAGTCGCAAACGAAGGTTAGTTCTCTGCCCGGAGCTGCGGCCGATTTTATCCGCAGGCCTAAGTTACTTAGTTTCGCGAAATCTTCGAAACGTTCTAAGGTACACCGTCCTGCTTACTACGATTACGTTTTGATTAAAGAGTTCGACAAGGCGGGGCAAGTGACTCACATGCACCGTTTCCTCGGACTCTACACGTCGTCTGTCTATTTTAGAGAAGCGCTGTCGATTCCCTTGCTGAGAAAAAAAGTGAGTCGTGCGCTAGAGAATTCTGGCTATACAAAGAATGGCCACAACATGAAAGACCTGCTGCAGGTCATCAATACCTTTCCACGAGACGAGTTGTTTCAGGTTAGCAGTAAGGCGCTCTTAGATATCGCCATTGGCATAACCAAAATTCGCGACACTGGCACCAGCAAATTATTTGTCCGCAAAGACTTCTATGGTCGCTTCGTTTCGTGTCTGGTTTATATCCCGCGTGAGCTATTTAATACTAAATCGCGATTAGCGATTCAGTCACTACTTCAGCAAAGGCTCCAAGCTGAAGATGTTGACTTTAATACTTATCTTTCCGAATCCTCGCAGGCGCGTATTCACTTGGTATTTAGAGTGCCGTCCATCAGAGCGCTTAAGATCGATCAGAATGCGCTAGAAAAAGAAATTGTCGAACTCATACGCCCCTGGGAAGAAGATTTCATGGAGCGTCTTCGTGAAGTCGGCACCGAAGACGAGGCGCAGCAACAATACGAGCAGTTCGCGGAGTGTTTCTAGCAGTTCGCGGAGTGTTTCTCATCATCCTATAAAGAAGCGTACACCGCTGCTGAAGCTGTGGAGGATGTGCGGTTCATTAACGCCGTGGCGAGTTCCGGCGACGTTGCTGTAAATCTAAGGGAGTCACATGCAGAACGCGCTGAGTTTAGTTTTAAGCTTTTTAGTTTAGAGAGTCAGCTCATGCTGTCTGATGTCGACCCGATTTTGGAAAATCTGGGTCTGCGTATTATTAGCGAGAGTACCTATCCGCTGCGGGGTAACTGCGCACTCGATTCGAGCGAACTTGGGCCGCGAATATGGCTTCACGATTTCTTGGTTTATCGTAGCGAGTCGAATTCGCCATTAAGCGCTGAGGGGAGAGAGTTTTTTGAACAGGCTTTTTACGCGATATGGTCTGCGCGGGTCGAAGACGACTCCTATAATGCCTTGGTTCTTAATTCAGGGCTAAGCTGGCGACAGGCAGCGTTACTGCGTGCGCTCGGTGCTTACCTCAAGCAAATCCGTTTCGATTATTCGCAGGGTTTTATTGCCGAGACTCTGTCGTCTCATCCGAAAATTTCGAGCGATTTAATCGAGTTATTCACTGCACTGTTTCAGCCTAACAAAAGCAAACGTTTGGTAGCGAAAGTTCGGACTCGAATCGTCAAAGCAATCGATGGCGTGTCTAATCTTTCGGAGGACAGTGTGCTGCGCGCTTATCTTGGTCTTATCGACGCAATGCTAAGGACTAACTTTTTCCAACTCGATGCTACGGGCGAGCTGAAGGACTATTTTTCATTCAAGTTCGAGCCGCAGCGTATTGAGGGTGTGCCAAAGCCATTGCCTAAGTTTGAGATTTTTGTTTATTCAAGCAAAGTCGAAGGCGTGCATCTGCGCGGCGGAAAAGTCGCCCGCGGCGGCCTGCGTTGGTCGGACAGGCGTGAAGATTACCGTACAGAGGTGTTGGGCTTAGTTAAGGCGCAGCAAGTGAAAAATTCCGTCATTGTTCCTGTCGGGGCGAAAGGCGGATTTGTTGTAAAAGATGCGACGCCGGTGGCCAATCGCGCTGAGTTTCAGGCCAGAGGCGTTAGGGCCTATGAAACGTTTATCGCTGGATTGTTAGATATTACCGATAATCTCAAGGACGGAATGCTAGTCCCGCCAGACCGCGTTGTGCGCCTCGATGAGGACGACCCCTATCTGGTTGTCGCGGCCGACAAAGGAACAGCGACTTTCTCAGATATCGCAAACGGCATTGCGGCAAGTTACGGCTTTTGGTTAGGCGACGGGTTTGCGTCAGGTGGAAGCAATGGCTACGACCACAAAGCGATGGGAATTACCGCGAAGGGCGCATGGATTTCTGTGCAGCGAAATTTTAGAGAACGCGGCATCGATATCCAGAAGGAAGAGTTCAGTGTCGTAGGCATCGGCGACATGTCTGGCGATGTGTTTGGCAACGGCATGCTGCTGTCGGCAAAAACTTTGCTTAAAGGCGCGTTTAATCATCTGCATATTTTTGTCGACCCAACCCCAGACGCCGCGGCGAGTTTCCGAGAGCGCAGGCGCTTATTCAAACACCCCGGATCTTCGTGGACCGATTACAAAAGCGACTTGATATCGCGTGGAGGAGGTGTCTTCGAGCGGAGTTCAAAGTCCATCGTACTCACCGACGAAATGCGCACCGCATTTGCGACAGAGGCGAAATCGCTTACCCCGGATCAACTTATTTCAGCGATGTTAAAAGCACCCGTTGATCTCCTCTGGAACGGCGGCATTGGCACGTATGTGAAAAGTGTTACCGAGAGCGATGCTGCTGTGGGTGACAAAGCTAATGACTCGCTGCGTGTAGACGCGCGCGACCTTCGTTGCAAGACTATAGGCGAAGGGGGGAATTTAGGCATGACTCAATTGTCACGCATAGAGTTCGGCCTCAAAGGTGGTGCCTCGTTTACTGATTTTATTGACAACTCTGCGGGTGTTGATTGTTCTGATCACGAAGTCAATATTAAGATATTGCTTAACGAGGTTGCTAACAAAGCGCCAACCCGTCCCGCTAAAGCGCAAGCCGACGCCGAGGCTCAGCGTAGTGTCTTACTTGAGAGTATGACCGAGGAGGTTGCCGCGCTCGTTTTAGAAAACAATTACCGACAAGTACAAACCCTAGCGCTGAGCTTTTCGGACCCAGAACTTGGCTGCAAAGAGTTTAACGACCTCGTTGGTTTTCTTGAATCAAACGCGGGACTCGATCGTGAAATCGAATTTCTTCCAAGTGCCGAACAGCTCGAACAGAGGGCTAATGCTCGGTTAAAGCCGTCGCGACCAGAGCTCGCGGTCGCTACGTCTTACATGAAAATGTATCTAAAAGCAGAACTGGTAACGGCTTCTTATTTGAAGGACCCGCTTCTGCAGAAGCATTTGTTCAAAGCGTTCCCTGAATCTTTGGTTGCGCGTTACGCTGATGCGATAGATCAGCACCCTTTACGCAATGAGTTGATGGCAACGCAGTTGGCTAATTACTTAGTCAATAGGGTCGGCGCTTATTTTGTCTTCGAGCTGATGGCGGGCTCGTCTGCGAGCCTTGCTGACGTTGTACGAGCGTCTATTCTTGCGATAGAGGCGCTCGATGCTGAGTCGCAATGGCAATCGATTGAATCTCTCGATTACTCTGTCGCGTCGTCCTATCAAGACGAGACCATGCTGGCTCTTATTAAGCTCGTGCGCGATGCGACGCGTTGGTTGTTGCGAAATCGACCTGCGACAGAGGATTTGGTCGTGGAGATTAAGCCGTTTGCGATCGGTGTTAAAGCTATGGTTGCGATGCTTCCTGCGGGTCTACCAAAAAATCTTGAAAAGAAATTTACGGCTAAGAAGGATGCTCTTGTTAAGGCCGGCTTGCCCAAAGAGCTTGCCGACAGCGTTGCTAAGTACTTATTCTTGGCCCCTGTTTTTAGTTTGATCGATGTGTCACAAAGCGTGTCGGAAAGCTTAGAAACAATGATAAGTACTTATTACCTAATAGGTGACGCATTACGTCTCGATTGGTTGGGCGAGCTAATCAGTGGGGTTGCGCCAACGAATAGCTGGGAGTCGCGACTGAGAGCCAGCGCGATCGACGACTTGGCTTGGCGTCAAAGGGTGCTGGCAAAGAAGTTGCTTGAAGAAACTCGCAGCCAGAAGGGGTTGAGTAAGCGAGTCGACGCATGGTTCCAAAGCAATGCCTTTGCAATCAGTAGAACAAAAAGTGTGTTTGCACGCCTGCGCGCCGAGAAGACACCAGATCTGGCGATGATTACCGTTGCGCTACGCGAACTAAAACGTTTGGCTTAGCGATATATTTCTTAACAAAATTGAGCAGGGAGAGAGTGTGTACAAATTGATTAGGAGTCTGCTTTTCAGGCTGCCCGCAGAGCTTTCGCATGACATCGCGCTGGAAGCGATGAGTGTAGGGGAGCGCGTCGGCTTGTTGGGGATTCTTGCTGCAAGCACAAAAAAATATGCAGTACCCAAAACCGTCATGGGTATCGACTTTCCGCATGTTGTTGGCCTTGCCGCGGGGCTCGATAAAAATGCCGACTATGCTGATGCGCTGCAGGCTCTCGGTTTTGGCTGGCTCGAGCTTGGTACTGTCACGCCTCGGCCTCAGCCCGGGAACCCGAAGCCAAGAATGTTTCGGCTCGCCAATGAGCGTGGCATTATCAATCGCTTGGGATTCAACAATAAGGGTATTGACCATCTGCTTAGTCGGCTTGAAAGTCGTCACAGGAAGGGCATTGTAGGTGTGAATATAGGCAAGAATGCCGACACGCCAATTAGTGATGCGAATGAGGACTATCTCATCGGGCTCCGAAAAAGTTATTCGGTGGCGGATTATATTGCCATCAATATCTCGTCACCCAATACGCCGGGGCTGCGTTCGCTGCAATATGGCGAAGAGCTTGATAGTTTGCTGAGTGCTTTGGTTTCCGAGCGTACCAAGCTTGAAAAAGCGCATTCGCGCTTTGTGCCGCTTGCTGTAAAGCTTGCGCCCGATATGTCTGAGGATGAACTTAAGCTGTGTTGCTCCAAACTTCTTGCTCATGAAATAGATGGTGTGATTGCGACGAATACGACATTCGATCGCGAACGTGTACAGGGAAGTAACCATGCCGCTGAAACAGGCGGATTGAGCGGGGCGCCACTGACTGAAAAAGCCTGCGCGACACTGCGCCAGATCAAACGTTTAGTGGGCGATAACATGGCGATTATCGGCGTCGGTGGAATTATGACAGCGTCTGATGCCGTCGCCCGTTTGGAGGCCGGCGCTGATCTAGTGCAGCTGTATTCTGGCTTTATTTATGAGGGGCCTGCGCTGATCGAAAGTGCGCTAAAGGAAATTTCGGCAGCGTATTCTAGCTCTGATAAAAACTCGCAGCGGGCAACGAACAATGGGTGAGTCAGGTGATGAGCATGAGTCGCCCTTCGACAGGCCGGCAGACCTCCTTTTTTTTACGACGCTGGGATGCCACCTTTGTGAACAGGCAGAACAAATGCTCGGCTCGGTTGCGCACTCCCAACGCATCGAATTGGCAGTTGATGTCATAGATATTGCTGACGATGCAGCGCTTGTTGAGACCTACGGGATTCGAATACCGGTATTTAAAAGAGTCTGCGATGGCGTAGAGTTAGGCTGGCCTTTCGGTGAAGAGCAGCTAGTTCACTTTCTGGCTGGAGCAGTTGACGTCTATAAGGCAGGCGAGACGACTTAGCGCGAGGATCAAGTGCCTGTACTCCCTATAGGCAAGCCGAAAAGCCTATGCGCGTTGCGCGTCGATTCTTCTGCTATTTGTTCGGCTTCCCGACCCGTACACTGTGCGAGCATTCTGACGACTTCAACAAGATGACAAGGCTCGTTGCGTCGTGATTTTGGTTTTGGTCTGAGAGTGCGAGGCAGTAAATAAGGTGCATCGGTTTCTATCAATAGCCTGTCCGGTGGGATGTATTTAACAATTTCCTGAAGTGCTGCGCCTCGCCTCTCATCGCATACCCAGCCGGTAATGCCGATGTACATATCTAAGGCCAAATAGTCATCCAGAGCTGCTTTACTATCAGTAAAGCAGTGCACCACGCCACCTTTGATTTTATCTCGGTATCTTTCGAGCAATGCAAAAAAGGGCTCATGTGCTTCTCTTTGATGCAGGAAGAGGGGCTTTTGCGCAAGCTCAGCTATCTTAAGGTGTTCTTCGAAAACCTGCAGTTGAGTCTCGCGCGGTGAGAAATCTCGATTGAAATCAAGGCCACATTCACCTATAGCGACGACCTCGTCGCGGCCGACTAATTCACGAATAACTGCACTCGCCTCAGAATCCCATTGACTTGCTACATGGGGGTGGAAGCCTGCCGTACTGCGAAACACAGTGGGTTGTTGCTTGCTGTACTGCGCCGCCTGTTGCGAGGTGCTGAGATCGGTGCCGGTAAGCATAATCGTCTTCACGCCCGCTGCCTGTGCGCGCTCGATCACTTGATCAAAGTCGGTATCGAAAGAGTCATGCGTAAGATTGGCGCCGATATCGACGAGGGAGGGAAAGGGGTGGGTCATAGTGTGTGCTCAATCAAAGTCATGGCTTGGACTCGACTGTGGCCCAACTGTATGGCTAGTGTAGCTTAGGGGAGTACTTCACGAAACCTGCTTTACGCACCAAGCGTGTGCCAATTCGATCGCTGGGGTGGCTAGCGTTTGGCTGATTGATAGCTGATAATATGTCGATAATAAACAGGCAAAGAATAGGAATTAAGCGTGAACGCAAGCGATCAAAAGCAGTCCCTTAATTGGTCAGAGTTAGGATTCCAATACAAGAAAACAGATTTTCGCTTTCGCGCCGTTTGGCGTGATGGCGCCTGGAACGAAGGTGAGATGATTAGCGATGAATTTATCGCGATCCACGAAGGTGCTCCCTCTATACACTACGCGCAACAGTGTTTCGAGGGGATGAAAGCGCAAACGGCGCCAGACGGCCGTATTCTTTTGTTCAGGCCCGATCTCAACGCGCAGAGGATGGGGCGAACTGCCGAGCGTCTACTCATGCCCCACGTCCCAGAAGAGATGTTTGTGCGCGCAGTGCGTGACACGGTCAGGGCGAATGCTTCTTGGGTGCCTCCCTATGGATCAGGCGCGTCTCTTTATATCCGCCCGATGCTTATCGGCGTAGGGGAAAACCTTGGCCTTAAGCCTGCTCAGTCTTACGAGTTTAGGGTATTCGTGTCGCCGGTTGGTCCGTACTATAAAACGGCAGGGCTCGGAACGATCAAATTAGCGGTTTCAGAGATGGATCGGGCAGCCCCAAGTGGAACAGGAAGCTACAAGGCAGGGGCCAACTATGCGGGTGGCTTGCTCGCCACTAAGCGAGCGCAAGAGCTTGGCGCCAACGAGGCACTCTACCTTGACTCAAAAGAGCGGCGCTTCATAGACGAGGCTGGATCTGCCAATATTGTTGTTGTCCTGCAAGACGGCACGGTGGTGACGCCGAAGTCTGACGCGATCTTGCCGAGCATTACTCGTCGCTCGATTATGACGCTTGCTGAGAAAAAGCTCGGTCTCACGGTTGAGGAGCGGCCGATTGAATTGCGCAAAGAGATCGCTCAATTTAGCGAAGCGGCGGCGTGTGGCACCGCAGCGGTTCTATCACCGGTTGGTAAGATCTGGTTCGATGGTGATTGGCATGATATTGGTGATCCAGAGCACGTTGGTCCAGTTATGCAGCAGCTCTATGATCTGCTTGTCGGTATTCAAAAAGGCGAAGCCGAAGATGAATTTGGCTGGACCGTTGATGTTGCTTGAACAAATTTGGTGTATCCACTAACTCGGGAAGCCCCGTCATCGCAGGCTATCTAGCGCATTTATTGCGATAGATAGCCTAAGTTTCTGTTCATCGTTTACACGCTAATTTGCGTAAACACTTGACCGACCCACAACCCTTCCTTATATACTCGCGCACTTCCGGCCTCGGCCTACTGCCCTAAGAGTTGCGTTTATGTCCAAATCATTAGTAATAGTCGAATCGCCAGCGAAGGCGAAAACTATTAATAAGTACCTCGGTTCCGACTTTATCGTCAAATCGAGCGTGGGGCATATCCGCGATCTTCCGACCTCAGGGTCAGCGAAGCCCGTTGATCCCAAAGCGCGTGCCGCCGCCGCCGCAAAGACTCGTAAACTCGCGCCCGACGAAAAAGTTGCCTATAAAAAGAAGAAGGCAAAAGAGCAGCTCGTCAAGCGTATGGGTATCGACCCAGACCACGATTGGGCCGCAAGGTATGAAGTCTTGCCGGGTAAAGAGAAGGTGGTATCGGAGCTGCAAAAGCTGGCAAAGACCGCCGACACAATCTATCTCGCGACGGATTTGGACCGCGAGGGAGAGGCGATAGCCTGGCATCTAAAGGAATCTATTGGCGGTGACGAAAGTCGCTACAAGCGGGTGGTTTTTAACGAGATTACCCAGCGCGCGATTCAAGAGGCTTTCTCTAAGCCGGGTGAATTAGACATGCGCTATGTCGAGGCGCAGCAAGCACGCCGCTTTCTCGACCGAGTAGTCGGTTTCATGGTGTCGCCTCTGCTCTGGGCTAAAGTCGCCCGTGGCCTATCGGCGGGGCGTGTGCAATCAGTAGCCGTTCGCTTAGTTGTCGAGCGAGAGCGCGAGATTAGGGCGTTTATTCCTGACGAATTTTGGGAAGTGTTCGCTGCATTAGAAACAGGTAAGGCCGAAGCGCTTCGGTGCCAAGTGGTTAAGCAGGCGGGTGCAAACTTTCGCCCAACCAGCAAGCAGGAAACGGATTCGGCGCTAGAAATATTGCAGGCGAGCGACTTTACTGTGCTTAAGCGAGACGACAAGCCGACGTCATCGAAGCCAAAAGCGCCTCTCATTACGTCTACACTTCAGCAGGCAGCGAGCACGCGGCTTGGTTTTGGCGTTAAAAAGACAATGATGATGGCGCAGCGCCTTTATGAGGCCGGCTACATAACTTATATGCGTACCGACTCGACACATCTAAGTGGCGATGCTATCGCGATGTGTAGAGATTACATTGGGAAAAAGTTTGGCCCTGAGTATCTGCCCGAAAAGCCGCTCTTTTATAGCTCGAAAGAGGGCGCTCAAGAGGCCCACGAAGCCATTCGACCGACCGATGTGCGCATGACCGAAACGCTCCTCAATCAGATGGAGCCCGATGCGGTACGGCTTTATACACTGATCTGGCAATATTTCGTTGCCTGTCAAATGCCGCCAGCTCGGTACCTAAGTTCGAGCATTAGCATCGGAGCGGCCGATTTCGAATTGCGAGTTAAAGGTCGGATTATGCAGTTCGATGGATACTTACGGGCGATGCCTTCGAAAGATGAGGATGTAGTACTGCCGTCGGTGACAGAAGGCGATAAGCTCGCGCTTAATGAGCTCATGCCACAGCAAAATTTTACCAAGCCGCCGCCGAGATTTACCGAAGCGAGCCTCGTTAAAGAACTCGAGAAAAAGGCGATTGGCCGGCCATCAACTTACGCAGCGATTATTTCGACAATCCAGGACCGCGGCTACGCACGCGTGGAGAACAAGCGATTCTATGCGCTCAAAATGGGCGATATTGTTGCCGAAAGGTTGATCGAAAGTTTTGCTGATCTGCGCGGCTACGCACGCGTGGAGAACAAGCGATTCTATGCGCTCAAAATGGGCGATATTGTTGCCGAAAGGTTGATCGAAAGTTTTGCTGATCTGATGGATTACGACTTTACCGCGAAGATGGAAGAGTCTCTCGATGCGGTCGCCTCGGGCGAAAAGAACTGGAAAGTGCTGCTCAACGAATTCTATGAGCGCTTCACCATTGAATTAGCGCTCGCTGAAACTGCCGACGGCGGGATGCGAACGAACGACCCGACCGAAACCGATATCGAATGCCCAAATTGCGGGCGCAATATGCAGATTCGTACCGCCTCGACCGGCGTCTTTCTTGGCTGTTCCGGTTATGCGTTGCCTCCTAAGGAGCGATGTAAACAAACGATTAACCTGACCCCTGGTGAGGATGCGATTCGCACCGATACCGCGGAGGAGGCTGAGGCTGCTGAAAACGTCCTACTGCGCAAAAAGCACCGCTGCGGACTGTGTAACACCGCTATGGATAGTTATCTCCTCGACGAAGGGCGCAAATTGCATGTCTGCGGCAATAATCCCGATTGCAGCGGATTCGAGGTCGAGAGCGGCGAATTTAAGATTCGCGGTTACGATGGTCCTATCATCGAGTGCGATAAATGTTCGAAGGACATGCAGCTTAAAACTGGTCGGTTCGGCAAGTATTTTGGCTGTAGTAATGAGTCCTGTAAGAACACTCGCAAGCTCTTGCGTAACGGTCAAGCGGCGCCGCCTAAAATGGATCCGGTACCGATGCCTGAGTTGCAGTGCGAAACAGTGGACGATCATTATATTTTGCGCGATGGCGCGGCGGGATTATTCCTCGCTGCGAGTCAATTCCCGCGAAACCGTGAGACAAGAGCACCACTTGTGGCGGAGCTTCTACCCCATGCGTCTGAGATAGACCCAAAGTACGCGTATCTGATGGACGCACCAGCAGCAGACGATGTGGGTAATCCGAGCATCGTTCGCTATAGCCGTAAGACTGCTGAAATTTATGTTCAGAGCGAAATCGACAAGAAGGCGTCGGGTTGGAAGGCCTTCTATACCGGTGGTGCCTGGAAGGAAGAGGGCAGCGGCGAGGCTGGCCCGAAGAAAGCAGTCAAAAAGGCAGTGAAGAAAGCCGTAAAAAAAGTCGCCAAAAAGGCTGTGAAGAAGGTGGTAAAAAAAGCGGTAAAGAAGGCGTAAAGCAAGCGGTAAAATGAGCAGACTAACTGGTGGCTCATTAGGCGTTAGAAGCTAGTGAAGCAATTCGCGAAACCAGATTGATAAGTCTGAAAACGCCCGCAGCCGGATTCGGCAGCGGGCGTTTTTAGTTTCTGTGGCCTGTGCCCCTAGCCTTCACCCCTGGCTAGGCGTAATAAAGCCTAGTGGCGTCGTATCACGCCGACGCTTATACCCTCGATTGCGAACTCATTGAGTCTTACATCCACCTCAATTGGCGCGAAATCTGGATTCTCGGCAATTAGGCTGAGAGTATATGGCGTCTTTCCTTTTTTGAGGCGTTTGACCGTTACTTCCTCGTCTATTCTCGCGACGATGATGTCTCCATCGTTGGCCCTGTCGGTTTTATGGACAGCGAGCAGGTCGTCTTCGAATATACCTACGTTGATCATACTCATACCCTTAACCGTAAGGAGATAGTCGGCATGCGGGGTGAACAACGTCGGTGGAATGTCGCAGTATTCGGAAATAGATTCCTGAGCGAGAATCGGGCTGCCTGCGGCAACTTGCCCGATGATTGGGAGGCCTAGCTGCTCATTGATCGGTAATCGTAAGCCCCTAGAAGCACCGGGTTGGATTTCGATGGCGCCTTTTCTTGCTAATGCGCGCAAATGATCCTCGGCCGCATTGGGCGAGCGAAAGCCCATTTTTTGTGCTATCTCGGACCGAGTCGGCGGGTAGCCTGTTTCAGAGAGATAGTCTTTTATGTAATTAAGTATCTGCTGCTGGCGGAGGGTAAGCTTTAACATGGGTTTCTCCTGTGTTTATCAACAGCTGTGATTATATACAGTAAAGAGTGTGTTGCAAGCAATTAATTCAGCCATGGCTTTACGTTCAACTCGATGCAGCGCTATGGGATAATCCCGGCACATTGGATATTTGGAGTGTGAGAACATTAACGTTAAAGACTCGTTAAGCCCATCGCGCAAGCCCCCGCCGAGGGGAGCGTTGATGGTAAGTATTGAGGGGACACAGTTAAGTGCGGCGGATGAAAATCTGTTAAAGCGCCGCAGTGTCGGCGGTCTCATCCTATTTTCGCGTAATTACCAAACCAAGAGCCAAGTTACTGGGCTGATCCGTGCTGTGCGGGAAATCAATCCGACCCTGTTGATTGCCGTAGATCAAGAAGGCGGGCGGGTGCAGCGATTTCGCGAGGGTTTTCTTTCGCTCCCTGCGTTAGCGCGTCTCGGCATGCTCTTCTGTCAGGACGAAGCGGCAGGCCTTGAGGCAGCCGAAGAGTGCGGATGGGCGATGGCCGCCGAGCTTTTGGCTATCGGAGTGGACTTCAGCTTTGCGCCGGTTCTCGATGTCTTCAGTGAAACGAGTCGCGTTATTGCAGATAGGGCATTTTCCTCAGACCCCAAACAACTAAGCGCGCTTGCACTAAGGTATGTAGAGGGCATGCGCTCCGCGGGAATGGCGGCGACCGGAAAGCATTTCCCGGGCCACGGGACAGTTGACGCAGATTCCCACGTTGAACTGCCTGTCGACCCGCGTGCTTTTGAACAAATCGAGATACATGATCTTGTGCCGTTTAAGGCGCTGGCAACCTCGCTCGGTGGCATAATGCCTGCTCATGTGATTTACCCGCAAGTGGACGCCCAATGTGCAGGCTTCTCTCCATTTTGGTTGCAGGACATTCTTCGTAATCAATTGTCCTTTGATGGTGTGATTTTTAGCGACGATTTGACGATGGATGCGGCACATGGCGTGGGCAGCGTTGAGGTCAGAGCGCAGCTAGCGCTCGCAGCGGGCTGCGATATGGTACTGGTCTGCAACGACAGCGAGGCTGCTCGACGAGTTGCCGATTATCTCGAGAACAATCCCGAGCAAAGGAACGAAGCCTCTGACCGACGTCTTGCGGAAATGGCCCGTAACGAGGAGGTAGTTAACTATCACTTTGCTGATTCGTCGCGATGGTCTCGAGCGATTCAAATAATAAAATCATTGCCGGCTAGTTAGGCTAAATTCTTCGAAAAGGTAGACCGATGCAAGATTATTTTTCAGTAGAGACGCTCCGTGAATTAGACTGGGGTGCAGAGCTATTCCTTATTGTCACGTTAACACTGCTATTTAGATTAATAGCGATGCGTGCGTTAGTGGTTCTTGCAAGGCATTTCGAAAAAACCGCTAATGTTTGGGACGATGCGTTACTCGAGGCGGCTAAGCGACCACTGAGTTCGCTAATTTTAGTGTTTGGCCTGCTAGCTGCAATCGGCGTGAGCGACGGCTATATCGACAATTCTCTATTCTCCGTGGAAAACATTAATCTGGCTCGGCAGGTTGCGCTGGTCATACTCATGGCTTGGTTTTTGGTGCGTTTCATTTCTCTGGCCGAAGAAAGAATCCGGCGCAAGATTCTTGCCGGTGAACACCCAACTCAAACCTCATTAGACCCAACGACGCTAATTGCATTGGCAAAGCTGCTGCGTTTGTCTGTCGTAATCTCGGCGATCTTGGTGTTACTACCCACGCTCGGAATACAAATTACGGCGCTGTTGGCATTCGGTGGAGTTGGTGGTATTGCCGTTGGTTTTGCTGCACAGGACCTGCTGGCCAATTTTTTTGGCGGTCTGATGATTTACCTTGATAGGCCTTTTGCGATTGGCGACTGGATACGCTCGCCCGATAGAGAGATCGAGGGCACGGTTGAAACAATAGGCTGGCGACTTACCGTGGTAAGAACCTTCGATAAACGGCCATTGTATATTCCCAATTCATTGTTTAATAAATTGGCGCTCGAGAACCCCTCGCGTATGACCAATCGTCGTATCAAGGAGACAATTGGCATTCGCTATAGCGACGCGTCGAAAATGGGCGTGATTGTTAATGAAGTGAAAGCAATGCTGCAATCGCACGAAGCGATAGATGCGTCTCATACATTGATCGTCAACTTCGTGTCGTATTCAGCATCCTCGCTCGATTTCTTTATCTACACGTTTACGAAGACAACGAACTGGATTGAGTTCCATGAGATCAAACAGGATGTCATGTTGAAAATTATCGACATTGTTCATAAACACGACGCCGATTTTGCATTCCCGACTCGCACTATCGATGGCTTAGATAAGATTCAATTAGTTCAGGCCGCCCAGTCATGATTTTGAACGCGCTACATGCCGACACTTTGGATATTGAGCGCATACGCCAAACGGCAACGTGTCTGTTTGATGACAAAGCTTGCGATGCTGCGATTGTGCGCATGGCAGAGAAGATTACGCGCGATCTTGCAGGCAGCGATCCTTTGCTACTCTGTGTTATGAATGGCGGGCTGATACTCACGGGGCGCTTGGCGCCGCTTTTAGATTTTCCATTGCAGGTTGACTATCTGCACGCTACCCGTTATCGAGATGAAGTGAGGGGAGGGGAGCTCAATTGGTTAAGCTATCCTCGAGAGCGTCTAGCGGGCAGGCCTGTTATTGTAGTGGACGACATACTCGATGAAGGCAATACGCTTAAAGCAGTTTGCGATTATGCTCTCGAGCAAGGCGCTACAAAGGCTTACGGTGCCGTGCTTGTCGAAAAACTGCACGAGCGCCGAATCCATGGCGCGCGCGCAGAGTGCATTGGTCTGCAGATAGAAGACAGGTTTGTATTCGGTTTCGGGCTCGACTACAAAGGTTATCTTCGAAACGCGCCGGGCATTTTCGCTGTTGCTGACGCCGAATTAGAATAGGGATTGATCACAGCTCAACGAGCGCATCGATCGAGGTTAGCAGTAGCGCAAGACGCTGTGGCGTGTCTTCGAACCCTCTAAATAATTCGCCATAGCTCTCCAACTGTGGCCGATATTCTTCTTTCTGTGAGGCAATAAATTCTTCTTCAGTTTGCGCCTCATGTTTGTGAGAGGTCTTGAAGTCGATAATCCAGCGTTCTCCATTGACGACTAAGGTGCGGTCGACAACTCGGTGTTTGTGATACTCCTCATCGCCTTGGCGCTCACTCGTAGCGAGCTTGAGTTCGCATTCAGCTTGTACGCCGACGCTATCAAAAACCCACCTATTCGCGCCATTGAGACAGCGCAAAAGTTCCCGCTGCGTTTCCGACAGCGCAAAAGTTCCCGCTGCGTTTCCACTATTCGAGCCTCTGCCTGCGCTTCGTCGACACCGAGTCTGATCAGTTTGCGCCGCCAGCGGGGCGCTAAAGCATGGAGGGTTACCTCGGGATCGAAGGCGCTGAGACAGAATGCTTCGAGAAAAGCGTGGCTAAGAGTCCCTAGCAGTTTCGACAGTTGGCGCTCTTTGTCTTGAGTATCTTCATTTGCTTTTTCTTCGGCAAGTGTAGGTGCCAGTTGCTCTGTAATGATTCGCATCTGATCTTCGGATACGCGGCATACAGTGCGAAACCGCTTAATCGGTGTGATCGCAGGGAAGTCATCAGCGGATTCGACTGGCGTGTTTTTGGTTGGAGCGCCGATCGCTATTTGCGCGGGCGAAAAATCGTTAAGACCTAGTAGCGGCTCCCATATGCGTGCCAGAAGGCAGTTGTTTGCGGGTGCTAGGGCTTTCGCATTACCTTCTTTGTCTGTGTTTTCGGGCAGCGTGGCATAGAGGCTTACGCTATGCTTTGCGCGTGTCATCGCAATATAGATCAGACGAGTTTCTTCGTAGAGATCTTTCTGCTTATGCTCGCCTTTGACGAATTCATAAAGTGTGTCGTCAGGTTGTTTGTTGCCGCCGGTTTCGTTTCCAGGGTCAGGTAACGCAGCAATGAAAAGTCTTGCGACTCCTCTTCGGTTTAATCGGTTGTGCAGGATGACGAGATCTTTGTCGTTAGAGCGGCTTTTTCCATTGAGCTGCGGGATAATGACGTGATCGTATTGTAGTCCTTTCGATTTGTGAATCGTCATGAGATGAACTGTGCCACTTTCCTGACTCTCACTTTCATTTATTTCGCTGGGTATAAAACTCTGCTCAATCGTTTCTGCAAACGCCTCGACATCATCTATCCCGTAGCAGTTTTCATGTTGATCGCACTGTGTGAAGAAATACGCTACGGATCTCTCCTCAACGTTGTTAGCTATAAGCGCGTCGCCCCCAAGCAGTTGCCAGGCGCATTCCATGAGTTCGCGGACAGAACAATGCATTCTTGCCTGCAGTAGCACATCGAGCGTGGAGCTAATCGCTGTTACCCGCGCTAATCCCTCTTTTGACAAGGTGTACTCGTCATTTTGTGATTCGGTCAAGGAGCTGCTTAATGTTTGTAGGTTTTTCCAAATGCTCGCGTTTTTATCACTGCTTACAACATAGAAAAGGTCTGCACTGTCGAGGCCACACCAAGGCGCGCGAAGGATAGCAAGCCAAGCAATTTTGTCAGCGGGATTGATCAATGCTCTTAGCAAAGCGATTAGATCGCTAATGATTGTGAGCGTGCTGAGACGGTCTATGTCAGTGGCGAGCCAGTCGATGCCTTCGGCTCTGAATTCGGCGACGATGTGTTTAAACTGATTGCGTGTTCTCGCGAGTATTGCTATCGAAGCGCTCGGGTCACCCGCTTTCAATTGTTTAACTCTTTCCGCTATTTTCTTCGCCTCGAGACTCTTTGCTTCAGGCAAGCGCTCGCTTTCGGGGTAGCTAATCCATGTCGCGCTCAAGGGTGCGATTGCTGATGCCTCGCGGCCAGCAACTGAATTAGAGTAGCGAACAGCACCTTGAGAGATATTCTCATGCTCAGGAAAAGCCTGTGAAAAAATTTGATTTATCTTTCGTACCAAAGGCGCTTGAGAACGAAAATTCATCGTTAAATCGAGCGGTAATACGGGATGGTCGTCGATGCCATTGGCGCGTACATTTAAATAGATACCGACATTCGCATTACGGAAATTGTAGCAAGACTGCATCGCATCGCCGACGACGAAAAGCGTTCGACCATCCCCGGGCGTCCATCCGCTAATCAGCCGCTTAATAAGCTCGATTTGGCGCTCAGAGGTATCTTGAAATTCATCGATCAAGATATGCGAAAGTTTGCTGTCGAGCGCAAGAGCAAGCTCTGTGGGGCCGTCATAGTCGGCGAGTGCAGCGACAGCGGCGCCGCCCGCTTGAGTGTGATCGATCACGCTGCGGCGTGTGAATTCTAGAATCAGCTCCTGATTCAATCTGCGCAGCGTCTTGAGAAGTGCAGACAAGAGCGGCCATTGGTTATTAATGGACGCTGCGGAGGGGAGGCCTGTAAGTGTTTGTAACGAGTAACGGATTAATTCACCTTGCGGGCTTTCGGCGATTTCAGAGATGAGACTTTTGATTTCTTGAATCGCTTTAGTAGCAGTTTCCGTTAGCTCTTTCGGCACGTTCTTAGGATTAGGGAAGCCTTCTGTCACGGTAATACGTGCACGCCAACTGCCTGAGCCAGTCAAAAGCAGTCTTGTAAGCTGTGTCCAATGTTCTAGGTCTTCGCTACTGGCCGTGGGCATCGAGGTGAGAGCAATTGGTCCAGGGCCATTTTTGGCTAACCAATGTTCAGACGTATAATTATTGAGTTGAATTAGGGTGGCCGCATACGGCGCTAAACAATCGGCGAGTGACTCAAGCGTTTCGACTGCAAGCTCATCGATATAATTTTTTAGCGTATTCTGTGCATCGATGGGATTGGAAAGTAATGCCGAGAGAGAGTCCAGCCACTGGTCTCGTTTATTCAATAAACTCAGCAGCAATGGTTCGATGCGTGATATGTCATTATCTAAATGAGAGAACAATGCTCTAACGCTCGCACCATCATCACTCTCATCTTCGAGTAACGACAGCGTCGCGGTAATAGCCGATTGAAAGAGTGGGGTGACGTCGGTCGTTACGCTCAAGTCTCCACCCACTCGCGAAGCGATGGGCAGTTGATTAGCCAGATAAATATTGAAACTGTCGATTGTCTGTATACGCAGCCTTCCCGGATGCCGGTCTAAGTTCCAGCCTTTCTCGGCATCTGCGTCGAGAACGCTGTTTGCTATGCGAAAATTTTGCCGTTTAAGGGAGTCCTTAATCGGGTTTTCTTCGCTGTCGCTCATTAGTAGAGTAATACTGTACTTGCTTCGGTGGTCTTTAGCCGCCTGCAGCGATTTAATAATCCTGTCGCGCATTTCCGACGCCGCTTTACGAGTAAACGTGATAGCTAGCACTTCCTCGGGCTCACCGCAGCGGGCTAAAAGGCTCATGTAACGCAGCGTTAGAAGCTCTGTTTTTCCTGAGCCGGCAGGCGCTTGTACGATGTAGCTGTTTTCGTGATCGAGCGCCATTTCGCGCTCGCCACTGTCTTCTACAACCCCCGTCATACTTCTGCTCCATCGCTGTCGTCTTCTGCGTCAAATCCGTCATCTGCTCTTAGTGCGGTAATTCGGCAGACACTTTGTAGTCGGCAGTATTCACAGACTGTCGTTGACTTGATCGGGGCAACCCTCGACTCGCCCGCTACAAACTCTGCGCCAAGTTCATCGACCAGCGTTGCCCAGCTTGCCCTTTTTTCTGACCATTTTGCGGCGTCTGAAATTAGGTCTCGCTCAAGGGTTTTGTCTTTTGCAGTCGGCTTGCCTCCGGTCAGCGGGGCGATGCTCGGATCGAAGTTGGCGCCTCGTGCCAAAGCCTTGTAGCCAACCGCTTTGAGATTAACCTGAGCGATAGCGAGTGCAGAGACATCGAGGTTTGCATCTCGCGTGACCGCAGTCGAATAGACTGGAAGCTGCATCTCTTCGGGCCGCGCGTGCTGAAGCGAGCTGATCGCCTTGATCGTGCTGCCAGTTTTATAATCGATTAGCGCAAAACTACCATCATTGAGTTGATCGATCCGATCGATTTTTAGGCTAAGTTTTAAGCCCGGTAAGGAGAGGGTAAACTGTTTTTCAAGCGAGCTCGACGTGAAGTCACCGCGCTCACTGTCTCGAAGGATAAACCTCGTAAGCATTCGTTTGATGCGCGCAGACTCAATCTCTGAGAAAACAGGTCCCATCAGCTCAGGCTGTTGTTTTCTAAGCTCCTCTATGGCGACCGCCACAGCCGCGTTTAGCTTCGTGTCTAATTCCTCATCGCGGCTGCTTATTAAAGAGACAAGCGCTGCTTTATGCGGGATTGCTGCATACAAGTTTTCCAATGCCACATGAATCGCTTGGCCACGTTCACGGTGATCGAGGCCGTGTTTAAATGTGTCGAGTTCTTCGGTATTGAGTCTCCTTTTAACAAAGGCTTGGAAGGGGCATTGCGACTGAGAGGTGATCAGTGCTTGTCCGCCACGAATTTTTTCGAGGCTCGAAACGGGCACTCGACGTTGGTCGAGAAACTCTTCTAACTCTCCCCTTAGGTCTGCACTAGGCGGTTTATCTGCTTTGAGGGCAATGGCCTGCGTGGCGCCATTAAAGGGCAGACTCGATAATAAATTGCTGAGACGGAATTCAGAATCGCCACCTTGTGAGAAATAGCTGGCGACGACACTCTTACTCACGTTTGAGCACAATACTGCTAAATCGTTTCTAGCAGCCGAATATTGAAGCGAGGCATTAGAGCCTGGAATGTTTAGTTCCCGTTGCAGCGCAGGCGGAATGAGAGGATTGGGGTGGGCGGCTTGTGGCCAGCTCTGATCGTCGAAACCGAGAAGCCACAGATGCGTAAAATGCATTCCAGCAGCCTCTGCCGGCGAATACAGCGAAAGCGCGCATTGCTGGCGGTAAACATTCTGCCCCCGATGCTCGTCTACAAGGCGTTGTAACGCGCCGAGCGCTGCATTTAGAGTCAGTGATCTGCCAAGTTCGCTGCTTTGTTCGAACGCGTTGAGTACAGTTTCCCAAGCATCGAGTGACGCCTTTTCGATAAGTGAGTTTTTGTCACCAGGCCAGCCAAGGAGGGCGAGTTGGTCGCGGAAAACGCTAGCCCATGCACGCGCCGTGGTCTTGGTTTCGGCTGACCGAAGAAGAGTGCGGGCGTCGAGCATGGCGTTGTGTAATAACGGGCATGCATAATCTTTTTCATTCGCCCCTGTGATTCTGGTGATCGCGTGGCGACGAGTGTTAGCCTGCAATCGGCGCCTGAGGACTCGTTCGCACCTGATTCTCTGCTCGGATTCTTCCTTTGCCCCGATAACAAAAGGTGATCTCAATAATCTGCAAAAGTCGACGAGCGATTGCCGCTCTTTATTGAGCCCCAGTAAGAGTAGCGCATCCTTGGCTAGCGCGGTGTCGGACAGTGTGGTGCCGGTGTTGCTCGAGTTTATCAGATGGGGCTTTTCTATAATATGGAGGAATGCGTTTTGGTCATAGCTGCGGCGAAGCGCACGCTCGAGATCTTGCTGCACGTTTGCAGGTGCCGGCGTTATGATACCGATATGAGACCCAGGGTCTTTTTGTTGCAGCATCAGTGCCCAATTAGCCGCGGCTTGGATTTCGTTAGCCTGCTCTTTGAATTCGGTCCTGCAAGCAGTCACGTTGTTTGCAGCCAGAAGATCGTTCGGCGTCTCTGAAAACCGGCTTTCATCGAGCGTCAGAAATCCGCGTAATGAAGTGTGTTCGGATAGACGCTCGAACAGGGCGCGATAATTTGCCGGCGTTTCATAGAAATTGAGAGTCGCTATATCGCCGAGTAATTTCGCGCTCGAAGCGTCTAATTTCTGGGCGAGTAGGGAGGTCGCCTCGACCAAGGTTATGCGCCCTAAGGCGTCACATCGCGATAAAAAATGGGTTTGCCACGTATTAAAAAGTGCGACATCGTCGAGATAATCATACTCTTGTAGCCAGTGCACGCTGCTCTCGGCAGAGGCGCGGCGAAGATCTTGAAAAGCGCGCGAGGCAATGCGCGCCATTGCGGAGGCGTCGATAAGAGGATGCTCTTCGCGTGTCTCCTCTACGGCTTCTAGCCAGAGCTCTCTTTCGAGGCCTGGTTCCAGTATGTCCAAGTCGACATAGGGGCTTAGTCCGCGTGTAGAAAGCATTTCCCACACTTGCGCGATCCAGATGTCGACAGGAACAACATTGGGCTCGCGCCAGCTTGTAGTGGCGGATGCACTGCCAAACGCTTCGAGGACAGACGCGGCAAGACGATAGTTTGGGGTGAGTAACGTAATGCCCGAGTCGAGGGCTTTCCGGAGTGTGTCGTCTAATTTGAATCGAGTAATGGCCATGCGCTTCGTGCCGCCTAGTGTAGGTTACTTCTTGTGACTTAGGTTTGTAGCTGATCGAACTCGCTTGCCCATTCGAGGAATGTGTCGCTGTCGCCTTTAAACACAACGCGTCGCGCTTTCTTTGTCATCTGATACTCGTACATCGGGTCGTAGTAATCGACAAGTAATCCTCGTATCCATGCGCGATGCTGGTCATGGTCGTTATTGCTAGTGAGAGCCGCAGACATGATGTCGCGCAGAGCCGAATGACGCTCGCCTCCGAGTCGCTTTTTTATTCTATCCAAACTAGCAAGAAGAGACTCCGAAAATAAAAAGTCTCCTTGCACAGGGTCTAGCAGCCTGAAATCCGTAAGATTAGACACAATATAATCGTTAAGTATTGTCTCAACCCGAAAATCCAACGACTCTTCTACGCGAACGATTGGCGCGACGCTCATTGCACGATGCAGTTCTAGAGGGAGCGAGATCGACCCGATCGCTCTGCTTTCATCCTCAAGGAAAAGTGTCGCTCCGCCCTCGCGCTCTTGTCTCAATAAATCGAGGGCTAATAGATTTTCAAATACGCTTTGAGCGGGCTGTGCTGACACGCGCCTGCCGAATGCCGAACCGCGATGATTGGCGAGACCTTCGAGATCGACCGAGCGCGTGAGGTTGTTGATCAGGTGAGTTTTACCCGTTCCGGTTTTTCCCGCTACGATTATGATCTTTTTTTCGCTTGCGACACGTATTGTCGTGCGCAGCAAATGACGGCGCAGGGCTTTGTATCCTCCGCTTATCAACGGACGCTGCAATCCGCTTTCGGCAAGCCATTTTTGTACAGTCTGAGACCTCAGGCCTCCTCGAAAACAAAGTACTACCGCCGTTGGATTGTCTGCTATAAAGCGTATCCAAGCAGACATTCTTTCTTTTTTAGTATCGCCGGAAACGAGCTCAGTGCCTAACGTGATCGCTGCCTCTTGCCCTTTCCGTTTGTAGCAAGTGCCGACCTCCGCCCGTTCTCCATCGTTTAACAAAGGCAGGTTGACCGAGTGAGGGATATGCCCATCGTGGTATTCACATTCGGCTCTTACATCGATCAGTGGGGTTGAATTAAGTAAAAGCTCGGTGAAGCGATCGGCAGGTATTTGCGCTAGTTTTCCGGCCTGAGGTTTAGGGATATCCATGAGTCTTCGGTCCGTCTGGCTGCCTGCGATTCTTAGCCTTGCAGTGTAACAGCTCTATGCTAAATTGGAGAGCAATTGGGGGCGTGTCTGGTGCGCCGAATACGTCGCCAAAGACGAGAACCAGTAGTAAATCACGGCAAAAGAAACGGGAGAGACGCTCATTAAAAACTTAGCAGCAGATAAAATTAAGTCGATAGCAGCGGCTGCGGAATCCGGTGATTGGCGCGGCGCGGCGCCTGTGCATTTGTGGAATCCTCCCTTTTGTGGAGATATCGATATCGAGATTCGTCGGGATGGCAGTTGGTGGCATGAAGGTCGCCCGATCAGGCGTAAAGGTATGGCAGAGCTGTTTGCCTCTGTTCTCTTGTTTAACGAAGGGGAGTACTTTCTGGTAACCCCCTTTGAGAAAGTGCGCATCCGAGTCGAAGACTGTCCGTTTCTGCTGACCACGCTCAGGGTTGAAAATGCCGGTGATGCTTCGACGCAGACGCTCCATTTACGCACAAGCCTCGGCGAAGAGGTTGCGATCGGCGCGGAGCATCCATTGTTTATCGGTGCTGAGAGCAGCGGAAACGCTGAGCCTCATCCTACCGTAAATGTGAGAGCGGGACTGCTGGGCTTGGTTTCGCGATCGGTGTTCTATCAGCTGGCAGAGCTGGTTGTTAACAGAGCTGATACTGCTGTTGAGAGTGCTGTTGAGAGTGCTGTAGATTGTGCTGCAGATAGTACGGCAGGAAAGATAGGCGAAGACTCAACTCATAGTCTTGGCATTTGGAGTAGCGGAGTATTTTTTGCTTTGGCATAAAATGGTTTTTCTTTGGCATAAAATGGTTTTTCGCGACACGCACACACAATTTTTCTCGCGCCGCGCTGTTGGCAATACGCTGTCATAAATACTCTCGTTATTTGACCTGAGCAACCAAAAGCGGCATGATTAGCGGCTGTTTTAAGACGCTGAGCGCAGTGTCTTAACCCCGCAGAACGCCGCGGATCAACTTGTATACTCTGCTGTATACCACCTCGTAAATCAGACCGAAGCCTGCCTTGAGTGCAGCTTCCAATGGGAGAATCCATGAAGGTTCTTGTAGCTATTAAGCGCGTCGTCGACGCATATGTAAAAGTTCGAGTAAAGTCAGATGGGACAGGTGTCGACCTCGCCAATGCCAAGATGGCAATCAATCCTTTCTGTGAAATTGCCGTTGAAGAGGCTATCCGCATGAAGGAAGCCGGAACTGCGGATGAGGTTATCGCGGTATCGATTGGTGCGACACAGTGTCAAGAGCAGATCCGCACTGCGCTCGCGCTCGGCGCCGACCGGGGCATTCTTATTGAGAACGACGAAGCGCTTGAACCCCTCGCCATTGCCAAGCTCCTGAAAGCGGTTATAGAGAAAGAGGGTATAGATCTCGTTATTCTCGGTAAGCAATCGATCGATACCGATAATAATCAGACGGGTCAAATGCTTGCCGCGCTCTGTGATTGGCCACAGGGTACTTTTGCCTGCAATGCCGAAGTCCGCGAGGGTAAAATTGAAGTAACGAGAGAAATCGACGGCGGTGAGCAAACAGTGCTCCTGAATCTACCGGCAGTGTTAACCACAGACCTGCGACTGAACGAGCCCCGTTATGCCTCATTACCTAACATTATGAAGGCAAAGAAAAAGCCAATCGATACAACAACTCCTGCCGAACTTGGCGTGGATGTCAGCTCTAATCTTAAGACGCTCAGCGTCGAGGCGCCTGCCGAACGGTCTGCAGGAATCATGGTTGAGTCGGTCGACGAATTGGTCGCAAAGCTCAAAACCGAAGCCAAAGTAATATAGGTGGAAACGATGACAACATTAGTAGTAGCCGAACACGATAACGCGAGCATTAAGTCTGCGACGCGCAATACAATTACTGCGGCCGCAGAGCTAGGCGCAGAGATAACCCTTTTAGTCGTCGGTACCGACTGTCAAGCGGCAGCTAACGAAGCCGCATCGATCGCTGGCGTTGCCAAGGTTTTGGTGGCGGACTCTGCAGTCTACGCGCATCAATTGCCAGAAGCTGTCGCTCCGCTTATTGCCCAAGTGGCGAGCAATTTTACCCATATTCTGGCGCCCGCTACGACAACGGGTAAAAACTTAATGCCAAGAGTGGCTGCGCTTCTCGATGTCGCACAGATATCTGACATAGTGACTATTAAGTCAACCGACACGTTCGTTCGTCCCATTTACGCTGGTAGCGCATTGGCGACAGTGCAAAGCGGCGATGCGATTAAGGTGATCACTGTGCGGACGACCGCATACGCTGAGGCTGCGGCGGAAGGCGGTTCTGCATCAGTCGACGCTGTTGACACGGTGATTGAGCAGAGCGTTGCAAGTTTCGTTTCGGAAGAACTGTCGGTATCAGAGCGCCCAAGCCTTTCGGCAGCAAGCATCATTATTTCGGGTGGTCGTGGCATGCAGAGTGGTGACAATTTCGTTCTACTCGAAAAAGTCGCAGACAAGTTGGGCGCGGGCATCGGCGCATCACGCGCAGCCGTTGACGCGGGATTTGTGCCTAACGATTACCAGGTTGGACAAACCGGTAAAATCGTCGCTCCTGACCTCTACATTGCCGTGGGTATCTCGGGCGCGATTCAACATCTTGCCGGTATGAAAGACAGCAAGGTGATTGTTGCCATCAATAAGGATGAAGAAGCACCTATTTTTCAGGTCGCCGACTACGGCCTCGTAGCCGACTTATTCGTTGCATTGCCCGAACTAGAAGCCGCGCTTTAAGTGTAAAGTTCATCTCTTAAGGTGAGCTCTGCGAATTAGACGGCCGCAAAAAAAAATACCCCGCTGGCGAATGCCAGCGGGGTATTTTTTTACATGATTTTTGTAAAATTCCTGACTAAATTGTTAGCCGCGCTTGTGGCGCGGGTCGTTAGGCGCTCGTCTTCGCGGTGAAG
>Ga0209308_10000976_pt1 | contig 27760 bp, 43 predicted proteins | sample COGITO_mtgs_1204_3_FD_184806 | JGI IMG/M metagenome (GOLD analysis project Ga0209308, IMG submission 184806) | Pelagic marine microbial communities from North Sea - COGITO_mtgs_120405 (SPAdes) (version 2) | ecosystem: Environmental > Aquatic > Marine > Epipelagic ...
CGTCAGGTGTGAAGTCATCGTTGATTGAGAATGTAGGGATCTTATGTCCGTAGCATCGTGTCTTAGAGGAGGTCAGTGTCTGGCTGATCGTGCTGTCGTAGGAGTCCATAACAACATGCTCGTCATCAAACAATGTGAAGTAGGAAGGAGCCTTGTCGTTACGGATCAGGACAGGTACGCTACCGTTCACTGAGTTAACTGTAATGGTTGCATCACCCTCAGCATTCAAGCTCAGGAACTCGATAGGCTCCAAGTACTTTAGAGTGCGGAAGTCTGTGCCAGTAGCTGAGATGTTATACTGTACAGTCTCAATCTTCTTAACGTCATCAGGAATACTGAAGTGTGTAGGACGACTACTGTTAGAGAGACTTGTTAATGTAAGAAGTTCTTGATGCTCAGGTATCATTCGTGTTGATACCATGTTAAAGTAGACATCACGAACTACAGAAGCGATCTGTTCAGCTTCTATGGAATCACTAATGCTGTTCACATCCTCAGAGTCCATGTCGGACAGGATGTTCTGGACTATCTGTAGGAGTGTTCTTTTCATTAGCTAGGGACTCCTGTAATACGCAAGTAACCTGAAGCGTAGTTGATCGTAGCTACAGCATCTGCCTTAGTGAATACTTCGATGTAATCATTAGTAGACAGTGTGGTGTTGAAGGCTACAGTAATCTGATGCCACTCTCCTGATACCGCTGTAGCAATAACTCGGCTACCAGCAAGGGCTACACCATTCTTATAAAAAACTAGTTCTACTTGGCGGCTAGTGCCTGAGGCTTGTTGAATGGAGAACGTACCTGTGAGTGCGGCTGAGATGTCCTCAGTCCCATCGTACTGGATACGAGCATTAGGAGAAGACAGACCTGAGAATCCGTTGTTATCTACCAGTGTGAAGGTGGGGTTGATAACTGTGTCTGTAGTAGTAGTGCTGTGTGCATAAGGAGAACCAGTACTGAATGTGAGGTGACCCCCTACGTGTCGGTGGTTCTGTGTCCAAGCTCCACTACCTGCACCATCTGCAATGTAGACTTCACCTGAAGTAGCAGTAGAAGCACCCTTAGGCTCATGGAGGTATGGGTCTGAAAGTGCTGAGTGATTGACGTTAGCCATTTATATATTCTCCTAGAGCAAGGGTAGGGTGACCCCGAAGGATCACCCTTGTAGTATTATACAGCAGGGTTCGATACGATTGTAACGATACCTTCTGGACGGTACTTCTTAACACCGTAACGAGCAGTAGTTACATACTCGTGACGTTGGTAATCTTTGTTGTACTCGTAATCCACCTCAGGCATTTGACGCCATGCACCGACGAATGGGTTAGCACCCGCATCGGAAGAGAAGAACAAGTTAGCAACACCGTTGTTAGAGGAGAAGTCTTGGGCTGTTGTGCCATCGGCTTCGAGGAGTGCACCATCTGCAACAGTTGCCTTCAGGTAGTTAGATGTATATACATCGAAACCATAGACGTTTGCAACAAAGCGCATACCAGTTGCGATACCATCACGAACAATACCTTCCCACATTGGGTTGTTAGACACGTTAACCAAGTTGGTCAAGGTGTTCAACTGGTACTCAACGGATGGGTCAACGATAGCAACCATACCACGATCAGGAACATTAGACTTCTTAAGTGCGTAACGAGCAAATGCGAAGTCAGCAAGATCGAGACGACCTGCGTTACCACCAGCGATACGGTGAGCAACACCATCAGTTGTTTCAGCTGAGTTAGCTGTAACACCAACTTCAGGAGAAGCGAAGGTTGTTGACTCGAAGTGCTCCATGATTGCACGTTCTTGCTCAGGAACAAACCGTGCCTCAAGCTGTGCGCTGTAGAACGAATCCTGTGCAGCTTTCTTAGTCATGTAAGAAGCAGACTGGAGGTACTTATCTACAGTGAACTGGAACTCTGCTGTGTCCATTGGGACATACGATACAGCAGCATCTTCAGTGTAGTCGGCTACAGTTGTTTCACCGATTGTTGGGATAGTGAATGTGTCACCATCAGGGAAACCATCAAGCATACGTACATAACGCTGTGCTTGCATTTCGTCCCGAAGGATCTCTTTGAGTTCTGAGGAGTAAACCTCTGAACGAATCAGACGTTGCATGTCTGTGTTTGAGGAAATCATACCTGCCATTTGACTAGGCCTTTCTTAAAGTTAATTGCCGAATTTATCACCCATCCGCATCTTATCTTCCATAAGCTGTTGTTGGACTTTAGGTGAGTAGTATTCGTTTCGGTTTTCTCTGCGTAGCTTCTGGTAATAAGACCAGTCACGCTGTGCAGAGGATTGCATTGCGACACCATCAGTACGAACTGAACCTTGCGTCATTGGCTTGAAGGACTCCTGTTTCTCACCTAGCAAGGTAAAGAAAGCAGAGGGTGATTCAGAGGCTAAGTTCTGCATACGTTCAAGACTGATCCCAAGTTCTTTAGACTTGTTGAGCAGCACGTTGCTTGCTTCAGTACCATACATATCTTGTAGCTTACTATCTACAGCAGAGATGTTCTGGTTAGCTGTTGCTTGCAACTCCCGTTCTGTTAGTGTCTTTTCGACAAGGCTCTTTAAATCGTTTTCACTGACTGCAAGGTTGGTATGTCCCTCAGTAACTGTGCCACTTGTATTAGTATTGGACTCTAGAGGTTTATCGGTAGTGGACGCCGATGCCCTTCCCTCTAGTTGTTGCAAGAGCTTGGCCGCATAGTCCTGTTTGCCTAGATCATCTCGCATCTGAGAGAGTTGATCTTCAAGGTTCTTAATGTAAGCATCAGCTTCCATCTTCCCCTTAGCTAGAACTTCTGGGTCTTTCCAATTCTCGCCACGTGTCTCTACGAGCTTCTGCAAGTAAGATGCCTGTGGTTGGGTTTCTTGTTGCGTAGTCTCTGTTGTCTGCTGGTCCTGTGGTTGGGAGTCAGTAGACTTTGCTTCATCAAAGATTGACATTATTGTTTTCGATCCTTACGGTTGAGGTCTATAAGATTTAAGATGTCATCAAGAGCAGCATTGTACTCATTGACAGCTATTTGTTTTTCAGCCCATCCGGGGCTGTAGTCTCGAACAGCATCTTTTCTTTGTAGTGTCTGTTCGATAACATCGGTAAGGTCTTCAAAGGCGTTGCGGTAGTTCATCACCTCTTTGATGCGTTTATCCTTCGCATCACCCTTGAAGCCTTTAATCCATACTGAGTGCATTAAATACCCATTTCACTTGCTTCCATCAGGCGTTCCTCGTTAGCAGCTTGCATGTCCTGTACTTTAGACTGCGTTTCCATCTGCTCTGTTACAGAGATGTTATCTGCGAAGAGTGTAGGTTCACCTAGTTCATATGCAATGATACGAGCTAGTTCCTTACCTGACAGGTGTGGTGCTACAGTCGGGTCTTGTGCTTTGACCGCAGCCATCTGAATTAAGTTCTGTACACGACGAGCACGTTCAGCGAAGTGTCGAGCACCTACTGGTTCGATCTTACCGCTGGACGTAATGTCCTCACGAGTAATGTCCATGAACTTAGTGAAGCCCCGAGCATCATCCAAGATACGAATGGTGTCAGAACGATTCATATAACGACGAGACATCTCAAGCATACTGTTCAAGATAGGCTCTAGGAAGGTACGTTCGAAGTGAGCAGCCTTGTGTTCAAAGATACGGGAGGCTGAGTTCTGTAGTGTCTGTACTTCGAAGGCAGTCTTCTCACCGGGGGTACGGATACCCATAGCTTGTCGAGGAGCACCTGCCATCTCTTCCATCTTGTTCTCTAGGACTTGGATCTGCATGTCAGCATTAAGAGCTGTTGCATCAGGAGCCATGTAACCTACATCACCCTCTTCACCAAGATAGATACGAGCACCGGGTTCGAAGTCGAAGTCTTCTACATCACCCTTGATCTTAAGAATAGGGTAAGCAATCTGATCGAAGACATCAGCCTTGAGGTTCTCTAGGTGGTCAATGCGGTACTGCATACCTACAAGATTATCTAGTGGTCCCATTGCGTAGAGGTTATCAGGACGGTTTCTCCATCCACTGTGGAAGATCGGAGCCTTACCTAACCATGAAGGATTCTCTTGGTTGTCGATGACGTAAGCACGATCAACAATAGTAATGATACGATCCGACATGAACTCGTTAGAGGCTTGGTCATAGATGTCACCGTAGAAGGTGAGGATCTCTACGTAGTCAGACTCGTAGTACTGTTGGATATTAGAGAAGCCATCAGCTGTAAAACCTTCACCCTTGTCGATGTGTCCCTCAGAAGAACGGACTGCCTTACGAGCACCCATCATCTTATCTAGGACTTCCTTCAGGTAGCTGTTAGAAGGATCAGCATCAATCATACGTTTAATCTCACCAAGAGATTTAATACTACGAATGACCTTAGGTGAGTCTTCAAAGGAAGTAGCTGTAGGGTTGAAGCAGATGTCATAAGGAGATACACGTTTAAGGCGTGGGCCTGTGTACTTCTGAATGAACTCACCTGACTCTTTATTAACGAACCCGTCTTCCCACTCTACCATAGCGAAGCAGTTACCGTAGAGAATCCAGTCCTGTACAATATCAGATACTGTAGTAATGAAACCTGACTGGCTGATCTTGTTCTCCATGTAGGCTTGGATTACTTCACGTTTCTCTCGCTTGGCTGAGTCCCGTGTACTAGCTTCCCAGCGCATCCACTTCTGTTGTGGGAACAACGTAGCGAAGTAGTTAGCATGTAGGTTATCAGAGATCTGTGTAATCTTAGGAGTAGTAGTTGTGTTAGACCAAGGCAGGATTGCATTAGCTGTTGTAGTTGTATCGGTAGCATATATGTAGTTACGTAGTTGCTTAGTCTGTTCGATCCAAGGACTACGAAGTGAATGCCACAGACGCCACTTATCTGCAATCTCTACAGCAAGCTGATCTGGATTAATCAGGTGTTCAATATCAATGGTGTCCATTACCTACTCCCTGCTCTGAAACGACTATTCGCCCAGACAATATTACTTTCTCGCTTCCTGTTAAGGTTGCGTGTCGGACGTACAGCCATATCAACGGCAGATGCTAAGGCATCAATTACGTCATCATGTGGCGGATTACGACTGGATAGCTCGTCTTCCAAGTACTGTGTGTTACCACCTCTGTAGTGCCACATCTGTAAGTTGTCATACCTAGGCTCTAAGACAGAAGCTATACGTTCCTGTTTGTTACCTTGGTTCTTGTTAGGTCTGAACTCCTCAATGCTTAGAGCAAGTCCATGTCCCTTGATTAATTCTTTTAACTGTTTAACGATAGCCATCTGAGCTACAGTAACCTCTGCACGTAGTTTCCTGAAGGACCACTTAGTGTGCATATCAAAGATGTGATCGAAGTACTCAGCAATACGGTCAGTCTTGAACCTGTCAATGTCTAAGACATATACATTGTTGTCAGCATCTACACCTACAAGAACCAGTGCTGTGTAGTCAGCCTTAGATCTTAAACTAAAGGCGAAGTCAATAGCTGCAAAGAGGTTCAGCTTACTATCCTTGTAGTACCAGAAACCATTATCTAGTTTGAGGTGCTTCCTGTCGAAGTACTGGATCTTCTCTCTGCCTACAGGTATGTTATCTGGATCACTAGGATCATTATAGTACTGAGCCTTGAACTGTCCCTTGTCTAGGTACTTGCCTCGTTTCTTAGCTAAGGTCTGTATGTCGAACCCGAACCACTTACCATCTTTACGTTGCTGCCTAGGCCACAGGAACTCACCAGTACCATCACCTAAGTTCTCGACTGGTTTCTCCATGATCTCGTAGATGTTGTCTTCACCTATCTGTTCACTATCCTCATCATAGAGAATCTCTTTCATCTCCATCAGATCGTTGTACAAGTCCTTGCTGTGGTATCGTGTACCAACTACCCACTCCTTTGCATCTGCACCCTCAATGGATGCAAGCAAGGAGTACTGACTAGCAACCTTGTTTCTACCTTCAGAGGTTAGAGCATTCTCAGCTACAACAACATCATCAAGTACAGCAATGTCACAGTGCAGACCAGTCAAGGATGTAGTTAAACCACCAGTGAAGATACTAGGGTCACGTACATTCTCTTTCTTACGGAGAGGATGGTCTAAGCTAATCTCTGAGTTAGTCCACCGAGTACGTTTACCTTCTTCTTGGTGTATGTGGTCAGGCCAGTAACGTCTATAGATCTCTGAGGTAAGGATACCTTTAATGAAGCTAAGTTGCTTCTCAGCTAAGTTGGCTGTAGCAGAGATATACAAGATACGGAGTGTAGGGTTCTTAGTTAGTTCCCATGCTACCCTGTAAGCTACTAACCGTGATTTCCCGTGATCTCGTGGGAACAAGAGAAGCTGGAAGTCTTTAGCATCTTCCCTTGTCCACCACTCAACTACTTCCTTATGGCAATCCCCTAAGACCTGCTGTGGAGCAACCAACTGAATGAAGAACTCTAGGTCATTCTCAGCTGCTTGTCGTATCTGGTCTAGTGTGTCTTTGGTTGCCATAGTGTTTCCTTGCGGTTAAGGTTGTACAGGCCAGTCATCATCTGCTAGGTTAGGCCATGCGTCTAGGTCTGTGACTCCACGAAGCTCTTGACGGTAGGTAGCCCATGCAGTCTTAACTTCGTTAGTGAGAGGACTGTCATTCATCTGGGTCCAGTCAGAGTCAGCTAGGAGAGTGTTCCGTTTAGTACGGTTAGACTCAGCTACCTTAGCATCTAGACCTGCTTGGTAGGCCTGTTCTTGTTCTAGCTTACTGTGGAAGACACCTTCCTCGTCAGTGTAGCTAGTGAACATGTCTACAACTTCCCAAGCTGTAACCCAGTTGCCGTTAGCATCCTGTACTACACCGTTACGTCGAGCTGTCTCGTACTGCTCAGTGCTAGGCTTAGGTGCAGCAAGTACAGGCTCTAGGTCCAGTGCATCAAGGGTTGCAGCTTTCCATACACGAGGCAGGGAAGTGTTGGGGTTAGCTGAACGCCATTGCCCCTGTGTTTTAACTTCGCCTGTAGTTCTGTTGCGGTATTCTGACATGATTGATGTTCTCCTGTGTCAGTTGATTGTAGTCCGTTAGGACGTTGCGTATGCAGTTATGCGATTCGAAGATTGCTAGGCAATCGCATAGAAGATGTAGTTATTACCGTTGCCGTTTACCAAGGCATTGCTTGTATTGAATTCAAAGCCACTACTGTTTGGATCAATGTAATCATTGCTCGTAATTTCTGGCCCATCTGAGTTAAGCACTAGCGCAGGGTCATTACCAGAAACAATACCACGGGTTGTATCGAAAAGCATCCAAGAGGCGGTTATGTTTGTAGCCTTGATAAGTACAAACCTAGCACCTGACGTAAAACCACAGTCGATAGTCTGACTTGAGCCATTACCCGTGTAGCTCCCCAACTTCGATATACCGGGGAGGCTTGCGAAGAGGTAGGCGATGTAGTTGTTATTAAAAGTGTCATTAACCGCACCTTGGAAACCAACAGTAAACTCTGTAGCTGTAGGTGCAGTGTCGTTCCAGTAAGTCCCGTCCTGCGCAGCACCTGTTGAATCTAAAACTAAAATGTCTGTTTCTGGAAGACCATCACCATCAGCATTCAGGCCACTGTGATACACAATCCAGTTATCAACTGCATTCCGCCTTTTCACCCACATCATCTCAGGTGCAACACCAAGGTTATGGCTTACAGTACGTCCTGCTGTTCCGTTCCCCGTGTAAGCAACCACATCGAAGAAGCCCGGCGCACGTTTCCACATGCCAGAGTAGTAATTTGAGGCTCTTGATAGGTCATACCACCTGTCACTATAGTCGAAGGCCATAACACTATTCGCAGACTCAGCACTAGTAGTGTTGAACGAGAGAAGTTTCCCTTGAGTCAGCCTTGAGCCGACTAGCCAGTTAGCACTGTTGCTCTTGTCTTTAGTGTATGCAAAATCCACAGGGAAACCAGAGTAATAGGCAGGGTTACTTGAGCCATCACCAGTATCCATAGCAAACACCTCAGTCCCACTCTCAGGCACTTTAGTCCCACGGCGAATGGCGATGTAGATGTAGGTTCCACCAGAGACGATGTTATCCTCAATGTCGAACCCATCCGCCCTTAAGTTAATGCTGTTTTCACCCGTCTCTTCTGCACTGGTGCTGTTAGCAAACAATCTGTTGTCTGACCTATTAACAGGCATACCACGCATACTGTCAAAGATTTCCCACCCTTCCGCATTGGCGGTGGAAGAACATTTAGTTAGTATCCACTGAGGCTCAAACCCAAGATCAACAGAAGCAGTTTTACCACTTGCCGTAAAACTCCCACACTTGATAATATCAGCATCACCATCAGCACCAAACTCACCGTCACCATCGTTGTGGGCGAAGAGGTAGGCTACGTAGGTGCTACCAGAGGCGTTGGTGTCATTAGATGTGCCTACTGTAAAAACACTATCTGTAGGCTCTGTAGAGTTAAAAGTAGCACCACTGTTTCCATATGCTGAAGTCTCATTAAGAAGCAGACGCCCAGAAGTACTTAAAGCGTAAATGCTACGATGCCAAACGGGCCAAGTACTCGCTCCTGATGTCCTTTTGACTATTATCACACCTGGAACACTGCCAAGGTCATGACTAATATTCTGAGCAGAACCCGTCCCAGTGTAAGTCACCACATCAAAGAACTTAGGGGCTTTGCGGAATGTCCAAGAGGAGTAGTCCTCACTACTCCTGTTTACATCACCTTCATTACCAGTAGAAAATCCATCTGAATTGAAGGCGTTTATACCACTTGCATTTGTTACTTCAGCCCAAGTTGCAGCCGTATTCATGTATTTTCCAGCGCCACTATTTGTATTCGCCAGATTGTGAGGTGACGCAGCATCCCTAGATTTTATCCAAACCAATCCACCTTCGCCATCAAGGTCAATGCCGTTGGTAATCGTTTTGTTACCGCCATTACCAGTATACAAATAAGTGCTGAACACATCTTCTACGTTCAGGCCAGCACCACCAACATTACCAGCCGCAGCCTGTAGCATCTTTTTCTTAGTCGCCATTATTGTAGCTCCTTATGCTAATGCTTGCCCAGCTGTAAATCCGTACCATGTAGTACCACCATCACGAGTAGTGAACACAAAGATGTCCTTCGCACTAGCAGTGGCTGTCAGGGTTGGAGCAGTAGCAGCAGGCCAGTCAACACTTGAGGGCCATGTGACTGTGTAGCCAGAAGCTGAAGCATCTTGGATGATCTCAATGCTGAACGAGTAAGCTGTGCCGCTTGCAGGTGGGTTGCTGAACGTGAATGTAGTGTTGCCTGATAGAGTTAAGCTGAAGGAGTTACCTGCCTCACAGTTTACTGTAGGGGTTGTACCAGAAAGTGCAGAGTATGTTTCGTTGTAGCTGTCGGCTATAAACTCGCCTGTTACGTCTGCGCCTGTGGCGGTGGTGGCGAGTTTGGCGGAGCCGCTGTGGTACAACCTTGCATGGCCATCTTGGGCAAAGTCTGCGTAACGATTGCTTGATCCGTTTTGTTGAAGAACTAAGTCTGCGGCGGCGTATAAAAAGAGGGCACCAGCTCCTGTGTCTGCAATTACACTATTCGACCCATCATGATAAATCTGCAAATCACTGCCAGCACCAAATAGGGCCTTCTCGTTGTCACCGAAGGTACGAGCTAGGGTAGCAAGTTGAGCACCCGTTACTTTCTTAGTTGTACCACCATCGTTTACTTCGAACTCCTGAGTACCGGAAGCAGAGGCTGCGCCAGTCATCTCTGAGATTTTAATATTAGCCATTGTTAGTAAGCCCTCTTCCAGTTTTCTTGTTCATCAATCTTCTTGTAGATGGCTAATGGGTCTGCCCAAGTACCATCTTGTTTAACTTTAGGTGTGAACTGAGTCCAGACACCATCCCATTTTACGTATGCTACAGAGTTAAATTTAATGTAGTCGAAGGTAGCGTAAAGGACACCTTCACCTAAGTTAGGTGCTTGGAACACAATCCTTACATTGTTATCTTCGTCTACACGGGTATCACCAGCTTCTGTTACACGAGTATAAGTTAACTCTTCACCTAAGTGTGAACCGTAGTGTACAAAGCTAAACCCATCGTTATTGAATGTACCTGTGCCTGTCAGTGACGTAGAGGTATTCCGAACACGTATTCCATTGAAGTTTGCAGTTCCTACACCACTTAATGTCTTACTAATGTCGAAGGTGTTTAAGCCAAGGAAGGTAGCAGTACCTGCACCAGACAAAGAAACACTAGAGTTCTTAATACGTATGCCTGTAACACTCATTGTGCCTGTAGCACTCATAGTAATTACTGCATTTCCAACATAAGAGGCTTCAGTTATCTTAGAACCAACAGAATCTAATGAAGCCCTAGCTGATCTAATATCTACAGTCTGTGTAGTTGCTACAGAACCTGTACCTGAGATGTTAACTACACCCGCAGCGTTTAGATCTGGGTCTGCAGTAACGCTAGAGGAGCCACCTGCAACAAGAGAAACTCTTATAGAGATGTCGCCGCTAGATGCAATAGAACCTGAACCTGACAAGGATACGAAACCATTGCGATTTACGTCTGGGTCTACGACTACGGAACCTGTGCCTGAAACATTTACAGACCTTTGGAAGAATCTATCACCAGAGGCAGCTAGTGTACCTGCACCCGAAAGGGATGACAGACCTTCAACAAACTGTTCAGTAATACGAATATCAGAGGACTCAGAAATACGTGAGTCGCCTGATTCCGATATACGAAAGCCATCAGCCATCCCTTAACACTCCTTTAAATTAAGCTAGTGTCAGGTCTACGTTACCTGTAGCAAATGTAATTGTATCACCATCTTCTACAGTCTTAGATGCAGACATAGCACCGTGCCACAGAAGGTTACCACCGGAGCTTGCATCGAAGATACCAATGTGTGTTACAGTACCGTAGTTAGCACCTGAAGCAGTGAAGCTAACGTCAGCTGAGTTGCTTGTAGTGCCACCAGAGGCAGCAGTAAATGCAATCGTTTGACGACCGTAGCCACCTGTAGATACCTCTGTGCCGCCACCAGCATCGTTAGGTGCAGCTGTAAAGAGAGCAAGATAACGGTTAGTAGGACGAGTGGCAGCACCACCTGTCATCAACCAGTCAAGCAAGAGGTCTTCGGCGTGATCTGAAAGTGCAGACATAATTTATATTCCTTTTATAGAAGCGTAGCTTTGCTACTTAGTTTGTTGGGTCAGGGGTTAACTTTGTTAGTTAGGTTTAGAAGCGTAGCTTCGCTACTACGAACTTACTTTAAACCAGATGTCACCGTCATTGCCACCACTAGGACTGGCAGTACTAACCGTAACATTGTCTAAGACGTTAAGTACATTCACACCACCTACGTAGATCCCACTAACATTGATGATGTCTTGATTGTTCATGTCGAGGTTAGCTTGCATAGCATTAGGTGTACTACCATCTAACGACAAAGTGTTATTGAATGATGTTTGGATATTACTGAAGTTCTCATTCAGCTGACTCTGAGAAGCATACCCAGAGCTAATAGTATTTACTACTGGCTGCTTCGCCATGTCGTTTCTCCTTTAGAATCGTAGCTTTGCTACTTAGTTAATTAAACCTTGCTCTTTTAGTCTAGTTAAGTCATCAGTCACACCAGCTCTCTCGAAGGCTTCCTCAGATGTAGACTTAGCTTCTTCACTCTTAGCTTTACGAGCTGTACGTCCATCTTCCTTAGCCTTCCACTCCTCATTAATAAGGAACTTAGCTGCTGAGTAACTACTACGTCCACCCTCTTGTACTTCCTTAATGACAGACTCAAAGGCTAGTGACTTACGTTTAACATCAGCTTCCCTACGCCACTTCTCGATAGGCTTCTTGAGAGGAGCAGTAAGCTGCATCTTCTCCCAGACTTCCCAACTACCAAAGACACTAATAGCGAAGGTGTATTCTGTAGGGTCCATTGTTGCGAAGGCAAGATATAACTTGCTTAGTGCTACAATAGGCCTACCGTTAGGCATTACCATATCTTCTTCTTTTAAGGTGAACAAAGCAAACTCAGGATCTGCATACGACAGCTCATAGAACAAGCTCTTAGTTCTTATGATACCGTTGTCAGTCTTTAGTTGTTGTAAGTTGTACATGCTCATGGTTCAGCCCTTAAAAAGTTTCCTCTACCCTATACTTATATATTACTACAGAACTAGGGTGCTTGTCAAGCACTAACTACAAAGATTGTGTAAAAAATATTAATTAATAAAACTATTGACAATTCTTAAGAGATCTGTTACCCTATCTTACTTAAAGGATAATACCTTTAAAGTATCTTTAGTATAAGGTTTATCTTTATACTTAAAGGAAAGATCCTTAAAGGATATGTGTTATAAGGTTTATATTAATACTTACTACACAGAACCTTTAAAGGATAGATCCTTAAAGGATAGGACTACAAGGGTGTTCCTTAAAGTGTACACCGCCGACCAGATCTAAAATAGTCCTGAGAGGCTCTGTGCTGCCCGTACAGTGACGATAGGGGTGTCTCGGCTACCCACACCAGTAAATGCTCTCTAAGGCTCTGTGAGCAAGTTTACACGAGGCCATCTTTTCCTGAGATAATTTTATGTCGTATTGTACTATACAGAGGATACCCCCGGACCCCCTTGCCGGACCCTAGCCTGTAACATATTTATCACACCCCCTGTCTCTTTTATGTCACACTCCTGCCGGGGAGATACGTCAAGAGTGCTGACCTATTCCTATCTGGACTTATCCGACTAGGTAAACTGGACTTATGTTATAGTGTAACACTCTACTTGCGAACGGTTCTCATGTTAAGGGGATTAACATTGTAAGGGAAATACACAATAGGTAAGCACCACTGACCTATCGGATTGATACCTTTAGAATAATACGTCAACAACACTGACCTATCTAGTCTGATCCGTTGGTTATACTATATAGTGTAAAACTAACTATGAGAACGAATCAGGAACATTGTTGGTCAGCCTAGGAACGAATCAGGAACAAAGGGTTTGTAGTAAATAAAATCAATAAAAGAATGTAATGAATTCAGTGAATTGTAAAATAGTTTAGATAAAAGTGAAAATAGTTGTTGCAATCCTTTTCTGGATATGTGATTAATGATTCATCGAAACAGACAACAAGGAATCGAGACAATGTTTAAAGATATGCAAGTTATGATCCAAGAGCAGGTCAATGACATGTTAAATCAAGACTGGTCACATGAGAAAGTGATTGAGGCTTACTTAGAAGTAAAAGCATCGCCTCGGATTCTTGTTTATGTAGCTAGAGCACTTAACAATTAAAGGGGTTGACTTATCGGTGGCACTCTGTAGGGTGTCACTAGATAAACCAACCAACCAAGGAGCAAGACAATGACTAACTTTGTAAAGAATATTCTTGCGGTCTATAAGCAAGCGGAAGACCATGAGATAAAACACGGCAAGACGTGGTACAGTGACGCCCTCAAGGAATGTCAAGACATGGCAGATTGTCACAAGTTACCGTTACATATTGTCGCAGGTGTAGTGGCTGCACTGTCACCAACTAACAGATGGGAACGCAATCTTGTTGATGCTCACTATATGTGCAAGACCTTTGTTGAGGGCGGCTATGTAGAAGACTGTGCACCTTGCACCTATAAGACAATGAGGGACAAGGCATGGTCTATCCTACAGTCAATGCCTCATACAGTTGAGGATGTAGCTTTCATCCTTAAGGGTCCGAAGATAACTGACTTCTTTCTATGTATCATGGGCCAAGATGTATGCGTCATTGACGGTCACGCATGGTGTATTGCACTGGCTGACAGGCGTACCATGCAAGAGGTGCCTAACATAGGCAAGGGCTTGCGTAAGCAACTACAGGAGGCCTACAGCAAGGCAGGTAAAAAACATGGCTTGACAGCGTATCAGATGCAAGCTACAACATGGGTGACATGGAAAAGAATCCATAACGTATAAGTAAACCAACCAACCAAGGAGAAACTAAATGTTTATTATTGTAGCAACTCAACCTTTGAATGATGGCACTAAGGGCTTTCGTTTCAACGCACTAGGTATCAAAGGCATGGTACGCAAACGCAAGAACCTAAGCCGTGGCTATGGTATCACTCAAGGTAAATCAACTAAGGCTTTACACTTAGGTAAACTGACTGTATACTTTGAACGTAAGGCTAATCGTTACAGTGTCCGACAGTTTCGGCACTTCGCAGGATAAGGAGATAAAAGATGTATAAACTAGAGCTGTGGCCTGATGAACTACTGATGCTTAAAGAGTTGTTAGAATCAGACATAGAAAGCACAGGGTGGAGTGAGATTGATTACTCTGATCCAGAACTAATGAAGTTTTATGCTGACCGTGCTAAAGTATTTGTACGCATACAAGAGGAACTAAGAACATGACACATAAAGTTAAAACAAAACTAACTCGCAAAGAAGTACAACAACTCTTGACGTTATACAACAAGATAGACGACATCGTTGACCATGCAAGAGATATGTTTGATGTGCGGCTATCGTCACTCAATGAACTAGATGATGCAGCAAGAGACCTCAAGAATATGTTTAACTTCCGACCGCCTATCGGCAGTGATGGTGACCCTAACCACTGGAAAGATAGTGTGTTGCCAGATGATCCTGACGCTTGGTACTTCAAGGAAGACAATGATTGATGCTCCTGACTTGGCTAGTACTACTTAGCATCTTTCTGTCCGTGCCCATGCCTGTGACATATAGCCTCTGGGCCGGACGTTTCCTAGTAATCTCTTTCATCGTGCTACTGTTGACCAGAGCACTAACCTAAGGACAAGACAAATGACAGGCAACCCTAACAACTACATCATCCTCGTGGAAACAAAAGATGATACATTCAAGACAGTAACAGGTAAACTTAATGTGATAGAGGCAAGAGAAAAGCTAGAGCTAATCAACCTGTCTATTGCTAAAGAACCAGAGATCCGCAGGGCTTTTATCTTTAACGTAGCAGCTCACCTAGAGGATGGGATACCGCAATGAGTGGAGTGACAGTAGAAGAAATCACCGTAGGCTTTTTGTTGCTAGTCTTAGGGTTCATAGTGGGACGAAAAGACGCAGAGGGTATTGAGGATGACTCACACAACCAGACCTTCTGGGTGGGCTTCGAAGAGGGCTACAAGGTAGCAACACACGAGAAAGAAAAGGGTGTTGACAACAGCACTGAGTTGTGATACCCTATCTTTACTTAAAGGATATACCCTTAAAGTATCTGTGTTATAAGGATACTTTAAACAAAGATACTTAAAGGAAAGGAAAGACCATGAGATGTTTCTGTTGCAACCTACCTGACCCGTCATTCTATGATGGTAAGGAGAACAGGTACTACTGCACCATGTGCAAGGATGATATAAACAAGACAGCCTATAGCACCTTCGGGCGTGATGATCTTGAACGTATCTTCAGCATCAATGAGAGTGACGAGATTAAAAAGTTAGTAGGCTATAAAGAAAAATACAAAGAGTAGTTGACAGCACTATAGGTTTCGTATTAATCTATAAGTATGGGGTAAACAAATGACACCTGAATTAGAGAGACACCTACAGGAGATGGGTGTTGTAGTTAACCAACCAAAGGTACAGGTCAAGCAGGTAGACAGACTTGACTATTCATTCAAAGATCCACGAGATGCAAACGGAGAGGTTCCCTTCTAATGATTAAAGCAACGTACATAGACCACATGGGCAATGACCTGACCGTAGCTAACGCAGCACGGGTATCCTTTGGTAAGACAAGCGAGATGGAAGACGATCCTTGGGGGCCACCTAAGCTCAAGGCTAAGGATGATAAGCTCATTCGTTACCTAGCCAAGCACAAACACATCAGTCCATTTGGACATTGCTTTGCATCCTTCCACGTTAAGGCTCCCGTCTTTGTAGCACGGCAGCTAGTCAAGCATAAGTTTCTACGCTGGAATGAGATCAGTCGGCGGTATGTTGATGATGAACCAGAGTTCTATGTGCCTGACGTATGGCGTGGACGCAGTGCAGATAAGAAACAAGGTAGTGATAAAGACCTTGATTTATGGTGGGATGAAGATCTCCTGTTTAGTAGACCACTGTCAGTGTACAAAAGGATGTTAGACGAAGGTGTTGCCCCTGAGATGGCACGTATGGTACTCCCACAGTCTACAATGACTGAGTGGTACTGGTCAGGTAGCCTTGATGCCTTCGCTGATATGTGTAACTTACGTTGCAAGGATGATACACAGGCAGAGACACGAGAGGTAGCAAAGCAGATAGACCACAAGATGATTGAGCTATTCCCTGTGTCATGGGATGCACTAACGGAGAATGATGATGACTAAACTGTATGACTTAGAGCCAATGATACTGGACTGTTGGCGTGTATGTAACGATCTTGAGACAGTGTTCAAACAGATAGGTGACGGTGAACGTGAGCCTACACATGATGAGATGATGAACACCTTGATGGGTATGCAACAGCTATACGAGTGGAAGTTCGAGCAGTTGTTCTTTAAGTATGAGGAGCTATGCCGTGACAGACAATGAGTGGCCCTTAGAGGCAGACTTCACGGATGTCAGACCTATGACACCAGAGGAACGTAAGGCTGCACAGGAACGTGATGAAAAGAATGGTAAGAGCAATGATAAACAGTGAGTGGCGAAGGTTGATAGCAGAACAAGAGAACTTTAAGGAGACGGTTATGGCAGAGCACACACCCGATAACGTGAACAGCCCAGCGCACTACGGTAAAGGAAAGATAGAATGTATTGACTACATTGAAGACTTCCTAACCAAGGAGGAATACATTGGCTACCTACGGGGTAACATAGCTAAGTATCTACACCGCTGGCGTTACAAGAACAAGCAAGAGGATCTACTCAAGGCTCAGTGGTACTTAGATCGTCTGGTACATCTTGATGGAAAGGACATGGCATGATACCTGTAGGTCAGTTACGTTTAATGCTACGCAAGGCAGGTCTAGAGTTCGTTATCACTCGTGTTGAGGGTAATGTAGCTCACGTTAATATCATGGTACAGGAGGGGTCAGATGTACACAGTTGAGTTCGAATCAGACGCCTCTGTTGTAGTAATCATGGACGAGACAGACAGCCATGAGGATGTTGAGGTTGTCCTAACAGATAACAATGAAGTCTACATCCGACAGTACGAGGAGTCACTTGACAGCTACGAGTTAATCTGTTTATCGTATCAACAACTAATGGATCTTGTAGCATCTATAAACTCTTCGGAGGGTATGTTTAAGTTACAGTTTGTGAGGGGATAATGCAAGCACAAGAGATCACACACCAGCCATGCCCTCACCAAGACTGTGAGAGTTCTAATGCCTTCGCTTACAACTCAGATAAGATGTTAGGTTACTGCCATAGCTGCGACAAGAGCTACCCCTCTAAGGGTATGTCTCTCAAGAGTTGGGCTAAGGATACATACCCATTGAAGGACACAGGTAACATGACACAGAGAGAACCAGTAGAGATTGAAGGCACAGGAGACTTCACAGAGTACCGGGGTGTACGTCGAGACACTATGGAATGGTACGGTGTTAAGACCTTCGGTATCAACCAAGTGTACACCTACCCTAGTGGCTCCCGTAAGATACGCAACATCAAGGACAAGGCCTTCAAGACAGACAAAGGTTTCAAGACTGACGAGCTATTCGGTATGGATAAGTTCAACTCAGGTTCATCTAGGTCTGTTGTAGTGTGTGAGGGTGAGCTAGACACACTGTCTGCTTTCCAGATGCTAGACAAGAAGTACCCTTGTGTGTCTGTGCCCAGCGCAACACCTAACCAGAAGCTATGGCAAGGTAAAGCAAAGGAGTGGCTAGACAGCTTCGATAAGATCATCCTGTCTGTTGACAATGACACAGCAGGTAAGTCTCTTGCAGCTAAGATCGGTGCTTTGTTTCCTAGTAAGACCTACGAGATTATCCATGACAAGTTCAAGGATGCTAACGAGTTCTTACAGGGTAATGCTAAGGCAAGCTACCAAGCAGCCTTCTATAACTGCAAGCGGTACTCACCTGACAATATCCGCAACACAACGGAGCAGTTCCTTGAGTTGTTCGATAAGAAGGATGATGCAGTCTATGTATCGACAGGTATCGAATCGTTTGATGATGTAGCCTTAGGTCTCATGCAAGGACACTTCACTGTGTTCCAAGCACCTGAGGGTATCGGTAAGACAGAGTTCATGAGATACCTAGAGTACTACATTCTAACTGAGCACAAGCATCTTAAGATTGCTATCTGCCACCTAGAGGAGACAGAGAAACGTGGTGTCCTAGGCCTTGTGTCGTACCACCTCAACAAGAACCTTACTCGTCGTGACCTTATCGAAGAGCACAACATGGAAGAGGATGTGAAGAGGGCTATCACTGAGCTGACCGCAGAGGAGAGGTTGTATCAGTTCCAGATAGCAGTTGACGAAGACCCTATGGACATCCTAGAAAAGATCAGGTACTTCCGAGAGGCCTGTGGTGTGGACTATGTGTTCTTCGAACCTATCCAAGACCTAGCATACTCTCGTAAGGGTGACGAGTCAGTAGAGAAATGGTTGTCTGCTCTGTCAGTACAGCTGTCTCGCCTAGCCTCTGAGCTTAACGTAGGTATCGTAACCATTGCTCACGAGAATGATGATGGTCAGGTGCGTGACTGTAGAACAATATCTAAACGTGCCTCTGTTGTAGTTAAACTACAGAGAGACAAGATGTCAGAGGATCGTGATGAAAGAAATACAACACAGCTCTTGCTTATCAAGAACAGACCAGCAGGTAAGACAGGATTTGCAGGTAAGCTCAAGTTCGAAGAGACAACCTTCAAGCTCACAGAAGATAGGGGAAGATGGACTTGACCCCTTCGATGATACAACACATTGGGTAGGGAATATGGAATGATAGTATTCGCAGACATAGAAACAGAAGGCCTAGATGCTAAGAAGATATGGTGTATCTGCACTAAGGAGAAGGACACAGGTATCACTAATGAGTTCCTTAATGTACACATAGACATGGCTGAACGTGCAAGGTTTGTTGAGTACGCTAAGAAAGTTACCCGGTGGGTAGGCCATAACTTCATTAACTTCGATGGGCCTGTCATCAATAGGATCGTAGGGCCAGTGATCGACATGACTAAGATCGTTGACACCCTTGTAGTATCTATGACTGTTGACTTCGGTATCGGATCACACAGCCTAGCCACATGGGGAGAGAAGCTAGGCTACCCTAAGGATAACTTCAAGGACTTCGAGGGTGGCCTCACAGAGGAGATGTTATCTTACTGCCATCGTGATGTAGAGGTAACTGAACAGTTGTTCAAACACTTCTCTTCTCAGATCAAAGACAAGGCTTGGTCACAAGCTATGCGTCTAGAGCATGACGTAGCAATAATCTGTCAAGAGATGCACGAAGGTGGCTTTGAGTTCGACATCAACAGTGCAGAGGCAATGCACCTAGAGATAACTAAGAGGCTACAAGAACTAGAGGAACGTATCCATCAGGCCTTCCCACCTAAACTAGAGGCAGTCAAGGAGATCAAGTACCGTACTAAGGCTGACGGTGAGTTGTTCAAGAATGTAACAGAGGCTATCAACACTTACCCTAAGACTGAGATCGTAGGTGACATGCTGTTGTGTTACGACTACATAACATTCAACCCCGGTTCGACTAAGCAACGTGTCGAGAGACTATGGGATGCAGGGTGGAACCCTATCGACAAGACGGTAGGTCACCGCATGGCTATTCGTGACGGTAACCTAGACAAGCTAGACTACTACGAAAAGTATGGCTGGACAGTATCAGAGGAGAACCTTAAGACACTACCTGAGAGCGCCCCTGAGGGTGCACATGCTCTCGCTGAGTGGCTCACCCTAGAAGGACGCAGAAGCACCCTCTCAGAGTGGCTACAGGCCTTCTCAAGTAGCAGTGACACCCGTATCCACGGTCAGTTCATGCATATAGGGTCTTGGACAGGACGTATGGCACACAGACACCCTAACATGGGCAACATCCCTAGTGTGTTCCACGGTCAACCTAAGACAGCAGTAGAGAAGGTGAAGGCAGACTATGACGGTAGGTTCAGAGACCTATGGACTACACCAGAGGGTTGCTATCTTGTAGGTACGGATGCCTCAGGTATACAGTTACGAATACTTGCTGACATCATGGAGAGTAAGCAGTACATCAAGGCTATCATCGAAGGTAAGAGTGAGGATCAGACAGACATCCATAACCTTAACCGTAAGGCTCTAGGTCTTGATGGTATCACGAGGGACATGGCTAAGACTTTTATCTATGCCTTCCTGCTAGGGGCAGGTACAGCTAAGATTGCACAGATCCTAAAGACTAACATGGGACAGGCAGGTAAGGCTGTAGCTAACTTCACTGAGAGTATTGAAGGCCTAGCTAAACTAAAGAAGAGAGTTATCCCTGAGATAGCAGGACAGGGTTACTTCAAAGGTTACGATGGACGCAGGGTTGTAGTACCCAGCGAACACAAGACACTAGCGGGTATGTTGCAGAACGGGGAGACCCTCGTTATGAAGTATGCAACTAGACGCTGGATGGAAGAGGCAAGTAAACAAGGGCTTGACTTTAAGGTATGCACTTGGGTACATGACGAATGGCAAACAGAGATAAGAGGGAGTTTAGAAGATGCAGAAAGGTTAGCTAAGATACAACGAGATGCTATTGAGTGGGCAGGACTACACCTAGGAATCATGTGTCCCCTCGCAGGAGAATCTTCCATAGGAAAATCTTGGAAAGATACACATTAACTATTGACACCGACTACTGTACGTATTAATATATAAGTATGGCCCCTAACAACCAAAGGAAAACCAATGCCTAAAACAACATATCAAGAAGTTACAACAACTGGTCCAATCGAATGGGCACGTCTCTCAGAGGGTAACCGAGACCTCGAAGGGTACGGTGGAGCATACCAGAAGACAGAGGGTGCTTACACAGTCAACCAAGTCCTCGACAAAGAGCAGATGAAAAAGCTCAAAGACTCAGGCTCACAGAAGCAACCTAACCAGAAGCGCATCATGGATGGTGAGATGGTAGTTAAGTTCGTCCGTCCCCACAAGGTTGTCAAGAAGGACGGTGGAGTGCTTGAGCAAGCAGGTGGTGAGCCTAAGGTCACAGACAAGGACGGTAACCCTTGGACAGAAGACATGGGTGCTATCGGTAACGGTACTGTAGCTGAGTGCACTAACCTGATTACTACATTCACAGGCGGTGACGGTAAGCAGTACACCCGGACTAGCTTAGTCAGTGTGAAGGTACTCGAACTTGTAGAGTACATCAAAGAGAACGAAGCGGTGGGCTTCTAAATGAAAACCATCGACACGCTTGTTGCTGACATGCACGAGGTTATCAAGGGTGAAGGTGGTTGGTCTGGGGTAGTAGGTTCTACCCTAGGCTCTAACATCTCACAGGCTGCTAACCAACGCTTCAGTAAACCCCAAGAGCCTAGGGCTTACCTCTCACTGTCCTCTATCGGGACACCATGTAAACGTAAACTGTGGTACAAGGTCAACAAGTCTGACTCTTCTATACCACTCAATGCCAGTACCTTGTTCAAGTTCTTCTACGGTGACATGATCGAAGAGCTGGCACTAGCCATTGCTATCGCAGCAGGTCATGATGTTAAAGGACAACAAGATCGTCTTGATGTTCACGGTATCAAAGGCCATCGTGACTGTGTGATTAATGGTATGACTGTAGACGTCAAGTCTTGTAGTTCCTTCGCCTTCAAGAAGTTCAAGGACGGTACACTACGAGATGACGATGCCTTCGGTTACATCAGTCAGCTTAGTTCTTATGTCTATGCAGGTAAGGATGATCCACTTGTAACTAACAAGACACAAGGTGCTTTCCTTGCTATCGACAAACAGAACGGTCATATCTGCTTAGATGTGCATGACTTCACAGAGGACTTAAAGACCAAAGAGCATGAAATGCTAGAGGCTAAGGCACTTGTAGCAGGGGACATCCCTGAAGAACGCTACGAACCAGTGCCTCAGTCCAAGTCAAGTCCGAACACTAAGCTGCCTATGATGTGTAGCTACTGTGAGTTCAAGAAAGAATGCTGGCCTGAGGCTCGTAAGTTTATCTATAGCTTCGGTCCACAGTTCCTAGTTGATGTCGTGTATGAGCCTAAGGTTCCAGAGGTTCCTTTGGATGCGGAGTAAGCTACGCAAGAGAGCACTTCTTGCTGGCTACCGATCAGGCCTAGAAGAGGATACAGCAACCTTCCTTAAAGAGAAGGGTATCCACTTCGAGTACGAGAAACTAAAGATCAAGTGGGTAGATCCTAAGATAAAGACCTACACACCTGACTTTGTTCTTGACAATGGTATAGTAGTTGAGACAAAGGGACGGTTCATTTCTTCGGACAGAGCTAAACACCTTGCAGTTAAGTCTCAGCACCCTGAGTACGATATAAGGTTTGTCTTTACGAACAGTAAGGCAAAGCTATACAAGGGCAGCAAGACAACTTACGGTATGTGGTGCAAGAAGCATGGCTTTCAGTACGCAGATAAAGTTATACCTGAGACATGGTTAAGAGAAAGGAAAAGGAAATGAGTATCACCTTGCATAAGGTTCTCGAAGGTCCATTCGAACATCCAGATTATACTATCGACAGCACAGGTGAACATCCTTATTGTGTAGTTTACTTAGCTGAGGTTGACGGTGAGTTGGAGCACACTGAAATGTTATACGATAATTTCGATGATGCTTATGCTGAATCAAACAAGGTATCTTCAAACATTGAAGGGGTCACCATAGGCGGTGACTACGTGTACGATGCGTGATCTTTCAAATACAAATAAGGTAAACTAATGTTCGACTACAAAGGGCAACTAGAGTTACTCATAACTAGCTACGGATTGCTTGGCGTCCTAGCTAGGGCAGACCTAGAAGAGGTAGAAGTCTTAGACATCCTTGTTAACAGGGGTGACATCGACCTAGAGGATTTCTTCTTTCAAGATATGCCAATCGAAATGATGGACAATGATAATTAAACAAGGACTATACAATGATTACACAAGAGGACATTGATGCCTTCAAGATCGTAGATGTATCAGCCACTGACTATTCATACTGGGTAGAGGAGAAGATCCTAACCCAAGGTAAGGACCGTCTAGTTGAGAATGTCTTAGGCCTAGTAGGGGAAGCAGGAGAGGTGGCTGAGAAGGTCAAGAAGATGGTGAGGGACAACAAGTCAATCAACCAGAAAGATATTGTAAAGGAGTTAGGTGATGTGTTGTTCTACACTACAGCTATTGCTAACTACTTCTACAGTGACCTACAGTCAGTGATGCAGACTAACATGGATAAGCTAAATGACAGGCAGTTGCGAGGTGTTCTGCAAGGCAGTGGAGATAACCGATGAAGAAGAGATGGGTAAATAATATATTCGTAAGGTTCATGCGATACTGTGTGATGTGGTCAGAGCATCGACAGGCAATCAAGATACTGAACCAACTGTCCGATAGGGAACTAAAGGACATTGGCATTAGCCGAGAAGACATTGACCGGATGGTCTGGTTAGAAGAAGATAAAACAATGCGAGGACGTGGTGAATGAGCAACCTACTACCAACAGACTACCAGACTTTCATTGCTACCTCACGGTACGCACGGTGGCTAGACAAAGAGGGACGACGAGAGAACTGGGGTGAGACAGTCTCCCGTTACATCGACAACATCGTTAAGCCTGTGGCAGGTGACAACAGTTACATCAAGCAGATCGAAGAAGCTATCCTTAACCTTGAGGTGATGCCATCCATGCGATCACTCATGACAGCTGGTCCTGCCGCTGCACGAGACAACACCTGCATGTATAACTGTAGCTACCTACCCGTAGATGACCTTAAGTCCTTCGATGAGGCTATGTTTATCTTGCTCTGTGGTACTGGTGTTGGGTTCTCCGTCGAGAGACAGTTCATCGACAAGCTCCCAGAAGTGCCTGAGCTCTTCGAGAGTGAGTCTATCATTGTCGTTAAGGACAGTAAAGAAGGTTGGGCTAAGGCTCTCCGTCAAGTTATTGCACTCCTCTATAGTGGTGAGATCCCTAGGTGGGATGTATCTAAGGTCCGTCCAGCTGGTGCTCGACTTAAGACCTTCGGTGGACGGGCTTCTGGCCCAGCGCCTCTGACTGACTTGTTTAACTTCACAATTGATACATTCAAGGCTGCTCAGAAACGTAAACTATCGTCTATAGAATGTCACGACTTGATGTGTAAGATAGGTGAGGTGGTTGTTGTAGGTGGTGTTCGCCGTAGTGCTATGATCTCTCTGAGCAACCTGAGTGATGATCGTATGCGCCATGCTAAGTCAGGTCAGTGGTATCTTCACGATCCTCAACGTGCCTTAGCTAACAACTCTGTGGCATATACAGATAAACCATCTGCTGTGTCTTTCTTACGAGAGTGGACAGCATTGGTTGAGTCAGGGTCAGGTGAACGAGGTATCTTTAATCGCCAAGCCTCTAAAGCACAGGTTGCAAAGAATGGACGCCGAGACCCTAACTATGAGTTCGGAACTAACCCGTGCAGTGAGATCATCTTGCGGCCTAATCAGTTCTGTAACCTAACAGAGGTTGTTGTACGAGCTACAGATAGCTTTGACACCTTAGCCCGTAAGGTAAAACTAGCTACCATCCTAGGTACGATCCAGTCTACCTACACTAAGATGCCCTATCTACGTAAGGTCTGGGCTGACAATACAGAAGCCGAACGTCTGCTAGGTGTGAGCCTGACAGGCATTATGGATAACCCCCTAATGACTAGCAAGAACGCTGGCCTAGATAAAACATTGGAGAAGTTACGTGAGATTGCAATTGAAACTAATGCTGAGTGGGCTGGCCTTCTCGATATTCCTGTTGCTGCTGCTATTAGCTGTGTTAAGCCATCGGGAACAGTCAGCCAACTCGTTGACTCAGCCTCTGGGATACACGCCAGACACAGTGACTACTACATTAGAACCGTTCGAGGAGACAACAAAGACCCCCTGACACAGTTCATGATTGACCAAGGTATCCCTAGTGAGCCATGTGTCATGAAGCCAGATCAGACTACAGTGTTCAGCTTCCCTATGAAGTCGCCTGACAATGCTGTTACTCGTAACGATATGACAGCTGTTGAACAGCTAGAGACATGGCTGACGTATCAGCGACACTGGTGTGAGCACAAGCCAAGTGTGACGATCTCAGTTAAGGATGCTGAGTGGGCAGACGTAGGTGCATTTGTGTACAAACACTTCGATGAAATGAGTGGTGTGTCCTTTTTACCACACACAGAGCATACCTATCAACAGGCTCCTTATCAGGAAACATTTAAGGATAAGCCTGTGACGGGTAGGCGTCGAGAGGATGATAAGGAGTATGTAATCACACCAAGCTACGAAAGTGTGTTATCACAGATGCCTAAGGCTATCGACTGGTCTTTGCTTGCTGACTACGAGCAAGAGGACAACACATCAGGTAGTCAGACTATGGCCTGTACAGGTGACTCCTGTGAGATTGTAGATCTGACATGAGCTATATCGTCTTAGGTAGAACGCAGTGTAATTTCTGTGCTGATGCTAAGGCTATGCTACGGGGTAGGGGGCTGGCTTATGTCTCCTACACCCTCGACTCCTCTAGTAGTCGGTGGCTCTTAACATTAATCAGACAAGCAGGTATGACAACAGTACCTCAGATCTTCAACCCACAGGGTGAGCACATAGGTGGCTACACCGAACTAAAGGAACTACTCAATGACAGCAGTACGAAAGAGTTTTAACCGAGCCTTGTACGAAGCCTATGATAGTCCAGCCCGTGTTGCCTTGGTCTCTTACTTAGAGGCTAAGGGTCACACCATCGTTAACAACGAAGAGAACTTCAATGTAGATGTTGTGTCGCAGAAGGATGGGTTCACATACTTCAACGAGGCAGAGGTTAAGACAGCTTGGAAAGAGGACTGGCCTGTTGAGTGGAAAGAGATCCGTATCCCTGAACGTAAGCAACGTCTCCTAGATAAGCACTCCTCAGAGAATGGTGTCCTTAACTTCTATGTCTTCAGGCCTGACTTCAAACAGGCATGGCGTATCAAGGATACACTACTTACTCAGGAAAGCCTCAGGGTTGCTAAGGGTAGGTACATAACTCACGGCGAGAAGTTCTTTCACATTCCTTTTGTTGAGGCAGAGTTAATTAAACTATGAATAATGTAGAGCCACTGGCTAAACCAACCCGTACTCGACGTAAGACTAACTACAAAGGTGCTGACTTAAAGAAGACATCTGGTCTTACCCCTCGTACTGATAAACAAAAGGAGTTCATAGATGCCCTTTCATCTTCGAATCAAGTATTTGTTCTTGGTCCAGCTGGAACAGGCAAGACTTACGTTACGGCAACGGTGGCGTCGGATTTGTATACGACTAAGCAAATTGATAAGATCGTTATAACGAGGCCTCATGTAGCAGTAGGTAAAGAGCTAGGCTTCTTGAAGGGAGATCTGAATGAGAAGACTATGCCTTGGGCTTTGCCTGTCTTGGATGTTCTGGAAAAGCACCTTGGTAAAGGGACAGTGGAAACAGGGATCAAGAATGGCAACATTGAAATGGCTCCTCTTGCACTTATGCGGGGCCGTAGTTTCGATAATGCCTTCATAATCGTAGATGAAACACAGAACATCACGACACATGAGCTTAAGATGCTACTCACTAGGGTAGGCGAGGGGTCAACCATTGTCCTTAACGGTGATGTGCAACAGTCAGACCTAAAGGAAGCAGACGGTCTGTCTAAGGTTATACACCTAGCTAAGAAGCACATGCTTCCAGTGCCTGTCATTGAGTTCGGTGTAGAAGATATTGTCAGGAGTGACATCTGTGCCCAGTGGGTCAAGGTCTTCATGAAAGAAAACATCTAGATAAAAAGAAACCCCGCCGAGGAACTCAATCCTTAGCGGGGTTTTTTATTGCTTACTTTTTCTTTGTACCCTTACCGTAGGGTAACTTCTTTCCATTCTTAACTGGCATTATTTCTTTCCTTTATAACCTGAGGCCTTTATAGCCCTTCCTTGTTTCTCTGCTTCAGCTTTAGTTTTGTAGACCTTACCAGTCTTACCCCACTTGTAGCCACCCTTTACTTTATGTACTGGCATTAAGCTGGCTCCCCATTGTATCTTAATGCTACACAGTTAGGCACTATAGTTGCATGGCTATACTCTGCCGTAATCTTAGTAGCCTCATTTACAATACTTGCTTGACATTCTTCTACTGTACTGAATATGTGTGTGCTAGTCAAGACTTGACAATGCTCTGCTAATGAGGACATACAGACCATCATTACACCAAGGAATCCTATACTTACCATTTTACTTTATCCGCCCAATATGCTGCACTCATCTTACCCTTAGCAATGTTCTTAGCATGACGGGCCTTGAATGCTTTGTTACGGGCTGAACCATCTGGACTACCCTTCACACCCTTCTGTCCGAAGCGTATAGTCTTTATCTGGTCACCCACCTTAGCTACAACCACATGAGATTTAGTCTTGTGACTTGGTGTAGCCTTAGGTTTATTGAAACCTGACACACCTGCTCGTTCTAGTCTTGGATCTTTCTTAGCCATCACCACTTCCCCTGTTTCTTCCCGAGGAAATAAATCCCCACGCCGAGTAAACCAATTCCTGATAGAACAACCAATATACCAAGGCTCCACTCAACAATAGTCTGTTTAATCTCCGCTTTACGATACATAGTTTTCTG
>Ga0209308_10000983_pt1 | contig 27653 bp, 28 predicted proteins | sample COGITO_mtgs_1204_3_FD_184806 | JGI IMG/M metagenome (GOLD analysis project Ga0209308, IMG submission 184806) | Pelagic marine microbial communities from North Sea - COGITO_mtgs_120405 (SPAdes) (version 2) | ecosystem: Environmental > Aquatic > Marine > Epipelagic ...
GAAGAAAGAATCGCGTCTGTAGCTAAGATAGTTCAAAAAGCATCGCTTGATAACTCTATTGTAGTTGTAGTATCAGCAATGAGCGGTGAAACTAACAGATTAATAAGTTTAGCAAAAAGCTTTGGAGCTAATCCTAGCAGAAGAGAGTTTGATGCGCTTATATCAACGGGTGAAAAAGTAAGTGCAGCTCTTTTAGCCATGGCCCTTCATCAAATAGGAGTTCCAGCAAAATCTTTTTCTGCATCTCAGATTTCAATGAAGACAACTAGCACCTATTCAAAAGCAAGAATTTTAGATGTAGATGGCAAAAAAATTCAAGAAACACTTGATGCAGGAATTATTCCTATTATTACTGGATTCCAAGGAATCACAGAATCCGGTGATGTTACTACATTAGGAAGAGGTGGCTCAGACACAACAGCAGTAGCAATAGCTGCACAAATGAAAGCTGAGAGATGCGATATCTATACTGATGTTGATGGGATTTATACTACTGATCCCAGAATTGTTCCCGAAGCAAAAAAATTAGACACTATAACTATGGAAGAGATGCTTGAGATGGCAGGCCAGGGAGCAAAGGTAATACAAATTAGGGCAGTAGAATTTGCAAATAAATACAAAGTACCAGTAAGAGTTTTATCCAGTTTTGAATCTGGAAATGGTACCCTAATATCACTTGAGGAAAATAATATGGAAAATGGACTAGTTTCTGGAATAGCCTTTCAGAAAGATCAGGTTAAATTTACTCTTCATGGAGTTAGTGATACTCCAGGAATGGCTTATGGGATATTAGGACCTTTGAGCGACGCTAATATTGAAGTTGATGTTATCGTTCAAAACGTAAGCGTTAATGGAAAAACTGATTTCACATTTACCGTATCAAAAGAAGATGAAATAGCTGCGACAGATGTTATACACAACCTCAGAAAAACATTTGAGTTTGATGATTTATTAATAGATTCAAACATTGCCAAGGTTTCTTTGGTTGGCGTTGGAATGAGGTCTCATGCTGGTATAGCTAGTTCAGCTTTTAAAGCTTTATCTGAAGCTGGAATTAATATTCAAATGATAAGTACGTCAGAAATAAAAATTACAATTGTTATAAAAGAGGATGAAACAGATCTGGCAGTCGGAGCCCTTCACAATGCATTTGAATTGGAGAAATAGTATGTATGATTTAATTTTAAAGAACTGTAGGATTGTAAACGAAAATAAAATAATCGAATCCGATATTGCAATAAAGAATAATAGAATTGAATTAATTCAAGACTCTATAGACTCTGAAACAAAAAAAATTATTGATGTTGAAGGTAAATACGTCTTACCAGGATTAATTGATGATCAGGTTCACTTTAGAGAGCCAGGATTGACTCATAAAGGTGATATTGCAACTGAGTCTAGGGCGGGACTAGCTGGGGGCGTTACCAGTTATTTTGAAATGCCTAACGTAAACCCAACGACTACAACCAATGAAAATTTAAGTAAAAAGTTTGATATTGCCAGCACAAAATCTCGCTCAAATTATTCCTTTCATCTGGGTGCAAGCAATACCAATATTGAAGAAATAAAAAGGGTTGATGTCAATCAAGCAGCCGCGCTAAAAGTTTTTATGGGCGCTTCTACAGGAGAGATGTTAGTAGATAGCTTAGATGCACTCGATGATATATTTAATTATTCACCACTTATTGTGGTAACTCATTGTGAAGATCAAACAACAGTTAAAAGAAATGAACAGTTATTTTTTGAAAAATATGGTGATGATTTATCTGCTCAACATCATCATTTAATTAGAGATGTAGAAAGTTGTTATCTATCAAGCTCTCTTGCTGTTGATCTAGCTAAAAAATATGATTCAGATCTTCATGTTTTCCATTTAACCACAGAAAAAGAAATGGAATTATTTACAAAAGGAGATGTTAGTGGGAAAAAAATAACATCAGAAGTATGTGTTCATCATATGCACTTCAATCAATCTGATTATGCTGAGCTTGGCAATCAAATCAAATGTAATCCATCAATTAAGGAGGAGTCTGATAGACTAGCCCTTATTAAAGCTCTTCATGAAAATAAAATTGATATTATTGCTACAGATCATGCCCCACACACCTGGGATGAGAAAATGAGGAAGTATCAAGATGCACCAGCAGGTCTCCCGCTTGTCCAGCATGGATTACAAATTTTAATGGACTTTTATCATCAAAATATTTTAAGTCTTGAAACCATTGTTGAGAAAACTACTCACAATGTTGCTAGAAGATTCCAAGTTAAAGATAGAGGATTTATTAGAGAAGGTTACTATGCCGATCTAGTAGTTGTAGATCTTGATAAGAAATACCAAGTAACCAAAGAAAATATTTTATACAAGTGTGGATGGTCACCTTTTTTAGGTAAGACTTTTAATTCATCCATATATATGACTATTTGTAATGGACATATAGCATTTGAAGATGGCCAAGTTAGGGATGACATCCCTTTAGGGATGCAAATAGAATTCAATAGATAATTAGGTATTTTTTTATCATCAAAGAGTTATAATCTTTCATCAATTTCGGAGAGTTGGCTGAGTGGTCGAAAGCGCCTCCCTGCTAAGGAGGTAACTGGGTAACTGGTTCGAGGGTTCGAATCCCTCACTCTCCGCCAGTATTTTATGTTTTAATATTGCCATGAAAGATAGCACAATCAATAAATTTCTAGACGGTTATTCCATAGAGGTTACCCCCAATGCAGCTGCAAAGATAGATAATTTTGCAGATGTACTCCCTCAAAATACTCGAATCTATATTGCGCATATTGAAGGCACTCCAATAGAGGATATGGTAAAAACTGCAAAAAAAATAACTGATGAGGGCTTTGTGCCAATGCCTCATTTTCCTGCAAGAATTATTGAAAATATAAATGTTTTAAGTAACTGGATTTCACAATATTCAAACGAAGCTAATGTAAATGAAGCTCTTGTTATTGCAGGGGGCGCTAACAAGCCCTATGGTGATTTTGATTCCTCAATTCAATTAATTGAAACAGGAGTATTTGATAAAGCTAATTTTAAAAGAATTCATATCGCAGGTCATCCAGAGGGAAATAAAGACATTGATCCAGATAAATCTAACAAGAATGTTAATAAGGCTTTACTTTGGAAAAACGAATTTGCAAATAGAACAGATGCCAGAATTGCAATAGCAACACAATTTTGTTTCGATTCAAAAACTGTTATTGAATGGGCAAATGAAATTTCTGGTATGGGCATTGATTTGCCAATACATATTGGTATAGCGGGTCCAGCAAAACTCCAAACTTTATTGAGATACTCTATGGAATGTGGTGTTGGGGCATCAATAAAAATATTGCAAAAACGAGCGCTAGATTTAACTAAGCTATTAATGCCATATGAACCAAAAGCGATAATAAGTGAGCTAGCAGAATATAAGGAAAACCATCCAAACTTCAATATAGAACAGGTTCATTTTTTTCCATTAGGGGGAACCATTACTACAGCTAAGTGGGCTAAAGAATTTTAAAACAACTCATTTAACATGCAACGCGCAGAGCCCCCACCATACTTTTCGATAGTTGTTAGGTCTGAATGTATGATTTTTTTATAATATTTTGAAAGTTGAATTTTTTGATTGTCACTTAGTGCGTTAAAAGCTCTTGAGGACATAATTAAGAAAAATTCATTATCTTTATTTCTTGCCTCAAGACTATTTCCACAAAAATCTAATATCTGACTTTCTGCTATTTCAAAAACGTCATGAAATTTTGTAACCTTATCTCTAACTAAATCTTTAAATTCAGGAAGTATTACATCAAAACATATTCCTATAACTTTTTGACCAACGTACATAAAAACGTCTGTATGATAAATAGAGTCGCCTTTATGACTAACTGTTTCAAATAAAACAAGCTCATAGTCATTATCATTGCACCATTTCTTTGTTAAATCTTTATGGGTTCTCGCAGAGGATGCTGCATATACAACTCTATTAACTCTGTCAAAGACCATACTGCTTGTAGCTTCAAGAAATAGTCCTTGGTTTTCAAATTCTGTTAAATCTCCAGATAAACGATAGTTTTGCGATAAAAAATTAACCATTTCGTTTGTTTTTTCTAATCTTCTATTCTCAGCTTTCATGCTAAACAGTTGAAATGTTTTATCTTCAAATGTGATAAACCAGTTAGGAAATATATGATCAGGACAGTCTTTTATACCTTTCATTGAAGTAACAGCTATGCCATTTTCTTCAATTTTAGATTTTAGACCATTAAATTCTATTAAAGCCCTTTTTTTTATATCAACTTTCTCTAATTCTTCATCATGTTTATATTGATAATGATTAGATTCTAAAGTTTGTTCATTAGAATAAAAAACTTCAGGTTCTATCATAAAAAGATGATCTGATGATTGATTTTTCATTAAGCTCCCCTATGTCATGAATCTTTATAGGAGTAGAATACTCTTATGACAAGTAATTTACAAAATAACTTAATTGCTAAAGAAGAGGTTTATGGTGCTAAAAATTACTCACCTTTGCCAATAGTTCTCAATAGAGGTGAGGGCGTTTATTTGTGGGATGTTGATGGAAACAAATATCTAGATATGATGTCAGCCTATTCCGCTGTAAGTCATGGGCATTCACATCCTGAGCTAATAAAGGTTCTAACAGACCAGGCAAAAAAGCTATCAATTAGCTCTAGAGCTTTTTATACAGAACCATTTGCTGAATATATAGAAAAGCTATCAAAAATTAGTAATTTTGAATCCGTTTTACCTATGAATACGGGTGCTGAGGCTGTTGAAACAGCCATTAAAGCCGCGAGAAGGTGGGGGTATTTTACCAAGGGCATTCAAAAAGATTGTGCTGAAATAATTGTTGCAGAAGGAAATTTCCATGGAAGAACCACTACCATTGTGGGCTTTTCATCTGAAGAGGAATATAAAAAAGGTTTTGGACCTTTTGCGAATGGGTTTGTTGAAGCTGAATATTGTAGATCGAACTGTGATTGCTCAAAGGTATGCGAAAAATCAATAACCTCAATTAAAAATGCGTTAAATAAAAATACATGCGCTGTATTAGTAGAACCCATACAGGGCGAGGGTGGAATTATTACTCCGCAATCAGGCTGGCTTAGACAATTAAGAGACCTATGCAATGAAAATAATGTATTGCTTATACTGGACGAGATTCAATCTGGCCTTGGCAGAACTGGAAAATTATTTGCGTTTGAACACGAGGGAATTAAACCTGACGGTTTAATTCTTGGTAAAGCTTTGGGCGGTGGCTTACTTCCAGTTTCAGCATTCCTTAGCTCAAAAGAAGTTATGAGTCATTTTAATCCAGGCTCTCATGGTTCTACATTTGGTGGAAATCCTTTAGCCGCAAGAGTGGCATCAAAAGCACTTGATTTATTGTTCGAAGATAATTTAATTGAGAATAGCAAAGTTATGGGATCATACTTAAAAGCTCAACTTTCTGAGATGAAGTATAGTTTTATTAAAGAAATTAGAGGCAAAGGTCTGTGGATTGGTGTTGAGTTAGATTCAACTATTTCTGCTAAAAAAATCTGCCTTTCTCTTATGAAAGAAGGCATATTGGCAAAAGAAACTCATCAAAGCGTTATTAGATTTGCACCACCTTTAGTAATTAAAAAAGATGAAATAGATTGGGCTTTAAAAAAGATAGATAAAGTTTTTCAGAAATATGAATAGTATGAAATATCCATTTAAAACAAAAAAGCAAGATATTAAAAAATATCTATTTGAGCTTAAAGAGTCATGCATTATTGAGCATGAAGATAACTGGTTTAAAGAAAAATCTCACACAAAACTTTATCCCAATCTTGAAGAAGCAAAATCAAAAGTTTCGAAGCCTTATTACTGGATTTTAAATGCTATTGATAAATATGAAGATAAAGAATGTGAAAATTTAGAAGTGGCATTGATCGAATTGGGCCAATTAGTATTTAAAACAAATTATTACTTAAAAAAGCTAACATCTGAGACGGAAAATATAGAAGCAAAAAAAGATCTCGCATGTCTACTTTCTAATTTAGATATATCGGTGGATGTAATTGCAGATCAGATGATTTCCATGGATACGCCCAAATATGCTAGGTTAGATTGTGATAAAGAAGAGGCAATCAAACATATATCAGCATGGACTAAGTAATATTGGCTACAGATTTTCAAAAAAAGGTTTGGGAAGAGATTGATAAGATCCCATATGGAAAAACAGTTACTTACAAAGAGATAGCTCAGAAAATTGGAAGACCTAATGCTTTTAGGGCTGTTGCAAACGCATGTGGTAAAAATCCATTACCCATTAAAAGACCTTGTCACAGAGTTATATGTTCAGATGGAAGTATCGGAGGATATAGCGCCCCTGGAGGCGCTAAAATGAAAATGAAATTGTTAAAAGAAGAAAGAAATAGTTCTTAGCTATCTAGAGCTTTATTCACTTTCCAGTTTATAAATTTTAAATGATTTTTATATGAATCATCACCGTAAGGTCTTTTAGAAAATTTTTCTATTTCAATCAACGATGAATAGATAGCAGATTTTGAAATTTCATCATATTCTTTATTAGACAAAGCATCGATAAGTTCATCAACATATTTTGATTGTAAATTCATTTTAAAAGTATTGGGATTTTCTTTTTGAACAAAGATGCCATCAAAGAGATCGTTAAGAACCTCATACGGCATATAAGTATTACCATATTGTGCGCTATCTACAAGCCTTTGCATTACTTTGGGATGAAGTATATGTGCCAAAACTCTTCCTTGCATTCCTAGTACCAAAGCATGAAGTTGTGGATCTTCATTTCCATTTCTAGGAGCATAAGCAGCTCTTTTTTGGCTTTGCAAATATTTTAGTAAATCAGGATCAAAGCTAAAAGCATCATTCGACAAGAGCTTGGTATTAATTAGGCTCATAGCCTTTTTTTGATCATCATAAGATACCGCTTCAAAAGGTGTCATATTAGATTGACCATTAACCATTCTATTAGAATATACCCCCCCAATAAGCCTTGAAACTCCCTCCATAAATCTTCCTTTTTCTCTTGTTAAGCTTAAAAAAGTAGATCTAAATTCTGTTGAAGTTTCTCCGTCATTTAAATAAATTGAAGGTAATTCTTTAATTTTTGAATTTAAAATATCTATTCTTTGTGATGTATAAGTAACTGGATCACTTGATAGGTCATATCTCTTTGCTCTTGGATCAATATTTGATCCAGGGGAGCCCATAGCATCTCCATCTGTGCCAAATATGTATTCTGGTAAAACAGATTGGGATAAAATTTTAGTTCTTTCATCATCACTTAAATTTGGAGTGTATCCAAATTTAATTGCCCATCTATCGTATGATCCTGGAGCATGAGGGAAATAATTACCCTGTTTAACTCCTTCTGGCGCAATATTAATAGGGTCATAATCCATTACAGAGCCTATATGGCTTTTACCTGTAATAATTACATCGTGAATCTCCTTTGCATTATAAATCCATGAAGATTTGAAATTATGTCTTAAACCAAGAGTATGCCCAACCTCATGCATTGTTAATGAAACAATCCATTGCTCTAAAGGATCATTGTCCTCTGAATAGCCCCAAAGCTTTCTATATGTGTAACCTCTTTTTATAGCATTAAACTCTTGGACGATATCTGCTGCAATAATTTCACCTGTTCTAGGGTTAGCAATACTTGGACCATAACCAGAATATCGAGGACTAGGTGTAGAGGCCCATCTGACAACATTATACTGAACATCGCCCGCATCCCAATCAGCATCATCAGGTTGAATTTTGGCAACAATTGCATTTTTAAAACCAGCTTCTTCAAAAGCTTCATTCCATCCTTCAATGCCTTTAACTACAAAAGGCCTTATTTCTTCAGGGGTTGAATTTTCAACCCAAAATACTATGGGTTTAAGTGGTTCTGAAAGTTCAGCATCAGGATTTTTTTTAACCAACCTCCATCTATTCATAAGATCTCTCGCTGGGTAATTATCATATGTTGATAGATCAGTAACTTTTTCAGAGAAGTAACCAATTCTTTGGTCTGCAATCCTAGTCTCAAAACCATCATCTGGCATTTCAACAAATAAATGCCTTGCAGCAATAAATGTGAATCTTTTATCAGCTACCGCATCTACCGCGCCGGAAGGTTTTGGTTTTGGATTAAAAAATCCATAATTAATTTCAATAGCCGTATTTTTTGGATAATTTCTTATATCAGCTATATATGTTTTTTCTTTACTAAGCTTCCCAATATCTAGGTCGTAATATTCCATAAATTCTTTTGGAATATTTGGCGTAACACTTGTAAGGATTTCACTTAGAAATAATTTATCAGCACTGATCAAGTATTTATCCTCTTCTTTAACCACCACCTCAAACCTTCCCATAAAAGCTTCTATTATATTTGTAAGCTTGGATTGAGAAATTTTATTTGGTTCATCATATGTAAATTTTGTGTTGATTTTATAGAGTCCAATATCATCCTTGAATTTTCTAAATTCAAGTATAGAGCCATCTCCAAGAGAGCCTCCGCTAGCACCAACTGCTTGAGGACCATTTAAAATGTATGTGAAATAAATAAATTCTTTATTAAGTTTTTCTTTCTCAATGATTAAATAATATTTATCTTTTTTTATCTCATGAAGAATGTTCATGAAGCCTTCTATTTTTTTAAATTCACCATCTTCAATAAACTCCTCTATTGATTCAAATTCTTTTTTTTTGTTCTTTTTATTTTTCTTTTGCTCTGAAGCTTCAGAAGATTCTTCAATTTCTATTTCATTATCATCAGCATGAAGATTTACATTGGCAAATACCAGGATGCAGCTAAGCGCTGTTAGTAAAAATCTATTTAGATTTTGATTTAATATTTTCATATTATTTTTCTCTTTATTGATTGTTAGCAGATTATTCTATCTTAGAAATATATATACTGGTAGTATGAGCGTTATGACTGATTCATATGCATTAATAACCGGAGCTTCCTCTGGCATAGGCTTAGAAATTGCTAATTGTTTAGCTGAAAAGGGTTTCAATTTAATCCTAACCGCTAGAAGAGAAAACATTTTAGAGATTGCTTCAAGAGATATTTCTGAAAAATATAAAGTTAAAGTTGATTTTATTGCGTCAGATTTAAGCGACTCTAGCGCTCCGGATCAAATATTCAATTTCTGTGTTAATAAGGGTTATCAAGTTGATATTTTAGTAAATAATGCTGGCTATGGTATAAAAACTTCATTCCATGAAACATCCATGGATGAAGAAGAGAAGTTTATTAGGGTGCTTGGTATCGCTGTAATAGCTATGACAAAGATTTTTTTACCTGACATGATCATGAGAGGCTCAGGCAAAATTATGGTTGTTTCATCTGTAGCTGCCTTTTCACCACCATCCTCTATTCAGGCCCTATATGGACCAATTAAAACCTTTATGAATAGGTTTAGCGACTCTATAAACATGAACTACAATCATAAAGGAATTACCTCAACAGCTGTTTGTCCTGGGTTTACAGTTACCGGATTTCACACAGCTAGTGGAGTTCAAGATGAGATGGATAGGGTTCCAAAATTTATGAAGTTTTCAGCAAAAAGGGTTGCATTAGAGGCAGTTGAAGCAACCTTATCTGGAAAATCATTATGCATTCCTACCAAGACATACAAGATTCTTGTGTTTATCCTAAAACATATTCCACAATCTGTTATGTCTATACTTGGTAAAGGTCTTGCGCCTGGCAGGTACGACAAAAAATAGATTAACTATTGAGCATAGTATCGGACACGAAAGCATTTGATTTTCTTTCTTGACCGAATGAGGACATAGGGCCATGGCCTGGGATAAAGTCCACATCATTACCCAATGGCCACAATTTATCTTTAATAGAATGTATTAATTGTTTATGATTACCTCCAGGCAAATCAGTTCTGCCAATTGAGCCTTGAAATAATACATCCCCAACTATAGCTAATTTACTTTCATGACTATAGAAAATGATGTGTCCAGGAGTATGTCCAGGGCAAAAATAGACTTTTAATATTTGATTCCCAATTGTTACATGATCGCCTTCGTCCAACCACTTACTAGGAGAACAATTTTGAGCCATCATCCCAAACATTTGACCTTGTCTTTGAAGATCATCTAGAAGAAACTTATCTGCTAAATGAGGTCCTTCAATTTCTAAGTTTAATATTTCTGATAATTCATTGGCACCGCCAGCATGATCGATATGTCCATGTGTAAGTAGAATTTTTTCAGGTATAAGCTCTTCTTGCTTAGCTTTCTCCAGAATTATTTCTATATCGCCACCAGGGTCAACAAATGCACATTTTTTTGTTTCAGCACAATAAATTATTGAAGCATTTTGAATAAAAGGAGTTACCTGAATTATTATAGTTTTAAGATATGACATTTAAATTAATTATTATTGGAGCTATTATGCCTTTATTGTAATTAAAGTAGCAAAGAACTAATTCTTTTTTATTTTAATTTTTGATATTGAATTTTCATCAATCTCCAAAACCTCAAATCTATAATTTTGTATTTCAATACATAAATTAGCTTGAGGTATTTGATCTAAATATTCTGTTATAAGTCCATTTATAGTTTTTGAATTTTCTTCAGGTATAGACCAATCCAAGTAGTTGTTTAAATCGCGAATCCGAGAGTTGCCGTCTGTTAAAATTGATCCATCCTTTAACTTAATAAACTCTTTTTCGAGCTCAACCCTATCACTACCAAACTTGCCTGCAATTTCTTTAAAAATATCTTCAATTGTTATTAAACCTTGAATTTCTCCATACTCATCCACAACCAGTGCCATATTTTTATCATTATCTTGAAACTCTTTTAACTGTTTCATTAAAGCAGTTGATTGAGATACAAAGTAAGTTTTTGATAATTCACTACGAACATCTTTTTTAGATTCAATCTTATCCAAAAAGTCATGCGAATCTTTTAAATGAAGAGTACCAAGCTCATTATCAATAGAGCTCTTAAAAACTGGAAGTCTAGTATATTCTGAAGACTCTATAACGTCTTTATTTTCCTTATAGCCTAAATCAATATCAATACCTATAACTTCAGAAGTGGGCGTCATGATATCTTCAACTACAAGTTCCTCCATTCCTAAAATAGAAGAAAGCATACCTCTATATTGTTTTGGTATTAGATCACCAGATTCATCTAATAAAGTTTTGAGCTCTTGAGTGTTCAGATTGTCATTATCTTTAGCATCTTCAACATCTATATTGAAAATCTTTAGAACTTTTGAGCTTATATAGTTTGTTATAGCTATAAGAGGCCTAAGAACATACAGAAGTATTTTTAGTAAAAGAGATGATCTTCTAGCAAAACTTTCAGGTTTCACAGCAGCCATTGTTTTGGGTGTTATCTCAGAGAAAATAAGTATAAATGCTGTTAACAAAACTGCGCCAAGCAAGACATTACCACCAAAATAGTTCAACATTATTATGGTAACTATTGATGAGGCCAATATATTTGCAAAATTATTTCCAACCAGAATAGTTGCCAGCAATAGATCAGGCGTTTTAAGAAGTTTTAGTGCTCTTTTTGCCCCCCTGTCCGGTTTTTTTGAGAGGTTTTTTAATTTAATTTTATTTACAGCCATCATGCCAGTCTCTGAGCCTGAGAAAAAAGCACTTAAAATTAGCAAGCTAATTAAAGATAGAAATAAAAATAACAAAGAGGGTTCTGATTGCATTAACTAATTATAAATCAAATATGAGTTAGCAAGATAGGCAATAAGAACAGCCCACATAGAAACGAATAAGCCTCTTGTGGCATATTTTATTGGGTAGTTAAAAAATTTTATTCCTATGATTGTCAGCAAGTAGATAATCCAAGCAATAATAGTAAAAATTGTTTTTACAATTAAATTATCAGTAAATATTGATTGAATAGCAAAACCAGAAATTAATGCTAGCGACAAGAAAAATAATCCCACGCCTAATATTTTAAATACAAGCCTATAACCTCTTTCTATCGGATAAGATTCTACATTTTCAAAAAGACCTAATTTAATTTTTCTAACATTTCTTTCAAGCAAAACTATCTCATAGTAGGAGATAAATAAAATTATTAAGCTTAAACCTGTAACTAAAAAATGAATCGTAGGTAGTAATGTTATGGATTGATATAAAAACAGATACATCAATATGTAAGATATCGAGGCAATAAGACTTGATATATATAAAGATGAAGATCTTTTTATAGATGTTCTTACAATAAAATAAAGTACTATAGATATAGTTACTTGTGTAATGAAATTCATATTAGTTATGGATAATTGAAAACTTTATATATTAATACTATCAATATTATCAAGGTTAACCTAAAATACACATCTTTTTTAACATTTAGAAAATATAAATAAATATGGTAATTATTAGATTAGCAAGAAGTGGGGCAAAGAAAAACCCTTATTACTTTATAACTGTTGCAGATGAAAGACGCCCAAGAGATGGTAAATTCATTGAAAGATTAGGATTTTTTAATCCTTCTGCTAGCGGTCAAGAGGAAAGATTAAGGCTTGACCTAGACAAACTAAATGAATGGGTATCAAAAGGTGCTCAAGTTAGCGATAGAGTGCAAACTCTTGTTAAAGAAGCAAATCTATCTCCAGAAGAACTTAAAGCTAAATTAGATGCAAAAAAAGCAAAAGCAGATGCTAAAAAAGCAGCTATTGAAGCAAGACTAGCCAAAGAAGCTGAGGAAAGAGCAGCTGAAGCAGCTGCTGCAAAGGCTCAAGAAGCTCCTGCTGAAGAAGAAGTAGTTGCTGAAGAAGCTCCTGCTGAAGAAGAAGTAGTTGCTGAAGAAGCTCCTGCTGAAGAAGAAGTAGTTGCTGAAGAAGCTCCTGTTGAAGAAGAAGTAGTTGCTGAAGAAGAAGTAGTTGCTGAAGAAGCTCCTGCTGAAGAAGAAGTAGTTGCTGAAGAAGCTCCTGCTGAAGAAGAAGTAGTTGCTGAAGAAGCTCCTGCTGAAGAAGAGTCTAAGGATAAAGACTCTTCAGATGATGAAAGCAAATAAATCAGAATCAAGTAACTATATTTGTATAGCCTCTGTTGGCAAGCCAAGAGGCCTCATAGGTGAATTTTTTATTAATTCTTTTTGCACACCAAAAGAAAATCTTCTTAACTACAATAGTTTTTATATTCAAGATAATTTAATAAAAGATTTTAAAATTGAATATATAAAAAAAATTAATTCAAAAATGTATGCCAAAATCTTTGGTATCGATGATATCGATTCCATAAAGAAGTATACAAACCTAAATATATTTATAAATAAGGATTCCTTACCTGAGGCAGAAGAGAATGAGGCTTATTGGTATGAATTGATAGGCATGAAGGTAATAGACGTCAAATCTAAAGATATTTTAGGTATTGTAGAAAACCTTAATAATTATGGCGCAAATGATTGCCTTGAATTAATACCAACACAAGAATCCATAGATGATCAAAATAGATTAATTCCATTTGTAATCGATAAATTTATCTCATCAATCAATAGAGAAGAGTCAACTATTTTTGTAAATTGGGATAAAAGTTTTTAATCATGAAATTTAATATTCTCACAATTTTTCCTGAAATCTTTAAAATATTTGAATATGGGGTAGTCTCAAAAGGAATTAATAATAATTTTTTTCTAAATTGTTATGACATAAGAAAACATGCTATTAATAAACACGGACAAATTGATGCTAAACCTTATGGTGGTGGAGAAGGCATGCTAATGATGCCTGAACCTTTAAAAGACTCTATTTTAGATATACCAAAACAAGATAAGGGTCATGTTATTTATTTATCACCACAAGGAAAAAAGTTAACTCAAGATAAAGTTAAAGAGCTTTCAACCATGAAATCTATAACACTGATATGTGGAAGATACGAAGGTGTTGATCAAAGATTTATAGATAAATATGTTGATGAAGAGATCTCTATTGGAGATTTTATAATGAGCGGTGGCGAATATGCAGCAATATGCTTAATTGATTCAATTGCTAGAAATCTTCCCGGAACTATCGGCAATAAGGATTCTGTTGATAATGATTCTTTTTCTAATGGTCTTTTAAAAGGTCCTTCATATACTCGACCTGAAATCTTTGAAGAATTAGAAGTCCCAAAAGTTCTTTTATCTGGTGATCATGGTAAAATTGAGGCCTGGAAGGCTGCTAAATCGCTTATTCAAACGCACTTAAGAAGACCAGATTTAATAAATAAGGTAAAATTATCAAAAAAACAAAAAAAACTCTTGGAAGAATGGGAATCTAAGGATATCCTATAGCACTTTTTAGGCAAATATAATGAACGAATCTGACAAAGAAAATAAAAATAACGAAGAATTGCAAGAGTCTGCTGAAGAAGTAGTTGCTGAAGAAGCTCCTGCTGAAGAAGTAGTTGCTGAAGAAGCTCCTGCTGAAGAAGAGGTAGTTGCTGAAGAAGCTACTGCTGAAGAAGAGGTAGCTGCTGAAGAAGAAGTAGTTGCTGAAGAAGTAGATAACACCCCATCTATATCGCTTAAAGAAAGAACGCCTGCTCAGATTGTTAATGATTTTGAAACTAAGCAATTAAAAACTGATATACCACCATTTAGACCTGGAGATACAATTGTTGTATCTGTTAAAGTTAAAGAAGGTGACAGAACAAGACTTCAGGCCTTTGAAGGTGTTGTAATGGGAGTTAAAAAGGGCGGCCTTAACTCTTCTTTTATAGTTAGAAAAATTTCAAGTGGAATTGGTGTGGAAAGAACTTTCCAGACACACAGCCCATTAATAGACTCTATTAAAGTTAAGAGAAAAGGTGACGTAAGACAAGCTAAACTTTTCTATCTAAGAGATAGATCAGGCAAATCCGCCAGAATCAAAGAAAGATTAGATTAATCAAATGACTATAGAAAATAAAAAGGATCATTTGATTGATTCCTTTTTAGATTCTTTATATATCGAAAAAGGTCTTTCAAATAATACGGTTAGTTCATATAAAAATGATATAAAATCATTTTTATTGTGGTTAGATAAAAAATCATTCAACCCATTAAACATCAATGCTTCTGATGCCAATAATTACGTTTCTAAATTATTTGGTGATGGTTTAAAAAGTTCATCGGTAAATAGAAAAATTTCAGCTATTAAATCTTTTTATATTTTTCTGCAAAAAAAGAAAATAATTATGAAATCGCCTATTGCTGATATTGTTATGCCTAAACAAGAAAAATATCTTCCTGTGTCTATGTCTGAAGAAGAAGTAGAAAGACTTTTAAATAGTCCTGATTTAAATATTCAAATTGAAAGAAGAGATAAAGCAATGATTGAGGTTTTATATGCAACTGGAATAAGAATTTCTGAGCTTACAAATTTAAAATTAACTGACTTAGATGTTAACAGGTCGGTGTTAAAAGTTTTTGGCAAAGGGTCTAAGGAGAGGCTGGTTCCTTTTGGTGAGAAGGCTGCTGAGTCAATTAACCTATATCTCAAAGATAGAAAAGATTTAAAATCAAAAGAAATTTTTCTTAGTAATAGAGGAACTAAAATATCAAGAGGCGCTTTTTGGCAAAGAATAAAAATCTATATCAAAAGAGCAAATCTTAAAATATCTATTTCACCACACACACTTAGACATGCCTTTGCTACGCATCTTTTAAATCGAGGCGCTGACTTAAGATCTGTTCAAATTTTACTCGGACATAGTGACTTATCTACAACCCAAATATATACTCACATTGCAAAACAACGATTAGGCGAAATCCTTAAAAAACATCACCCCAGAGGTTAAAGTGAAAAACTTATTTATTTCATTTATTTTTATATTTTCAGCTTCCCTACCTTCATCAGAAGAGCAAATAAAAAATAGCATAAAAAATATTTTACCTGACGGAGCAAATATTGAATCAATTGAGCCCACTCCTATTAAGGATATGTTTGCGGTCTATTATGGAGATCTTCAGCCTATATATGTTACGAAAGACGGCTCATTCTTTATTTATGGTGACATCTATCATATAAATAATAACTCAATCTCTAATGTTACCGAAGACAGTATTTCAGAAAAAAGAAAGTTCATTCTTAATAACATTCCCTCAAATGAGTTGATTTCATTTAAATCAGATAATGAGAAATTTTCTGTAATTGTTTTTACTGATGTTGATTGTGGTTACTGCAGAAAGCTTCATAACCAAATCGAAGAATACAATAAGTTAGGTATATCAATTCACTATGCTGCATTTCCAAGGTCTGGCATGGGTACATCAGCTTTTACCAAGATGGTTGGAGCGTGGTGTTCTGAAAATCCAAAAGATAGTATTTCTAAATTAAAAAATAATAAAAATTTAGATTTATCATTCTGTGACACACAGCCAGTTTCTAAACAATATATTATTGGTCAGAAATTAGGTGTAAATGGTACTCCTGCAATTTTTTCCATGGATGGAGTTATGTTTCCAGGATATGTTGAGCCTGAAGAGCTTTTATTAAAATTAAAATCATAACAACATGCCTGATTCAGATTTTACAAATGCAAAAAAATTACCCCCTTATATTTTTGCGAAAATTAATTCATTAAAATATGAAGCAAGAATTCGTGGTGAAGACGTTATTGATTTTGGAATGGGAAATCCGGATCAAGCAACACCTTCGCCAATAGTTGATAAATTAATTGAAACAGTTAAAAACCCATCAACTCATAGATATTCCCAGTCTGCTGGTCTGCCCAAGTTGCGTCAGGCTATCAAAAACTGGTATTCAAGAAAATATAATGTTGAACTAGATCAAGAAAAAGAAATAGTTACCTGCATGGGATCTAAAGAAGGAATAGCACATCTATCACTGGCTACACTTTCTATAGATGATACGGTGCTAGTTCAGTCTCCAACATACCCAATTCATTCTTACGGTGTTGTTATTGCCGGAGCAAATCTTCAATCGGTTACACTTAAAGATAATGAGGATGAATTCTTATCTGATATTGAAGAATCTATTCTAAAAGCACCAAGAAAACCAAAGATGGTCATAATAAACTTTCCATCTAATCCTACAACTCAGTCAGTAACAATAGATTTCTTTAAAAAAATTGTAGGGATTGGTAAAAAGTATGATATTTGGATTGTTCATGATCTTGCCTATGCAGATATAACATTCGATGGTTACAAAGCACCATCTATCTTAGAAGTGAGAGGAGCTAAAGATATAGCTATTGAGTTTTTTACATTATCTAAATCATATAATATGCCTGGTTGGAGAGTTGGATTTTGTTGTGGTAATTCAGAATTAGTTCAAGCTTTAACTAAGATAAAATCTTATTTGGATTATGGAACATTTACCCCAATACAAGTTGCAGCAATTAAAGCAATTAATGATTGTGATAGTGATGTTGAATCAATTCGCTTAATGTATCAAAGCAGAAGAAACGAATTATGTGATGGTTTAAATAGAATTGGCTGGGATGTTAAAAAACCACTTGCTACAATGTTTGTTTGGGCAAAGATTCCCGAGAAGTATTTAAAGCTTGGCTCTCTTGAATTTAGTAAATTACTTATTGAATATGCCCAAGTTGCGGTATCTCCAGGTGCGGGTTTTGGAATGGATGGAGATGAATATGTTAGATTTTCTTTAATAGAAAATGAACATAGAACAAGGCAAGCAATACGAGGTATTAAAAACTTTTTATCTATGGAAATATAATGAAAACTCTTAAAGTTGGTATTTGTGGGTGGGGAAATGTTGCTACAGGCTTATTTAGAGCTGTAAATGAAAATGCTGAAGCTATTAAATTAAACTCTGGGGCTAATTTTTCAATTGAAGTTATAGGCGCAAGAAGAGATAACCCCAAATGTGATCCTGGTAAAACTCCAATAGAGAGAGATATTTTTGCAGTATTAGATTACGATATTGACGTTGTTGTAGAGCTTATAGGCGGTGTTGAGGTTGCAAGAGAGCTTATTTTAAAGGCCATAAAGAATAAAAAACATGTTGTAACTGCTAACAAAGCAGTTATTTACCATCATGGAGATGAGATTTTTCAGTCTGCTAGAGAGCATGGAATCAGAGTGTTATTTGAATCATCAGTATGTGCAGGAACACCAATAATTAAATTATTAAAAGAGGAGCTAGCTGCAAATAAAGTTTCAAAGATTTCTGGAATGTTGAACGGAACCTCTAATTTTATTCTTTCAAATATGGAAGAAGGTAAGGATTTTGATTCAACACTAAAGCTTGCTCAAGAAGAGGGCTACGCTGAACCTGATCCTACTTTTGACATAGAGGGAATGGATGCAGCACATAAAATTGGCATTCTGTCTTCTTTAGCCTTTAGAACCCCGTTGCCTCCATTAGATTTTCATATTGAAGGCATCACAAAGATAGATAAGAGTGATTTTCACTATGCCATGGATATGGGATATACAGTAAAACATCTTGCTGTAGCAAAGCTAGAAAACGGTATGGTTGAGTTAAGAGCACATCCTGCATTGATAAATCTTAATTCTCATTTGGCCAAGTTAAAAGGCGTTAGAAATGGTATGGAAATTGATACTGATTTGATAGGAAGATTACATATAGCAGGGTCAGGAGCAGGTCAAGAATCAACAGCATCAGGCCTGATATCAGATTTAATACATTTATATTCCTCAGTAGATATAAATACTTTTGGCGCACTAAACAATAGAATAAATCCACCTATGTCAGATTTTTCTGAACTCATTTTCCAATATTATTTTTATATTGAAGCATTAGATATTCCAGGGGTTATGGCTTCCATTACATCACTACTTGCATTAAGAGAAGTAGGTATTGAATCAATTGTACAAAAAGAAGAATTGAATGGTGAAAGTGTTCCTATTATTTTAATAACTGACCCCTTTAAAGAGAAAGATCACTCTTTGTTAAGTAAAGAACTTTTAAATTTAGATTCTGTAAAGACAATTAGATCTATTAGAATCGAAGCTGAATAAATATGCTATTTCACAGTACAAGAGGTAATGATTCTGGACGCACCTTCGAAGAAGTTCTTATGCAAGGCTTGGCTAACGATGGTGGATTGTTTATGCCTGATAACTGGCCACAAGTTGATTTAGAGCATTTAAAGTCATTAAACTCATTTTTAGATATTGCAAAACATATTGTTCCACTTTTTACAAAATCTTCTTTTTCAGATGATGAGGTTTTAAATATATTAGATAAAACATGGCATGATTTTGAAAAAGACAACCTTGCCGAAATTCATCAATTAGATGATTCAAAATATGTTCTAGAACTTTTTCATGGACCAACAGCAGCATTTAAGGATTTTGGCCTTCAGTTAGCAGCAGCTTTTTTTAATCATTCTCTAAAAAGACAAAGTAAAACTGCAGTAGTTCTTGGAGCTACTTCAGGAGATACTGGTTCTGCTGCAATAGATGCATGTAAAAGATTTGATTCTATTAAAAGTTTTATATTATTGCCTGATGGCAATATGTCTGAGGTACAGCGCAGACAAATGACTACAGTCGACAGTCCTAATGTTTTTACATTAAGAGTAAATGGTTCATTTGATGACTGCCAAGCAATTGTAAAAAAGGCATTCAATGAAAGAAGTTTTTTAAAAGATGATCAATTTTTATTGGCTGTAAACTCTATCAACTGGGTAAGAATTATTGGTCAGATTTGTTATTATTTTTATACTTCTTTAAAAATCACAAATTATAACGAACCTTTAAATTTTTCTGTTCCTACAGGAAATTTTGGTAATGTATTTGCTTGTTATTCTGCACATAAAATGGGAATGCCGCTTAATAAAATTTTAGTAGCAGTAAATAAGAATAATATTTTACATAGATTTTTTTCTCATAATGATTATTCAAAAACAAAAGTTCATGAGACTATTTCGCCAAGCATGGACATTAGCATTGCTAGTAATTTTGAAAGATTAGTTTATGATTTTTATGCAGAAAGAGACTTGAGTCTGTGTGCAGATTTCTATGAAAATTTTCCAGCATCGCCAATTAAGCTTGAAGTAAATATGTGGAACAAATCTAAAGATATTTTCCTGAGTTACTGTGTTGATGATATTTCAACAATAGAAGCAATGAAGCATACCTTTAAAAAGTTTAATTATCTTATTGATCCTCATACAGCGGTAGCATCTGAGGCAGTTGAGAGAATGTCCTTAGACATTCAAGGTAAAACTATTATTTTATCAACAGCCCATCCGGCTAAATTCCCTGAAGTAATAAAAAATGCTAACCTAACATTAGAAGACGTACCCTATAGTCTTTCCGTAATATTTGATAATGAAGAAAGAGCTTATAACTTCCCGGCATCAAAAGATTTAATTTTTGATTTCATTTCAAAGAATAACTCTTAATATGGATGCAAGTGAATTAAAATCTGGTCTAAATGACCTAAAACTTCGTTTAGATGAAATTAGAGAAGGAGTTTTTGATGTTTCATCAAAAGAAAATCGTCTAAAACAAATTGAAGAAGATCTTGCTAAGGAAGAGGTTTGGTCAGATTTAGAGTTATCACAAAAAATAAGTAAAGAAAAAACTGCATTAGAAAAATCATTAGCATCTTTTAAATCTGCCGAAGAAAAAGTTTCAGATGGATTGATATTTATAGATATAGCACAAGAAGAGGGAGATGAGGCATCTATAAAAGAAATCATTGAAAGCTTTCATGGTATGGAAAAATTAGTATCTGAGCTTGAATTTAGTAAAATGTTTACTAATAAAATGGATCCTGCTTCTGCCTATGTAGAGATTCAATCTGGTTCTGGTGGAACAGAAGCTCAGGATTGGGCAGAAATGCTTTTAAGAATGTACTCAAAATGGTCTGAAAGTAGGGGCTTTGAAATAGATCTCACTGAAATATCGCATGGTGAGGTTGCTGGTATTAAATCTGCAACCCTTCATGTTAGTGGAGAATACTCTTATGGATGGCTTAGAACAGAAACAGGGATTCATAGACTGGTTAGAAAATCACCTTTTGACTCAGGAAATAGAAGGCATACCTCCTTTGCCTCAGTCTTTATTTCACCAGAAGTCGATGATTCTATTGAAATTAATATAAATAATGCTGACATAAGAGTTGATACTTATAGAGCTTCTGGTGCAGGCGGGCAGCATGTGAATAAGACCGATTCAGCAGTAAGACTTACACATATACCAACTGGTGTTGTTGCTCAGTGTCAGAGCGATAGATCTCAACATAAAAATAAAGAAAATGCACTTAAACAATTAAAATCTAAATTATACGAGTTAGAATTACAGAAACAGAATGAAGAAAGGCAAGAACTTGAAGAAAGTAAGTCAGATATAGGGTGGGGCAGTCAAATTAGGTCATATGTTTTAGATCAATCTAGAATAAAAGACCTAAGAACCGGTTATGAGACTGGAAATACAGCTGCCGTTCTAAATGGCGATCTTGATGAATTTATGAAAACTAGTCTAAAAGCAGGAGTTTAGATGTCTGAAGAAAATATTGGCGGCGAAGAAGGAATTATTGAAGAAAGAAGAAAAAAACTTCAAATTCTTCGTAATAAAAATAAAGCTTATATTAATGATTTCTTAAAAGAGCATTATGCAAAATCTTTACATGAAGATAATGACTCTTTTTCAAAAGATGAATTAGAAAAAAAGAATATTACAGGTATTACTGTTGCAGGGCGAGTTGTTCTTATGAGAGTGATGGGCAATGCTAGCTTTGCAACTGTAAGAGATTCCAGTGGAGACATACAGATATATGTCAGTAAAAATACCATTGATATTGATTTGTATGAAGATTTTAAGACTTGGGATCTTGGGGATATTATTGGCGTTAAAGGTAAGTTATTTAAAACTAAGACCAATGAATTAACTATAGAAGCCCATGAGGTGACTTTAATTACAAAATCCATTCGACCAATGCCTGATAAGTTTAAGGGATTATCTGATATAGAAACAAGATATAGACAAAGATATTTAGACTTAATGAGCAATGAAGAACAAAAGGATGTATTTTTAAATAGAACGAAAGTAATCGAATCTGTAAGAGATTCTTTAAAAGAAAGAAATTTTATAGAAGTGGAAACACCTATGATGCATCCAATTCCTGGAGGGGCTGTAGCAAGACCTTTTGTAACGCAACATAATGCATTAGACAGAGAGCTCTTTTTAAGAATTGCTCCAGAACTTTATCTTAAAAGACTTTTAGTTGGTGGATTTGAGAGAGTTTTTGAAATAAATAGAAGCTTTAGAAATGAAGGTCTTTCTACTAAACACAATCCTGAATTTACTATGCTCGAATACTATGAAGCATATACTACTCTCGATAATACAATTGAATTTACTGAAAATATGATAAAAAAATCATGTAAAGAAATTAATCAATCATTGGCTATCTCTTGGGGAGAGGATAAGTTAGATCTATCAAACTTTAGAAAAGCTTCTTTGTCAGATTTAGTCTTAGAATATAACTCTTCATTAAATAAAGAGGATTTAAAGCAAATGGGTGGCAAAGAACTACTTGCATTGTTTGAATCAAGCGTCGAAGAAAAATTAATTCAACCAACCTTTGTTATTGGCTACCCAATTGAGGTATCACCTTTGTCTAGAAGAAATAATGAAAATCCGAATATAGCAGATAGGTTTGAGTTATTTATTGGTGGAAAAGAAATTGCTAATGGATTCTGTGAATTAAATGATCCTGATGATCAAGCAGACAGATTTAGAGAGCAAGTTAAGGCTAAGGATACTGGAGACAAAGAGGCTATGTCATATGATGAAGACTATCTAATAGCTTTAGAGCATGGCATGCCACCTGCCGTAGGGGTTGGCATCGGAATAGATAGATTAGTTATGCTGATTACTAATCAAACATCAATCAGGGATGTGATTTTATTTCCTCAATTAAAATCTTAAACTTTACCAGATGGTATGTCTTTATAAGGCATACCTTTATCTGCTCTTGCATCTTGAGGTAAGCCAAGAACCCTTTCAGCAATAATATTTTTAAGAATCTCATCAGTACCTCCAGCAATTCTTAAGCCAGGAGCCCCCAACCAAGCATTTTGAAAGCTTTGGATTTCTGGATCATCAGTTTTCAGCATACCTGCCATGTCCAACGAGTCCATTCCAAAATTACCAATATCCTGAAGTTTATTTGCACTAACTATTTTTGTAATCGAAGCCTCTGGTCCAGGAGTTTCTCCTTTTGATAGCGCAGACATTGTCCTTAATTTAGTATTCTTTAACCCGGTAGCTTCACAATACCAGTCTGCTATAGAAGATCTTACAGATTTATTATTAATCAAAGGCTCTCCTAAATCATCTTGACCTTTAGCCCATCTAAAAGCATCTTCAACATCAGCACCATTAGCATCACCAACGGCAAGTCGTTCATTCATAAGAGTGGTAATAGCAACCTTCCATCCATCACCTATTTCACCTAATCTTTGGGAATCTGGAATTACAACATCATTAAAATAAACTTCGTTAAAACTAGAGCCACCAGTTATTTGCTTTATAGGTTTTACTTCTATGCCTGGAGATTTCATATCTATAAAAAAGAAAGTCATGCCTTTATGTTTCTCAAGACTGGCATCATGCCTAACTACCAAAATACCATAATCTGAAAAATGTGCTCCAGAAGTCCATACCTTTTGACCGTTTATAATCCAATTATCACCATCTTGAACAGCTTTACTTCTTAATCCAGCAACATCAGATCCAGCTGATGGTTCAGAGAACAATTGGCACCATATCTCCTTACCTTCAGCCATTGGCGGTAAATATCTTGCTTTCTGATCTTCTGAAGCATATTCCATCATTACCGGACCACACATTCCTAACCCAATTTCAAATATTCCTCTTGGAACATTAAATTTAGATTCCTCTTCAGACCATATAATTCTCTCTATTGCAGATGCAGCAATGCCTCCATATTCTTTTGGCCAATGCAGCATAGCCCAACCAGCATCATATTTTTTTTTCTGCCAATCTTTTGCAGCTTGAAGGTAATCTATATTTGCGAATTCATTATTTTTCTCAATGTTCGTTTTAAGCTTTGCATTATTTTCTAACCATTGTCGACATTTTTTTCTAAAATCTGCTTGTTCTTGATTATCTTTAAAGTCCATTCTTTCCCCTAGTTAATATTTGATTTTTCTAAATTTGAAACAAGTTTTTCTTTCCAGTTTGAAAGTGAACCTATATTTAATGAAAGCAATTTAGATCTTTTATAGAAAAGATGACAGTCGTACTCCCAGGTAAAACCATTGCCTCCATGTGTCTGTATGTTTTCTTTTGAGCATAATTGAAATGCTTTTGTTGCACTAACTCTGGCTGTTGCAGCAGCAACAGGAAGATCTGAAGATTCGGAAGATAAAGCCCAAGCAGCATAATATGAATTTGATTTCGCTAAAGTTATTGCAACATACATATCTGCTAATTTATGTTTAATTCCTTGAAAAGAACCAATCGGTTTTCCAAATGCATACCTCTCTTTAGCATAGTTTACAGCCATATCAAGTGTTGCTTGAGATCCGCCCACTTGCTCAAAACTAAATAATACAGCAGCTTGATTAATTATCGACTCATACAATTCCCAACCATTACCCTCATCACCAACTAAAATACTCGGAGTATTATCTAACTCAACACAAAAGTAACCTCTACTTCCATCCACCGTATCTTGTATGGAAATGCTTAAACTTTTATCTTTATGATCTATTAGCCTTAAATCAATTCCGTTGGATGATTTGCAGACAACAATCGAATGAGTTGCTATACCAGCATCAGGCACTGCAATTTTTTTCCCATTAATTTTATTATTTATAACCTCAGTTTTGATATTAGAGAAAGATGGGGCCATAAAATCTTCTGTAACAGCAAGCGTGCCAACTACTTCCCCACTAACAAGCTTGGGTAAAATATCTTTTTTGAGTTCTTCACTACCATATTTGATGATTGTTTCTGTAAATAAATATACAGAAGATGAAAAGGGTACAGGCGCAAGAAATCTACCTAATTCTTCTGCAATTACGCATAACTCTAAATGACCAAGCCCAAGCCCATCAAAATTCTCAGGAATTCTAATACCTGTCCATCCTAATTCAACTATTTTTCCCCAAAGGTCCTCATCTAGAGAAGTGGATTCATCTAAAATTTTTCTACTTCTTTTAATGCTATCCTCTTTTTCAAGGAATTTTCTAGCCTCACTTTGAAGAAACTTTTGATCATCTGAAAAATCTAAATTCATATATACTCTTTTTAGTTATTGTAAAATATATTGTATGTTAATTTTTAATATTATTTTTAATGAATAAAGATATCAGACCAGACAAAACATCTCCAGCATATTTAAAGAAAAATAATTCTGGAGGCTTATTTAGAGGCTTTTTATATGTTTTACTGTTTATAAGTATTTTAAGCTTGGCTATTTGGCAAAATTATATTTCCAATTCCATTGGTTTAAAAATTACATCTTCAGAAGATAGGCTCGCTATTATTGAAGAACAAATGAACATTGCTGATGAAATTAACAATGATTCACTTACTGATATATCTTCTTCAATACAATTTTTAGACAAAGAAATAAGAAAGCTATGGGATTTGAGTAATAAAAGAAATAAAGTAAATATTTCAAAGCTCACAGCTTCTAATAATAATCTTGAAAAATCAATCAACGACATTAATCAATTACTATCAGAATATAAAAAAAATATAGATGCTAATACCTCTTTTATTGAAGAGGGCAGAGCATCATTTTCAGAATTAAAAACCATGCAAATTAAGCTGAAATCTATAGAAACACAGTTAATGCTTTTGGATGACTCTGTCCAGGCTTTAAATAATTACAAAAAACAACTTAATCAATCAATTCTAGAAATACAAACAGAAATATCAATAATGAATCGAGAGGATGAGGTAGTAGATATTCTAAATTGACAATATCATTATAAATGTTAATTTTACAACACTATGAATAGAACATTTTTACAAATTTTTCTTTTATTAGCATTTATTCCTCTAGCTATTTTGGTTGGTTATGGGGTTTTGGTAGTGGCTCCTATTTTTTGCTGCTTTCTTGCGATAAATTCATATAAGTTTAAAAATTATAAAGAAATGTACATTTGGATGGGTGTAGGAGTCTTGTCATTCTTTTTAGCCTTATATATGCTGGGTGTAATATGATTTTGGTAAAAATCTTTATTTTTTGCATTTCAGCTTTATGTTTGGTTGCAGGCATAACAACAATATTATCACCTGATGTTAATACTATCTTTATACCGATAGTTGCAGAAACTATTCAAGAGGCCCATTTTGCAAGAACATATGCTGGTTTTATTGCGGCTATTGGATATTTGTCTATGAGATTTTTATATTCATCATCAAAAGTTCAAGTAGGCTCAATATGCTTATATATAATAGCGGTGATGTTGGCTTCTAAGCTTTTTAGTTTTATCTATGATGGTTACACAACCATAGCTATTGCAAGTACCATCATGGGAGCTATTATGGCAATTAGTTTATATCTGCTGCAGAAAACTAGAAAAAATCAACTTGACTATAATTTGTAAATTAATCTTTCCATAACATAATAATAATCTATATAATGCTTCAATCCGGGGATGTGGTGGAACTGGTAGACACGCTTGGCTTAGAACCAAGTGCCGCAAGGCGTGGGGGTTCGACTCCCTCCATCCCTACCATTTTAGAGCAAGCAAGTTTACAAATACATTTATATATATATACTACATGGCGATGAATAAATATTTAACACAAGAAAGACGGGCTTCAGCAATATAGCTGGATCTTTCCTATTGTGAATTAGACCCAGCTTTTGCTGGGTTTTTTTTATTTTAAAGAAAGTGAATTATGAAAAATTTTATATCAACAAAAGATTGGACAAAGAATGAACTTCAAGACATTTTAGATCATGCAAAAGATCTTAAAGTTAACAAGTTTCAAAATACATTAAAAAATAAATCAGTTGCATTATTGTTTTTTAATCCTTCTATGAGAACAAGGACAAGTTTTGAGCTAGGTATTCAAGAGTTAGGCGGATATGCTGTTGTTCTTCATCCAGGAAAAGACGCATGGCCAATAGAATTTAAGCCAAATGCCATCATGGACGAGGATTCAGAAGAACATATTATAGAAGTTGCAAAGGTGCTTTCTGAATATTGTGATTTAATAGCGATTAGAGCATTTCCAAAATTTATAAATTTAGAAGAAGACTTAACAGATCATGTAATTAATAGTTTTGCTAAATATGCATCAGTACCTGTTGTTAACATGGAGACTATTACTCATCCTTGCCAAGAATTGGCGCACATTCTAACAATGCAAGAAAAATTAGGAGATCTAAAAGGTAAAGATTATCTATTAACTTGGACATATCATCCCAAACCATTGAATACAGCGGTTGCTAATTCATCATTAATGATAGCAAGTAAATTTGGTATGAATGTGAAGTTACTTTGTCCAACTGAGGATTATATTTTGCATGAAAGCTATATTAATGAAGCTCAGCATAATTGTGATCAAAATAACACAAGTTTTGAGATTACCCATGATATTGATTACGGGTATGCAAATGCCAATATTGTTTATGCAAAAAGCTGGGGTTCTCTAAAATATTATGGCAAACCAGAAGAGGAAAAAATTATTAGAGATAAAT
>Ga0209308_10000994_pt1 | contig 27558 bp, 28 predicted proteins | sample COGITO_mtgs_1204_3_FD_184806 | JGI IMG/M metagenome (GOLD analysis project Ga0209308, IMG submission 184806) | Pelagic marine microbial communities from North Sea - COGITO_mtgs_120405 (SPAdes) (version 2) | ecosystem: Environmental > Aquatic > Marine > Epipelagic ...
ATTTGTAGGTGTTGCCATTATGCTCTCCTTGCTGTTCGCGTTCTTTTAAAAGAACGATTTGATTTCTTCTTTTCCATTCTAATATTTTTAGGGTTATTGTTCAAAGGGTTGTTGTCTTTGTGTGCAACGTCTTTACCGTCACCTTTTTTGGCTTTGCCTTTAGCTATCATTAAACGGCGTGCTTTATTACGAGCTGCTCTACGTTTTTTTTGTGCGGCTGTACCTTGGTATCTATCGTATTCTTGCCGATAGTTTCTGGCCATTACTTGCCAGTTTTATTCATAGCTTTTTTGTGTGCTTGTCTCATGGTATCACCCATAAGCATGCGCCTTTTCATAAAAGCCATGTGCTTTGCGCTGTGGTGTTTGCTATGTCTTTTTAGGGATGCCTCTTGGCGTTTAGAAATGCTTTTCTTTTTAACCTGTTGTGAGGGTCTTTTAACTTTTCTAGGCATTATTTCTTGCTTTTTTTCTTCATTATTTTCTTTTTAAGAAAAGCCGGCAAAGTTTTTTGTTTTGCAGTAAGTTTTTTTTGAGACCCCGATTTCTTTTTTTTCATCATTTTCATTATTTCCCTTTAGGTTTTTTAGGTTTATAAACAATGTTGTCTAATTTTTCTGATACTTCAGCTTCACTCATTAAAGTATAGCCATCAGTAGAAAGTTCTTGGTTAGGCACATTAGGTTTCATTTTAGTTTCCTCAACCTTCATGTCTCCTACTTTACCGGGTTTTTTTGGTCCTGGTGTTCTAGACGCCATCTGTTTTCTCCTGTGCAATTAAAAAATCAAGTAACTTTATTTTATCATTAATCTCAACTAATTTACCAACCAGCTGATCTAAGTACTCTGTAAAGTTAGTGTGCTCTGGTATTGAAGTAGCGTTTGAAGTAAGGACTTCTAGGTCTAAACTGACCTGGGCCCGTTGTCCTTCAAGCGTTGCTTTATAAGCTGTGTAGATAGATCCTTTATCCAAAATATACTTCTCCTATTACATAACCACAAACAAAGAAGGCAGATGCCCACATAGGTTGAGCTTTACAAAAGGCCCATACCTGCGTCCAATACCCTACAAAGTCCTTCCATGATGATTTCATAATCCTCATCCACGGCTAGTAACCGTATGAAGGTTTCTTTTTACCTTTTTTAGCCGGCTTTTTCTTTTTAGCAGGCTTTTTTTTGTACATTCCTTTCATACCCATTTGATTTATACCTCCGCATTTCATAATAATTTATAGTACCTTAACTAGGCTCAGTTGGCCAGACTACATCATCAAAAGATGATTTACTTGAATTGGTTGCCGGTACATCTCTTAATGCTTGTCTGTATGTTGCCCATTCTGTTTTTTTGCTGTTTGATAAAGGCGTGTCTGCTATTTGTGTCCAGTCTGATTCTAGCAATAAGGCATCTCTTGCTAGTCTTACTTGATTCCAAAAATCCACAGTCTGTTCTACTGCAGAACCGTTAAGTATTTTATACTTCTCTACCTCGTAAACCCCTTCAATTATTGATTGGTGGCTTTCTAAGTTTATTTGATCTATGCCTACATTAGTTGAACCACAAGATTCTATAACCCCGTCTGCTGTTTTGTAAATTGTATAATCTGCCATTTTATTGTGTGTTATCTATAAAGACATAAAGTGATTGGTATGTACTTCTTAGTTTTGTTATCCACCTTACTCGCCAATAAACAGTGCTTTGAGAAGTACTTAATCCGGTTATTGTGCCGTTAAACACAAAAGTATAAGTTCTAAATGTTCCTGCTGACATAGTAACGCCTTGTATACCACCTGCTGCTTGTTGGAAAGTAGAGTTATCTATGCTGTATTCCAACACCCCGTTGGTGCAGTCTCCATATACACCTGACCATATGGCTCTGTATTTTGCGCCATTACGAACATCCCCTATTGATAAAGGTAAATATGTTCCTGTAGATTGCGTTTGTGTTGTAAAGTCTGTGCTAGCTCTTTCAAACACACTTCCAAAAACTTCTAAAGGCACAAAAGCACCGCTGCTTAAATGACTTTTAATGTCTGTACTAACATTATCAAAATGTTTAACATTAAGAGTATCAGTACTTAATAAGTCGTTTGCGGTAATGGTATCAGCATCAATTTCGTCAGCTGTAATACTATTAGCTGTAAGTTCTCTAACTCCAACAGTACCCGCAGTAATCTTATCCGCATGTATTGCATTAGCGTCAATTAGATCTGCAACATTAAGAGTTCCCGTAGTAATCTTATCCGCAGATAAAGTACCAATTTTTGCAGTTGTTATAGAACCATTTTTTATAAAGGCATCTGCTATATAAACGCCAGCTGCTACGCTTTCGCCATTTAAAGTTGTAGCTGAAGTAACAACAAAAGGAGCAACAGAGTTGCTAGAAGCTGCACCCGACCCGGTCCATATAGCAAACTTGTCTGCTTGAAACTGTATAGCAGAACCAGTCCCACCGCTTGAAGCATTTGCTTCTAAGACCATGCCAGCTACCGCTCCATTAGCTTCAACTTTAAGGACATAAGCCGCAGCTGCGTTAGCATCTGTTGCATTAACATGCGAAATAATAGTATTAGAGGCGCTGTAAGCAGTACCATCATTGTCATTTCCAGAGCCAACAGAAGCGGAAAGGTTAGTAATACTAGTAGCATTAGCACTGTCGGCACTTGCTCTAGTAGTTGCTTCCGTTACAATAGCAGCCTGACTTGTTACATCACGTACTTCAACCCAGTTAGACCCGTCCCATCTGTATTGTTTATTACTATCGTCTGTATCAAACCAAAGGTCACCCGTGTTGTTTGCAGTAGGCTGACCAGTTTGAGTAAACACCGTGATTTTACCATCGTTAGCGGTGTCCCTTACAACTACCCAATTACTAGAACCCGTCGCACTAGCACGATACAATTTATTATTGTCATTAGAATCTATCCACAGATCACCTACTGCTATAGCTGTAGGGGGATTATCTTGAACAAACGTTTTAGCTTTAGTACTTACTGTTGCTGTTAAAGAAGTAATTTCAGAAACTCTTGCAGTATTATTATCAGTTAAAGTAACTACATCACTTTGTGCAGCGGCCATAGCAGCACTTAAAGTACTACCTGTAAAACTAGTACTACCAAACAGATTAACTAATGTTGCATCACGTCCTGCTACCCAAGCATTGTTTGATGTGTTTCTTGTGTATATTTGACCATCGTCTGTATCAAACCAAATATCATTTGGTTGTAAAGCATCACCGTTTGTTCTAGTGCTAGGTTCGCTAGAACTTTTTATAATTGTAGCGGCTGTTGCACCCGTCTGTAACAGATTATATCCAGGTAAGTTAGAAAGATCTTCACTCAAAAGGCGCATAGTAGCCCCTATGTCTTGTATGGTTGTAGCACTAGCCATATTAGACCAAGGTCCTGGAACGCCTGCAGTACTTATATAACGAACCCAATAGTAATAAGTTCTATTATATTCTGTACTAGTGTCAGTGTAAGAAAACCCACCTACACCACCAGCTAGTGGTCCTGCAGCGATTGCACTGCTTAGATCTTGGGTTTGGGATCTCCAAATTTCTGTGCTCGCATGGTTGCCATATGGAGGATTAAAAGATCTAGAAGTGTGCCAAAACAAAGCAATATCTTTAAACAAGGTTTCTGCGCGCAGGTTTATTGGAGAAGGTGGCACCTCTACATCACCTGGTAGTTCGGATACAGGTCCGAAACCTGTTGCGCCAGTGTTGGGGTTATAAGGAGATTGAGCTAACGTAGTTGCAAGACCACTTTCTACAAGTTCGCGTAAAGTTACGGCCCTATCTATGGGATCACCTCTTCGGCCAAGCCGCACCTCAAGTGCTTCTTTTATAGACTCTAAAGCAAGTTTAGTTTCGGGGTCTGTTTTTGCCGGAATATTCTTAATGGCTGGAACTTTAGTTTCAGGCATTAGATTCCTCTTAGTTCATCTATTGATTCAGCAATACAAATTTCGTTAACTACTTTCGCAGAAGATACTTCTATTGCAAAATCTTTAAATACTCTCGGTGGTAGCCTAAGAACGGGTTCGGGTATATTAGTAGAACTTATACTTACAGAACTGCCAGCAGCATTAATATAACTGCCTGAAACTGAGTGTTGTGTACCAGAAATAGCAACAGTTCCTGTATAAAACAGTGTGCCATCTCCATATACTTTTACTGTAACAGGAAATGCTTCAGCATCTACTTTAACAAAACCCATGCTGGTTGGTTTGGGTGGAACAAAATCTTTAGATTTCCAAGTATATGTTTGATCTGTTGTACCACCTTGAAACTTTTTAATTTGGTTTGCAATAATTAAGTATGCATTACCATCATCAGGATCAGTAAACGTGCCTCTAATAAGCGCACTTGCAGTCAACTCAGTTAGTGCGTTTTTACCCCCTCTAGGGTCAAATATAAAACCACCAAACCCAGAACCTGTATTATAAAAACCTAAATATCTACCTTTCCACAAAGTAGCATTAATAGTGCTTGGGTAGTAAGTAGATTGCCATTGGTCTGGAGTTATTAACCCTTCAGTAATAATTTGTACGTCTGTACCCGCAGCTGCAACTAACCCTTCTGCCCCTGCATAAATAACATATTGACCCATATCTACCATAGATGTTTTACTTAAACAGGCTTGAGTAGATTCAATTTTAATTGCACTCATAGAAGCAGGATCAGAACCTGCAACTAGATATGGAGAACCTTCAGTGGTTACAATTAAACCATTACCAACAGCTTTCATGCCTACAATGTTATCTTCTATTGCCATACGATAAGCAGTGGGCCAAGCGTGCGGTAAGAAAGGCTCAGAAAAACATACCCGCTTACCAGTAAACCCTGCCATTATGCCGTTTGGCATTGCAGTTAAACCTTTCATTGGCCCATCGGGATAGGTAGAACTATCATCATCTGGTGGTGCTACCCAGTAATAAGAAGGAATAACTTCAGCTAACTCATCATTATTAGAAGTATCCGTATAAGTAGTAGTTGACATAGCAATTTCTGCTACAAATTGAAAAGCCGTTGTATTAGAACCCGTGTTAGATCTATATATACGTTTAACAGCGCCTGAACCTAAATTAGAATTTGATTTGCTTGTACTAGTTTGTAAATTACTTAATGCCACACTAGCATTGTCATCTGTTGTAACTACACTAGAAGCGGGAGAAGGTGGCCCTTCTTCACCGTACGCACTTACAAAAGTGTAGACATAAGAAGTAGAAAAATCGGGTAGTTGGTCTGAAACCGCACCAAAAGTAGCGCCGTTAGAAATGGTGCCAGACGTACTTGCACCTGTAGCTGCGATAGCAGGTTCTACCGTTAAAGTTGTTGCACTTGGTACTGTAGCTATTTTGTGTGTTTGGTTTATATCGTCTGCGGGTATAGCATTTTGGGCACCAAAGCCTGCAAGCGTTACATATTGACCTACCGCCGCACCGTGGTCACTGGCCGTGGTCACTGTTAGTACTGATGAACCGCTGGACGTGGTTACCGTAGCGTTAATAGATGTTCCCGATGAAACGGCGACGGTCGGGGCCGCTGTTGGTGCCGCAACTCCTAACCTAAAAAATGCGTTAGGGTATACAGTTCCCCCTATGATTTGGCTGCTTCTGCCCATGCGTGGAAAATCTTGACCAGTCCAATAAACAGTGTTGTTTATATCACCTGCTATAGGCCCAGGTACAACATCTACGTCGTCATCAAACTGTAGCCATTGTGTATCTGTGTATTTGTATATGCTTTGTCTATTAGAATTAGACAAAGTAGTAACGTCTGCTTTTGGGTTTGTAACTGTATCATCAGTTATAGGAGTTAAACGTTGACTTTCTAAGTTAACGTTTGAAGCTGTTTGCGCTAGAGTATCTTCTAGTAATCTAGGTGAGACCTGCGGAGCAATTCCACCAAACTGGATGAGTTTAAAATACGCCATATCATCTGAAAGTATACATTATTGCAGCTATAACTGCTGAAAAGACAACCCAAAACACGCGTTCGCCGTTGCTTACATCTTTTTTATTTAGTTTAGCAGTTTGTTCAACAGTTTCTACCCTGTCTTCAAGTCTGTCTAAACGCATAATAAACCTATCGTTTTGTTTCAATACAGTGGTTACCCTTTCCTCTATACGAGCAATAGTTATGACAGCATCTGCAAGCCTGTCTATTTTACTTTCTAATTTATCTAATCTATTTGATACGTCGTCGATCACTTGTAACTCCATATATGTGGTCGAGGTCTGCTTGGTTGCGCATCGAGCGTGTCAAGATGTATGAACCGGCTATCACCATGCTGTTTTACTCCTAACCCTGTAATACCATGTTTAAGGGCTACTTCAATTAATTTTAAAGCGTCCTTGCCGCGTATTAGTATGTCGATTGCTTTACCAGAAGCATGGGCTCCTGGTGTTTTTTTCTTAGCTTCTATTGGATGAGTTTTATCTCTGTAAGCGCTGGTTACTATAAAAGGCACTCCTACCTCTTCTCGTATTATATCTAGTTTATGCATGAAGTCATCATCCATTTTGCATAAACCGGTATGTTTACACTTTACTTCATTCTCAGAAAAGTATTTCCAGTTAGCCACCCTCTTCCTCTTTTGGGTTAGGTTCAATTTTATCTTCTTCAATAAAAACTTTAAGCTCTTCAGATATATGTAATTGTGCGCTTTGTTTGATTTTTAAATTAACCGCAAGTTCTGCTATGGCGCTTTGTAACTTAATTAAAAGGTTAAGGTGTTCTAAAACCCTAGGGGTAAGGTTTTTTATTAAATATTGTTCGCCGCCGAAATTGATTGAATCAATCTCTTGTTTTTTATCTGACATAGTTTACTCCTTATCTTTGTCGGATGAGTTAGAAGCCCCAAAGTAAAAAGAAATAACAGCGCTGGCTAATCCTCCTAAATACCCTAAGACCAAGTTAATTAAAGCTTCACTATTTTGTTCTGGTGGCTGTAAAGTTACTAAAAATATGTAACCCATAAACCCACATATAGTGACAAACCCTAAAGTTCTTGTTGTCCAATCTTTACTAAACTTAGTACGTGCATCTTGTTTGTCTGCAGTTTCTAAAGCAAAAATATCAACTTCTAATTCTTTCATTTGAACTTCAAATTCGGCTTCAGCTTTTTTAAGTTCAAGCATTTGTGCTGGACTTGCAGTTTGGATTGCTTGATTAATTGATTTAGGATCTGTTTTACATCCTAAAACGCCTGCAATAACAGAAGCTGCTTGTCCTCCTAATGGGCCACCTAATGCAGAACCTAGAGTAGGAGCCAAAGCTCCTACTACGTTCTTAATTAAGTTAAACTTCACTAGTCTTCTTTTTTAGGATCTTGAAGCTCGTCAGTTTGCTCGTCAATGTTTTCAACAACTGTATCAATTACGCCTTCGTAAGTTTCAGCTACTGTATTAACAACGCCACTAACATCTCTTAATGCTGCGCCTGAAATAGAGCCAGCAGTTTTTACTGTTGTATCTACGGTAGTCATAGCAATTTCTTTACCACCTTCAATAACAGAACCTACAGTTGCACATGAAGTTGCAAATAAGCCAATTAAAATAAATGTAATATTTCTCATTATTTAGAATCCTCTAATTATACTAAAGTTAGATTATATCAGCAGGAAATCTTTTTGACCATATTGTTAAACTATATTTTACTTCCTGTATTAATGGCAAACACTCGTGGCCGTGGGTTACTTGTCCCATAGACAATATAAAACTAACTGTTTACCTTTGGTAATTCTCCGAGAGGCCTTTCATTAGTAGGTGCCTCCGCTGTTCCTGTGTTCACATATGTTAATAAGGCTATCAGAGCATCAAGGTCAGTAGCATTCTCAAGTGCTGTACACATTTCATTTGCTTTTGTTCTCACTGCTGCTCTTTGAGTTGTAATAGAACTTGGTACAGCTGTGCCGCCTTCAGCTTCTCTTATAACCATCCAATCTGTTGGTTGTAAAATATTTGCAGCGTCTACATTAATACCATTAATATACCTCTGTCTTATACCATATTGTTTAATCTCACCTTCTATACCAAGACCATCTGTTTCGTCTTGTGCTGTAAAGAGTACAGTATCTAAAACTTTGGGTGTTGCGACACCATAACTTGCAGTAACTACTCCATCGGCAAAGTCAAAGCTTTGATCAGTATTAGTATAAAATTCTTTATTTTGAAAATTTGTATTATTGACAATAACCTCATAAATCCCAATGGCTTCTAATTGTTCTGTCGTATAACTTGTAAAAACAACTCTCGGATAGTTGCCCGATTCTAATTCTAAATCTTTAGGTCTCGTGTAAACCTGAGTTACTGCATTATTTTCTACTAATGCCCACATATTTTTCTCCTATTTTTATCGTGCACACGCTGGTACACCTGTTGATGTTACAAATGGATTTTCTGCAAATGCCATGTAAATATATTTTCTATTAAGACCATTTGAACCTGTATTTGCTCCTCTCTGTTTAAAACCATTGCTTAATATATCTATATCAAAAGCAGTGGCTGTATATTCAGCTGAACTGTCATTTGGAAACAATTCGCGAAAGGCTTCGTTATATGTATCTCGCTTATGATCATATACAATCCAATTTTCTCCTGAATTACTTGAATTTTTAAATAGTACAAAAGCTGGTCTAAAACCCGTATAGACGAATGTACCATTAGTACCTCCACTCCCAGCATACTGACCAAACTTGCTATAGCCTTTTTTCTCTGCAAAGGCATAACAAATCATGTTGTTTGAGCTTTGATTGGTTTGTTGTCCTGCACCTACAGAAAATACACTTGAAGTTGGAGCAGTATGATTCCATCTGTTTGTTCCACTATCTATTTGTCCATCAGTATTATTAAGTGCTAATGTATATCCAGCATCTGTCATATCTTTATGATAAACAGCCCAATCAACACTTGTAGTTCTATTTTTAACTATTAAAACCGTAGGAGCTTGTCCTAGTCCATGTCCTATTGTTCCCGCCGAACCAGTACCCGACCAAGTAATAATGCTAAACCCAGCTGTGGTATTTGCTTGTACTGTAGCATTTATAGAGCCAGTAGTGTTGCTTGAGGTCGTACCACCATTGGCTTTCCATTGCCAAGTAACAAATCTTTGTGCATTATTATTAACAGCAGTATCGCCACTACTTAAAGTAAAACCATTGCTATTAAAACTTGTCACATAGCTTGATATAGTGGAATCAGCGTTAGTTGTAAATGTTGTTAAATATTTAGTAACTCCTCTGCTTGAGTCTGCTACATAAATTCCTCTACCTAAGTCTCTGTTTATTTGCCACCATAAATCAGGTTGCATATTACTATTGCCATCATTAGTGATGGAATGATTTACAGTACTATTACCTGTATATAAGGTAGTTTGAAAATGTGCTGATGGGTCGTCTATTGTTGTATAAGCCATTATCCGTACTCCGCTAAGTTTTTAGTGCATAAGGCATAGTAGCCTGACGGAGGTGCATATTCAAACTTTCCATAGCCATTGGCATCTGTTGCTGCACTAGAAATTGCAACAGAGGAATACCCCCCAAAATTACAATTAAGATTGTTGTCATATGTTTGAAAGAAAGGTAAAACAAATATGCCATTAGCCATATCATCGTCTAAATCAAAAATGTCTATACCTGCATTTCCTGTTCTAGTTCCATTATTGTAAAAAGTAATTTGTCCATCGTCTGCGTTAAAAGCTACTCCAAAAGTTCTTCCTATTGCTCCTGTACCTTCTGAAGGTAGCCCTGCTGCTGTGTTTTGAGATGTAAGAGTTCCATTAGTCATCGCCCAATAATCTCCATAATGTAGTAGCCAAAATACAGCACTGTCTATTCCTGAAAAAGAAGCATTATTCCCCATCCCTTGAATTGTATGCAACCCGATGTAGTTTAGTAAACCATAAGATCCGCTTCGACTTGGGATATAAAATTCCCAATACCATTTTCCAGCTGTCACACCCATTGTACCAACAAAAGATGCGAAATTGTTTTGACCATCTCTTGCCATATAAGTACCACCTTCTGAAGCGTTTGCAGCAGTATAATTATCACTAAAAGCTGCATTAAGCACACAAAAATTATTCGTAGGTGTATCAGTTGCTTGGTCAAGAGATGTAATATTATTAAGAGTAACATTTTTACCGTTACCACTTGAGTCTGTACCAAGTGAAGCTGCATTATTAAATTTTAGATAAAATCCTTGATTTCCAAAACTTAAACCACTTAAATCTTTAGGTTTCCATATACCACTATTATCATACTCACCAAAACTTGTTGGAGTTAATGCTGATCCATCTATAACAGCGACCTCTGCCCAGTAGCCTGAATTGTCATATGAACCATCTCCATCTCTTGTGTTGAAATACATACTACTTCCAGACATCCAACTACTTTCCTGATTTAGACTTGGCCAATCATTATTATTAAATGGATAATCCTCTCCATTTACATACATTTTTACTCTATTTGTATTTGTAGCTTGTGTTGTATCTACAGCTAACACAATATGATACCAAGCAGAAGTATCTCTTAATTGACCTGCTGCTTCCAATTCTGTAGAATTTCCATCAAACATAAATCTAAGTGTATGATTAGCAAAGTGAAAACGAGCGTTACTGCCTTGGCTCATTAAATAGTTATCAGCTTGATACCCGCCTAATTGTGTTCGTTTAATCCAAAAACTAAATGTAAAAGTTCTTTTATTTCCTGCGGTTGGACCACTGCGATAAAACCATTCGTTTCCAGAATTAGCTTGAACCTTTAAAGAATTTTCAACCTCATAACCACTTGAAGCTCCATAAAAATTAGAGATACTTATGGCACCTGAAGCTACTCCTGCGAGGTCTCTTAGCTCTGTTTCACCCAAAGAAGAGGTTGCCGTTGCAGATCTTCCCAGTTCAAGATTAATAGATCGGTTAGTGGTAGTTCCCCCTATAGATAAAGTTCCACTAGTTTCTAAGGGCATTATTTAACCTTTTTTTTGGTCGTTAAGTTGTTGTTTGAGATCATCAACTTCTGTTTTAAGTTCTTTAATAGCTTCGATAAGAAGTCCTACCATATTACCGTATGCTACTGATTTAGTTTGCATTTCATCCTCAGCCGTAATTACAGCTTCGGGCAGTACCTTTTCAACTTCTTGTGCAATTACACCAGTCTGTCTAAGTGGTTCTTCTACATCTGTTCTGTCAAATGTAACTCCTCTTAATTGAGATACCTTTTCTAATGCACCATCAATTACAACAATGTTATCTTTTAGTCTTTCATCAGAGTAAGCTGTTACGTTACCAGTTGCTGTAAAGTGACCTGCATCGTCAAAGGTAAATCGTGTGGTTGTTCCATCTCGAATATACCAATTTCCAATTCCTGAATTAAGATCGGTATACATATGTGAACCATTACAGAAGAACTCAACATCATCACTTGAACCAAAACGTAGTATGTCATTGTCAGCAAGATCAATTGCGTTTCTAACACTTAAAACTCCATTAACAGTTAAAGTTGTTCCTGTTAAAGTTGTAAAGGTATCCGTGGCATCACTTCTTAAGAAAGAACCTGAACCAAGACCATCCAATGTATCAGCATCTAAGCCACTACCTGGTCCGTCTACAGTTTTAATTGCCGTTAATATCTGAGCAGCTGTTTGATCTGCGGTAGCACCACTTTCAATACCGTCTAACTTAGAGCCATCGGATGCAATATCTCTTCCATCAACTGTACCTGATAATGTAATATTTCCGACAATATCAATACCACCTGATGTGGTTGCCAATTTTTCAGAACCATTATGGTATATTCTTACTTCAGAATTTTCTGTGCAAAGTAAAGCCCATTCATCATTTAAATCATCATAAATACCAAAGTCATTACCATTGCCCATAAATGAGGTAAGAGTTTCTCCACTACTATTTGCAATGGTAATACCTCCCCAACTACTAGTACTTGATGTAATTGCTAATAAATCTGCTCGGTGTGAAGATTCTGCAAGTGAAACTTGTGACCCTAGATTAATTGTAGTTCCTGAAAGAGTTGTAAAGGTATCTGATGCATCACTTCTTAGGAAAGAAGCTGAACTAATACCATCAAGTAAGTCTGCATCTAATCCTGAACCTGCCCCGTCTACTGTTTTAATTTTAGTAAGTACGTCTGCTGCTGTGTATGAAGAAGATGCTAATTTAGCATTTAAAGCTGTTTGTAAACCGTCTACATTACTTATTACATGGTTATGCGAGTCGTCTGCTATTGTAACAGCAATACTTGTTGTACCTGAACCAGAAACATCTCCGCTCAGTGTGATTGTTTGGTTACCAGTTAAGTAACTTCCAGTTGCTTGTTTTCCATTTAACTGAGTTTGTATATTACTTGTTACACCGTCTACGTAATTTAATTCAGCCTTTGTCGCTGTAATTCCGAGATTCGTAATTGCATTTGCTTGTTGTGTTCCAGTTAAACCTTGAGATGCTGTATCAACTCGTAAGCGATTTCCTAATGCTGTTGAGGTTGTTGTAGAAAAGTTTGCGTCATCGCCAAGAGCTGCTGCTAATTCGTTTAATGTATCTAATGCAGCTGGAGCTGAATCTACTACTCCTGCAACTTGTGTATCTACATATGCTTTAATTGATTGTTGTGTTGGTATTCTTGTTGCGGAGTTTGTTGCAAAGGAATCTTCGTCAATAAATGTAATTCCAGAAATTGTTCCGTCACTGAATGAGGTTGCTGTAACTGCACCTGTTACGTTTAAACCACTAGTGTTCATGGACATCTTGGTTGAGCCTGAGATATCAAAATCTATTCTCGTTGTAGCATCAATCGTGATTGGATAGCCTGAATCTATATGTAATCCTGTGGTTGCTCTGGTATCGTAAGGTAAAGAAATACTAGCGTAATCAGTTCCTGTAGTGTTAAATGTCCAGTTAATCTTAGCTGTTGTACCCGCTGCTCCACCTTTTAAATTTATTTCAGTATTATCTGAGTCTAGTAATAGGTTGCCTGAAATGTCTATGCCTGTTGAGTTTGTGGCTATTTTTTGACTGTTGTTATAGTAAAGAGATACTGCACCATCATCATTAAATACAGCATATGTTTCCCCTGCATCTCCACTTCTAAAATTAATTGATGCAGAACCATCTATATATAAATTTCCTGTGCCAACATCTCTAATATTACTATGACTGCCATTATGATAAATCTGTAAGTCTTGTGATGCACCAAACTGCAATCTATTAACTGTTTCACCTGAACTATCACCGAATTGGATAAGTTGATCATTTGTATCTAATGTTCCACCTAGCTGTGGACTTGTATCTTCTACAACATTGTTAATAGAAACAGCTTGTGCTCTAGCATCTGTGTAATAGAGGTTGGTTGAGCCCTCTGTAATAGTGTCCGTGTCTGCTGTAAGGGTTCCGCCATCTAGTTGGGGAAACACATTCATGATCCCGGCTGTTAGTCGGGCTTCTATTGTGTTGCTAGTTGAAAAAGCTCTGGCTGTAGTTCCCTCCTGTGCTCTTACAACAGTAAGGGTATTACCACTAATAGCGGTAACTTTAACAATCTCGTTGTTGGTATCGTCATCAATGGTGCAAAGAAAATATTCTCCCGCACTTAAACTTGGAAATACGTTTCCAGCCTGAACAGAGATTGAGGTCGCACTTGAACTAATATCAGCTGTAAGTACGGTATTTGCATTGTTCTTGAAAACAACTGCCACGGCTTTCTCCTATTTTATTAAGAAACCGTTACAGTCCAAGTAATTGTCATTGAGTCCGCTGATCCCTTATTTACAACTGAAAAAACTGTTCTACAAAGAAGAGTTCCATTAGAAGAAGCATTTAAAATACCCGCTTCAGTAATAGCTCCAGTACCAGTACCAGCACCAAAAGTTGCAACATATGCAACCTCGTTGCTGCTAACAGTGGTAGAGGTTAGTGCTACTCGACCAGCCTCAGTTCCTAATGCTGCATCTCCAGCAGCCGCAGCAGTAGAACCCGTTCCGATAGCCATGTGTGACATAGCAGTAGCAGTAGCATCTTTCATTCTTGATGCAACATACTCTTTGCCGTCAGTAACAACTAGGTTGGGAATCTCCTGAACGGTGTTTCCGTTGATAGCGATCTTTAACTTACCAGTAAGTTTTAATCCATCTTTTAACATTTATAGTCTCCTAATTTAATACACCAGTGTTAAGAGCCCTTGTGTTCAAAACTAACCCTCTAACATTTACTATTAACTGTACGTTAATAGACTCCGTTACAGAGGTTTGATCTGTAAGGCTCTTTGATGATAATAACACTTCTTGATCTGATAGTGAAGCGGTATCAAGAGTTTGTTTATTAAGCGTTTTTGCGTGAGATTCCGCTAAGGATAGCTGGTCTGTAAAGACATTATTTATTAAATACACAAGCGTCTCAGACATGGTTAAGGTCTCAGTTTTAGTAAGAGCATTTAAAAGAGATGCAGCCTCTGAAAGTGTTAAGGAGTCTGTTTCTGGCTTAGACAATAACAACTCTGCGTTCTCTGTTATTGCAAACGAGTCTGTTAAACCTTTTGAAAGAGAGTAAATGTGTTCTTCAGAAAGGGTGGTAATATTTGTTTTATCAAGACCAACATCTGTTTGTAGCGGATCATCAACACTGGCAAGGTCGTCCAAAGTAAAACCATCAGTAAAGGACCTTAGATAAGAAACAACCCTAGAAAAAGACTCAGACATAGATATTGTATCTGTTTTACTGAGCCCTGGCGTAAGAACCGGGGCTTCTGTAAGACTTACTGCATCAGATTTTTCTGCAGTAAAACTTTTTGCAAGAACTTCACTAACCACAACAGAATCTTCTTTATTCAAACCGGTAGCTAGGACAGCATTATCATCAGACATAGTTAATGTATCAGACGTTGGTATACTAACTAATAAAACCGCAGCCTCACTCATAGTCATTGCGTCTGCTACAGACTTACTAAAAGACTGTACTAATTGTTCTGTAATAGTAAGAGTTTCTTGTTTTGTTGTTGTAAATGTAACAGCCAGAGCCTCAGATAAAGTAATAACTTCTGCATTTGGATGCCCAGAAAGAAAGTAAAGGTTTTTACTATCGGCATCTAATAATACATTTACGGCTGATAAATCTACATACTGTAATGAACTTTGTAAGTTTGTAAATGTAATGGTTGACTTTAAGTCAACATAACTAACTGTTTTTTTGAACGCCATTAATCGAAGTCATCACGTACTTTAAACTTAATTAAATCTTGTACTGTTTGAATACCAGATCCAGAAGTTGTGTGTTCGATTTCACCTTCAAAAGTTCCTGCAGTTGTCCACGTTCCTGTAGGGAATGTTAATGTACAAGTGCCATTAGAAGCGCTTGTTATAGTAGCAGTTATTGTAGAAAGAACCGTTGTTGACCCTACCTCACGAATGCGTAGTTTTACAGTTGCACCAGTTAAGTCGATTGGTGCCCAAGTAGTTTCGTCTTCTGCATCTAACGTAGCCCCAGACGCAGCAGTGTTGCTGTCTTTTAGGGTGAAAGTTAGTTCAGGAAGAGTGTCTCCTACTACTAATTTAATTGTGTCTGAATATGCCATAAATTACCTCTTAGTATACCTAATTTTCTCTGTCAAACCCACCTACTTGATTGTAGCCTGGTATGAAGTCATCTATTTTTAATTTGCCTTGTGGAAAATCCCAAAGTTTTTCAAAAGCTGGTCCTAGTGGGCCAACAAAGAAAGGATCTCCATAAGTCTTGCCAGAAATTACAGGTAGCATAAGTGCGAAGGGTCCTAATGCCCCACTTCTATCAAGTATTTCCATGGAGTATTCTCCATAGTCCATGTCTAAAGATTTTCTATAATTTCTTTCTGTAGAGTCTACACCAGGAAGGGCCCAAGCCAATCCACCTTTAAACCTTTCTCGCAAATCAAATCCTAGCATAGTCAATGGAATTAAAGTAGCTGCAGCTAAAAGTAGTGGTGTTGCAGATTGAGACATAGACTCTCCTGCTTCTCTTCTTGCGTTCATCTCTCGACCTATACCACCAATAACAACTTTACCATAGGCATAGAAGAAGGCTTTTAGTTGCCAAACTAAAGCAAATCTAGGATCTGAAGCCCAAGCGGGTCTTTCAGAAGCATTGGGTCTTACAATAGACTCATCTACAAATCTATATAAAGCTACTTTTACTTTTTTACCAGCAGGGGTTTCAAGTGATTGTTCGCCAGCGTTCCAATCTGCAACGTCTTGTGGAGTTAAATTTAGTTCTTTTAAATACCTAATAGAACGTTGATCACCCTCTTGCGCCCTTCTGCCATGTTCAATAATAAAACTTTTACCCATACCAGCAGCAAAAACCCTAGTAAATTTAGTAAACCACTCTGTCCCTGTATACTTAAAAAAAGCTTCATTTGCACGTTTAGAGCCTTCTGTCATGTAGTCCATTTCACCCGCATTAACAAACATCATGTTAATTGCATCGGTGCTAACAGCCCCTATGTCGTAGGCCAGTCGCATGGCTTCTTCATCGCCTTTTAAAGCATTATAAAATATTTTTGCTGACTCCCTTAACTTGGGTAGTTCTTTAGACCTAAGTACGGGTCCTGCTACATCAGGGAAAGATGCAAACACTGTTAAAGCTAACAAGCCAAAAATGTTTGCTGTTAAAGCCCAACTGTTTGCAGTTTTTAATTTAGGATATTTTACGAATAACTCTGGGTTAATTTTACCCAAAGAAGCTAGCACCATGCTTGTAGCAATCTCTTTGTCTTTTTCAGTAGGAAGCTGATCTATCAACTCTTGTATACGTTTAGGCCCGCCCCTTTTGTTTAATTCATTTCGTTTAATTGTAGAAGTTACATAGTTACGCAAAGATTGTGCTGGGTTTACTAACGCCGAGTTGCCTTGTTCATCTACAGCATTTCTTAATTCTGTAGTAGGAATGTTTCTAAATGCATCAGATCTACTTTTAGAAAGCCCCAATGCAAATTTTCCAGCATCGCTGTAAAGATCTATATTAGTATTTTCAGGATCAGTTATAAGAAGGTTTACCATTTCTCTTGCAACTTTAGGGGTAATAGTAAACTCTCTTTCGCCGTCTTTAAACTTTTTACCTTTGTTAAACTCTACTAATAAAGCAACAACTTTATCTTGTATTACAGTGCTGTTTTCTATGTTTTGTAAAGCAATAGAACGCGGAAAATAATTGCTCATTTTTCTTATGCCAGCATACTTTTGAAAGTTTTCATCATCATACATTTTTGATAAAAACTCTCTAATTTCACGTGCTTTAGGGCTTAGTTTATCAGTGTTTACTCGGCCATCTTCTGCTTCATACAAAATCTCCATAGCTTCATCAGTGACCTCACTTAATTCTTCAAAACCTAAAATACGCGCTATTTTGTTTGTGTACTCATAAATTTTTTGTTGTTTAGCTTTACTCCAACCTAACTCAGTAGTTGTTTGTGACTGAGAGTATAAAATGTTTGCTATTTGTACACCTATAGGCCCAAGCCCCCTAAGCATGTTATCGGCTGTATAAGCTATTTCTTTTCCTGTACCTAATGCCTTTCTAACCCATCTTGCGGTTTTAGATTCAGATTCAGCTAGTTTTTTTGCTGTTCTTGCTAATCTCTCTACTGCAGGTTTTGACCCTGCGTTTTTAGATATTTTTGGTAGCTCATCAATAACAATACTTCTTATAATTGCGCTATTGAACATTCGGTTTGGCGTACGTTGTGGGTTACCTAATCCACGTTTTCTATCAGAAATAAGTTTTGTTATATACTCATCAAAAGCCGGATCTACTTTAAATCTGTTTCTAAATGACTGAGACATCTTTTTAAAGAAAGCCCTTAGTTTTGCAGCTATTCTTTTGTAAATAGCTTCTCCACCATCAGTTGCTTTTGCAGTCTCATCAATTAAAAATTTAGCAATTTGGTTAGCACCATGTTCTTCAAATCTGGCTGCTATGTTTTTAGGTTCTGAACCTTCCATACCAGGAAAGTTTAGATCCTGTTCTAATTCAAACTTTTTAAAGTTTTTTACAAGTAATTTATAAGCATTACTATTTGGTTTTAGACTTAGAGAAAATTCTTGCTCTAAAATAGAGTGGCCTAACTCGTGCATAAGAGAAATGGCAGCTTTGCCTTCTGCTTCAGCGCTTGTGCCTTTCTTAGCATCAATGATTATAAAATCTGCGCCATCTGCTCCAGTTTGATAACTAATAATTCTACCACCAGCATTGCCTTGGCGTATAAACTCTTGCTCCTCCATAATTGCATTTAAGACTTGGTTGTTTCCTATATCTCTAAAAGTAACTACATCATCAGTAGTAAAAACATATATGTCACGCTTGTTTTTAAAATCATTTCTAACAATATTCATGACTGTAGGTAAAAATTTAGCGTCTTGGAAAGACTCAGTAACTTTTTTTGATATAAAAGATACAGGGTCTCTTCTAGTGGTCTCGGGTCGTAAAGGGTCTTTAGGTCTGTTTTTAAACTCGTCTGCAGCCCTTGCATCTGCCATATCTGTAGAGTCTAGAGCTACGGTTTTTGTTCTTGTATCTGTTTCTTCAAAAGTAGTAAAATCTTCTTTTTTTTCACTTTGTGGTAGTTTTAACTGGTCTATAAAAAAAAGGGTTTTAGAAATACCCATTTCTTTTTCGAGTCTTGCTTTTTCTGCTTGTAATTTTTTTAAACCCTCTGTGTCATTTAAAGTTTTATAATCTTCTACAAGCTCTAAAACCCTGTTGTACATGCTTCCAAGCCCAATATTATTACCTTGAGTGCTTAAGTTTTCATTAATAATTCTTTTTACTTTGTCCTCACTTCTTTTAATCGCTTGTCGAGTCCGTTCTTGACTGGCGTTTTGATTTACAGGAACAGTAGCAGCCTCGCCAGTAGTACCACCAGCAGCACCACTTTCTCCACCTGTAGCTATAAATTCGTCTGGGTTTAAGGGTTGTGTAGCAGTTCCAGCTAATTGTTGCCTACTTAAATCCCTTTCTGCAGCAGTACCTTCTTCTTCTGTTTTTAATGCAACTCGTAAAGCAGCTAGTTCTTGTCCAATACTTTCGTATGGTTCATTTGGTTCAGCTTCTGGGTTGTCTTCAAGTTCTTGGATACGATTTTGTAACCTAGTACTTTCATCAGAAAACTCGCCACGTTCTGTAGCAAGTTCTGTCATAGAAAATTGTTGGTCCCCTCGGCCTTTTGTGTAAACAACTGCTTCTGCTTCTTCTTCTGCAGTTAATTCTGCTATTGGTTTACCATTCCAAAAGAACTCATACCCTAAAACTAAAGCTTCTGCTGCAGCTATTTGAAAACCTTGGTTAGCGGTTTCTAAGTCACCAGTAGCACTAACTTGAGCTTTGGTTCTGTTGTTATATCCACGACCGAAGTTAGTAAGTCTTGGCATATCTATAGGCTGAGACTTTTCTCCTTTCTCTTTATTTGCTGGAGTTAAAACTGTCCAAGGAGAACCTTTATATTTTCTAGCTGTAGTTTTTGCTTCTTTTACCCAATGCGCAACTTCTACATCCATATCTAACTCACCCGGTAAGGTGTACTTAAGCATGCCGTGACGGGGAGTGCCATCTTCATCTTGTCCAATTTCAATAATATCAAAGTAAAATGCTTGGCCCGCCTCTTTAGATCTTTTTGCAAAGTTTTTAAGAAGAGAGCCTGAATAAATATTATCTTTTATATTAGCAACAAGTTCAGGTTGAAAACCAAATGCATAAACCAAAGCATTTTCTTTATCTGCTTCATAAGCTTCTGCGGCTGTTCTACCTTGCCCCCCACTATCTGGTTTTGTGCTCATGGGTCTAGTTGGATCATTCCCTTTCCATCCCTCTTCTTCTTGTCTTTGTTCTGTGGTTTGAGACTCGTGTTTAGAAGATTTAATTGGGTCAGCTTTAGAACCCGGCTCATCTGTTACTAACTCAGATTCAAAAGAAGTTGCTCCCATTGCACCAGCTGCAAAAGATGCCATACGATCATCAAGAGCTGCTAAATCTAAGTCATCAACCTGTTCTTCTTGGGAAGCTATACCTTCTAATTCTTGTTGAAGTTGGCCTTCTGGGGCCGCTTTTTGAGCACCGCTTGCTCCCTGTCTAATCAGTTCAATAGCTTGGAAGTCTTGTCTTAAAGTCTGTTGTTTTTGTGGGGATAGGTTTTCTATTCCTTTTGTGGGTAAACCTTTTTTTACATTTTCCCTATCTTTAATTTGTATCTCTTTTAAAAGCCCTTGATACCTAGCAATTAATGCTTCATCTTCTTTAGTAGTTTGCTGGTCCTCGAGATCCATACTACGTCTTTTTTCTATTGGAGTAATAGCCTTGTTTCGTTCTTCAACGTGTTGTTCTACAGGCTTGGTGACTATGTTTGCGTCTGGCCCAAATAATTTTATAGCTGCTTCTTTTGCTGATTCTTCGTCTTGTATGTTTGTATTTTGATACCAAACGGGTACGTTACTATCATTCAATACTTCTACAACTAAATCTCCAGCTTTGTCTCTACTATGCGAATATCCAAGTATTTCAGCCAAAGAATTATCTAAAGCCGCTGTGTCATATAAATTTTCGTTTTCAGTTTGTTCTTGAAATCTTTGTCTAAGTTCTGGGTTAGTAGTAAGCAACATCCCCATAGACTTACTAGCTTCTTTATCTCCAGCTATGTGCTGTGTAACACCCGCATCTTGTAATTTTTGTTGTAGTTCTGGTTTATTTTTTAACAACTCAGCAAGCTGATTAAAGCTATCAGGATCTATGTACACCGCTTCTTTGTTGTTAGCGGGGTCTATCATGGCTTCTATTTGTGCTTCCAACCAAGCTTCTGGTTCTGTGTACACGGTGCCCGGTTCATTTTCGCCGTAGCGTTCTTTATAAAAAGCTTCAAGATCGTTTTTTATTTTAACGTCTTTTATTTGCCCCCTTGCTTTGTTAATAACTCCAGTTGCTGTTCCAGTTGCAGCGCCAATACCAGCACCACCAAAAAACCCCATAAAAGCCGCTTGGGCACGGTCCATATTAGCCATAGCTGCAGTGTAGTCGTCATCAATTGCAAATTTTTGTCGTACTGTTATTTCTTCTTGCAATAATTCAGTAAGACCTTCTACGCTTGAAGATCTAGCAGCACCAGCTCCTAAAGATTGTAAAATAGTTTTATGGGCTTTCCCGCTTCCTTTTTTTATTTGATTTACAAAGCCTTTAAATACCAAAGCTTCACCACCTACACCCACCGCAGTAAAAGGCACACCTAGTCCTAAAGACTGAAAAGCTTGAACTGGGTCAGTCATATCTTGTTCTGCAAAAGTACCAAAAGCTATACCAGCACCCTGTGGGTATTCTTGGCTTACAGCACCTGCAACTGCTCCACGCTTTGCAAATTTTGCTCTTCTTGCTTGATCAATGGGCTTGCCCATTTGTTTTCTATAAGTTTGATAAGCCCCTTCTAAAATATCATTTTCATCTTTGTCTAAGGTCAAACCTTTCATTCGCTTTTTAGCAATTCTATTTATTTCTTTTTTAGCTACATTACCCGTTAAACTTTTTGCAAACCCTACAAAAGTACCAGCAGTAGCGCCTCCAGGACCCGCAAGTATTGCGCCAGCGCCTGCACCCGCTAAAGCAGAAAGAAAACTATTAATAGCAGAAGGGCCAAATTGTCCAGTTGCACTTGAGACTTGATTTATAAAACCCCCAAAGGTGGGTTCATCTAGAAATTGATGAAAGTCTTCAACGGGCTCCATAATAGCTCCCGCATAGCTTTCATTTCTTTCAGCTTGCGCAATATTATCACGCATGGCTTTTTCGTCACCTCTAATTGAATTAGCTAAAGCTGAAAAATAATTTAAGTTGGCGGCTACATTATAGCCACCAGATTCAAAACCTTTTTTAAAGATCTTTATTGGGTCTTTTAATTCTCCTCGAGCAGAAGATTGTTCAGTGTAAGCACCGGGTACTTCATAAGTGGGTTTTTGACCAACTTTTTCTGTGTAAGCCTGTGGTACTTTTTTAGCCACTTACTTACCGCCAACTTTTTTTGCTCGTGCCTCTATATAATTTATAAGTTGGCCTTGTCCTACAAATTGAGTAAAATCTTCCCAGTCCATGCTTTCATCAGCTGGCAATTGGTAATTACCTCTTGTGTTAGTAAATTGAACTTTTTGCGGTTGATTATTGCTGTCGTAAACAATTTCAAAGTTGTCAAAGGCCCCACCAAGAGTTGGATTTTCTTTTCCATAACGAAGGAAGAAGTCCCCTATCGCATCAATAAACCCTTCAGAGCCCCCATCAATTTTTGCATTAACGGCTTCAGCAACCATAGAATCCATAAGTTCTAAATCTTTAGTTCTAATTGGTTCTGCACCCGGCTCCTCTGCATTTTTTATCCTGCCCAGAAAATCTGTTAAAGAAGTTTTTAGTTTAGTTATAAATTTAGGATTACTATAATCTATCTTTTCATCATCTCCAGTTCCTGTTGTAGCGGCATCATTTATAGCTTTTAGTTCATTAGAAAATGTTGTTGCTTCGCTAAGCCTATTTTTTCTAATTGTTTCTGCAAGGCTTGCAGCACGTATATCTGTGTTACGCACATCATCTGCAGTAACCCCTGGGTTACCAGTTTGTTTGTCGTTTATAAATTGTTGGTACAAATTCATAGATGCATTTGGGTTAGTTCCACCATCTAATGAATGAGCTATTATAAGAGCAATTTGTTTATACTCTAAATCATCAAGTTTACCTTGTTCATAGCGTTTAATAAGGTCTGCTTTGCTAGCTATTTGTTTTTCTTCCAATAATGTTTGAATGTTTTCTGCATCTTTTGGACTAATTTTTTGTAAAGCGGCAACATTGTTTTCATCAGCAAACCAAGTTCTAATGCCTTCCATGTCTTCCGGAATATCAGTAGGCACGGTTGTAACACCTTTTACACCACCAATCTGTCCCCCAAGAAAATACTCTTCTGGGTTTTGTTTCATTTTGTTAAACTCTTCAGGATTAGAAGAGAGAGTCTCTTTTATAGCTTTTATTTTTTCAGGATTTACTTTAAATCTTCCTTTTCCATCTACCCCTAATTCTTCTGCTAATTTTCTTAAATCAGTTTCTTCTTTAGGTGTCATGTTTGTTGTTTCTATATTAGCAAGCCTTTCATGAACCTGTTTCATAAAAGGCATAACTTCATTTGACACTGTAGTATTAGCGGCAATTTGTTCTCTAGAAGTTAAATTTTTACGCTCTTCTGGAGTTAGTGAGTTCCAATCTTCTTCTTTTATATTAAATGGGTGTTTACTGTTGGGGTTTTTTATATACCCTTTCATAGCATTTGAAGCTTCTTTAGATCTTGTAAAACTTGCTTTTCCAGAACCCCGTGAAGTTACAGTATCTGTTTTTAATAAGGTTTCTATTTCTTCTTTAGAGGGTTGACTAACTTCCTCTGTAGTTTCTCCAGACCCACCTTTTATTGTAGACACATCTTCTGCGCTACTTACATCTTTTGCAGTGCGTTTTTCAGCAAATATATCATTTACACCCAAAACCGCACTTGAAATTTGTTCGCTAGTTCCTTTATTTAAGTCCTCACCCAACTGAAGTTGAATACGGCCTGCTTCACTATCGCCTAAGTTAAGACCTTGTAATTTACCCAATGCGTACCCACTTAAGCCACCTTGCGTAAGGGTATTAGCTAATTGCCCTTCAAATATAGTTGCTAAAAAATTAGCATCTACAAAAGCTGGCCTGTCATCAGGATCAGTACTACGCGAAGTAGTAACTGGTTTTATGTCCCCATTTTTATCTCTAATTTGCAAACTGTAACGAATGGCTCCTGTTTCTGGGTCTTTAAAGGCTTTTGGTTTAAGTAAATAACCCTGCACAGTCTCGCCGGTTTCTTGATCGTAATAATTTCTAGCGTTGTTTCCGGCGTTAAACCAATTTTCAAAAGCCCCGTCACTTAGATTCATAACTTTAGGCACATCTGCAACTAAAGCCCCATCTTTTACACCAAAAGCGTCTTGACCAAGAACGGTATTACTAACATTTTGAATATCTTTACGTTTATTTTCGTCAGCTAATACTTTAGTTTGTTGTTTAGTATAATCTCTACTTGCTTTATTAGAATAAGCGCTTTCAAAACCTGCTAATGCTGAACCAAAACCAAAATCATTTGTTGCCATAATATATACCTAAATTGCAAACGCCATAATAGCAGTTGCTGCAAGCGAGCTGCCCATGCCTATCATTTGTGAAGTATGAGCTGCTTTTGCATTTTTATAAGCTGAAGCCTTTGCTGCAGCATTTTGCGAAGCTGTTCCCAGACTAGACAAAGAAGACCTATTTACGCCCTGCCCAATATTAATTAAATCTGCTAGCGTTGTTTGATTAATGTCTCTTTGTGCAACACGTGCAGTATTTAAACCCCCAGCTAAACCAATTTGCCCCTGTCTTTGTAAAGCCCTTTGTTGTTCTTGTCTTTGAGCAATACTTAATCCGGCCCCACCATAACGAGAGATGTTTCTTTCTTGTACACCCCTAGCAATCTCTGCTTGTTTAGCCGCATCTTCTGGCGCTCTGTCTATTAAAGAGGTGTCGTCTTTAGCAGCAATTAACTCATTTTCAAACTGTCTATAATCCTGTACATAATTTTCGTAATCTTGCCGAGTTATGTCTGCAAAAGCTTTTTCTGGGTCATCAACACTTGGCAAAGTAGAAGTTGAATAACTTCTAGTTTGAGCCATATTGCTTTGGTAGTCTTCTAAAGCCATTAGCCGTAAGCCCCCATTTTAAATCTGTCAGACCAAGTATTCTTTTTTGTTGTATTATCATCTACCTTAGTTTTACCACCAAAGAAGCTTGTGTCATTTTGTAAATTTGCAAACCCTTGTTTTGCTAAAGTTGTACCTAGTTTCACTCCCGCTTCGGTCTGAGCTTGTCTAACCATTTGTTTAGCTTTTGCGGCTTGTAAATCTTTTGTGTTTTGTATTCTTGATGCTTGCGCTAATCCAGACATAGCTTCGCCGGCTTGGCCTCGTGCTGTCCCTAAAACACCCGTTTGTTGTTGTCTTTGTGCAGCTAAACCTTGCGCACTTGCAGCAGCCATTTGTCCTACTGCGGCCGATGCTAAATCAGCAGATTCATCTACTGATCTTGCGCCAGACAAAGTTGGTCTACCTGTTAAAGCCTGCATAGTGTCTGCGCCTGCAACGCCACGCGCTACACTGCCTAAGTCTTCACTGCTTGCTTTATCACGCATTTCTCTAAGCAAAGGTGCATAAGTTTGATTAAAATAATCTTTTTCTGCTTTTGCTACAGAAGCTTGTGTTTTTTCAGCTTCGCTAGCTTGGTAATCTTGTTTTTTTGGTTTACTACTCATACTTCTTTTTTATAAACATAACTTGTTAACTTAAATCCATTAGCAGTTGCAGTCTTTGCCCATCCTGGACGACTTGTGTGAAACTCAATAACCTTCACATTTTTTTCTAAAGCAAGTTTATCTAAAAAGGTAAACCCTACTTTATTATAATTATACTCTGGTTTTTGGTAGGTTGCCCAGACAAAAAGCGTTGGCTCGCCGCCAGGGTCTGCTATCATTGAGCAAATTATAAATCCAATATATATGTCTTCTTTATAAAACATATACAAAGTTGCATTACTGTTTCGTAATGCTAAGTATATATCTGCTGGAATCCAGTCAGAATAACTTTTCTTTCTTATAACATGTAGATCAGATTCAATTGTTTCGTACGCATACCGAATCTCATCTACAGGTATTTCTTCAACAGAGACTCCATTAATAGTCAATCTCTGAACCATATCTCTTATATCGTTTACGAGGAGACATCCCTGCTCCTTTATATTTTACAACTCTGCGTACACCTAAGTCTCCGCCCCTAGCTTTTAACTCAGCTTGTACTACTTCTTGATTGAATAAACTTAAATAATCTGCTGCTGCTTGTGGGTCGGTCCAATCTTTTGCGGGTATTCTAAGTAATCTATACAAAGCCCCATAGACAATCCCATCTCTGTAACTGTTAGAAAAAGTTGTATCAATGTTGCTAGTTGTTCTGCTTGGTTTTAAAGCAACGCTTAAAAGTAAACCATTAGTAACAGAACTATTAGGCACAGGAATAACCCAAAAAGTACTTGGATTTTTTTGCAAGTATACTTGTGGCAAAGATGTTTTATCTCGCCAATCGGGATAATTTAACTCTAAACTTCTAGGGCTTATAGGATCTAAATCATCGCCATCATAAGTCATCCACAAAATTTGATGAACATCAGTTCCACTTGGTTGATCAAACTCATATTCATACACACCACTAATTGTTGTAATAGGGTCTAAGTCATATACATAAGCTTTTGATCTTTCTGCAAACTCTATACAAGCTGACCTTAAAGTAGATTCTACTAAAGAGTCAGGACAATTAGGAACATAGGGTAGTATGTCTTTTACTAAAGAACTAAAGGATGCCATTTTATACTCCTAACCCTTGAACAGGAGGTGGAGCAATGTTCTGTCCATTCCTATCAAAGTTTGGGTTAATTAAATTTTTAGATGAAATGCCACTAGATACACTATTTAAAAATAGTTGATAATGTTGACTAGCTCTTTGTGCATTACCTGCAAACTCAGAGTCTTTCATATAACATCTAAACAAAACATAATCTACAAGGGCATTACCATAAATATCATCAATATAAATAGTACTACTTGTAGCACTTAAATCAGTAGGGCTTCTAGAAGTTATTAGTTCTACGTACGCGTTTTCACCGTCTTTTACACCTGGATATACATAAAATTTTCTAGGGTCGTCTGGATCAAACACATAATGTTTGATTACAGAACCGTGAGCTGCGTCTCCTGTAACAGTAGGATCATGCCAATCAGGTTCTATAGAATTTAAAATGTCTTCATCTACTAGCCTAATTGATTTTTTACCCGTTGCACTGCTACCAGTAGCACTCATGTTGCGTACTACTTTTATTAAAGACAAAGCTACGTCTGGTATAGATTGTTCTGTACCAGTAGCTAATTGTACGTTTGAATGATCAGCCGAAGCTTGAGGTTTAAAGTTAACTACTTCTCTTTGTGCATCATTTATGTACCTAAGCAATTCAGCTTCAGTCCATCGAACGCCAGTTGTATCCTGCAGGCTGTCCTGTATTCTGGATATTAAATTAGCGCCCGTTAATGTGCCCATTATTTCTTAGCAGTTTTCTTTGCAGTTTTTTTAGCAGCCGGCTTTTTCTTAGCGGGTGCTTTACCATCTACATAGGCTTCGTTTATATCAGGTGTAGAGGGATCGTCAGGAATATAATGTCCTTTTTCATCTCTAGCTCTAATAGGTTCGCTTGGCTTTTTGTCTTTGATTGAATGAGGTTTGTGTTCTGTACACCCCTCTTGCAAGCACAATAGGCCTATGTCATGTCCAACTTCTTTTGGTACGCCAGCTTCCAGTCTGATTGATGCGCCCCAGGTGGTCGAAATATACCTGTCAATATCTGATACTACTATCATCTTTTACTCCTAAAAAAGGGGTGGCTCAAAATGAACCACCCACAAAAAC
>Ga0209308_10001006_pt1 | contig 27358 bp, 25 predicted proteins | sample COGITO_mtgs_1204_3_FD_184806 | JGI IMG/M metagenome (GOLD analysis project Ga0209308, IMG submission 184806) | Pelagic marine microbial communities from North Sea - COGITO_mtgs_120405 (SPAdes) (version 2) | ecosystem: Environmental > Aquatic > Marine > Epipelagic ...
TGGGCATCCGTTAAAAATTTGTTAAGGTTGCCGCAGTCAAATGAGGCACCCAATGTCGTGGATGCGGGTGTGGATGTGGGCGCAGGTGTGGATGTGGGCGCGGGTGTGGATGTGGGCGCGAGTGTGGGTGTGGGTGTGGACCCTGGCGATTCTTCACACAAGTACAATTCACTAACCAATTTATGCACACATTGATAGATTATGTTCGCCGCTAACTTAGATTTTTGTGTAGAATCAGTTACATTATTTATAGCTGCTCTTATTTTAGCTACTTCAGCATTCTCACTGGAGTTTACAATGTCGTTAGCGTAGTTCTCGGGGTGGTAGGCGGCGTAGTAGGCGTTGCCGGCGGCGGCGGCGGCGTCGGCGTAGGCGGCGTAGTTGGCGACGTAGGTGCTGTCGGTGGCGTAGGCGACGGCGGCGAGGTAGACGTTGGCGGCGGCGTAGGCGGCGGCGGCGGCGGCGGCGGCGGCGGCGTTGTTGTCGTAGGCGGCGAGCTGCCCGGCGGCGGCGAGCAGCTCGGAGGCGGCGAGCAGCCCAGCGAGCTGCTCGGGGAGCCCGGCGGCGGCGAGCTGCCCGGCGGCGGCGTTGACGGCGGCGATCTGATCGGGGAGCAGCTCGCCGCCTCCGAGCTGCTCGGAGACGGCGTTGACGGAGGCGGCGTTGACGGCGGCTTCGGCGGCGTAGCCGGCGGCGTCGAAGAGCTGCCCGGCGGCGGCGTTGCCGACGGCGGCCCCATCCCCCATAAGTTTTAAAAGATTTGCGGCCGCAATTAATGCTATAATGCTAATTTCATTTATTTCTAAATTATCAAAAGCTCCTGTATTCGAATTTACCGTAACACTATCACCAACTGTGATAGCACTTGCATAGGTGTATGCAGCAGTTAAGGGGTCGTTCACGGTGCTGCCAACATTCATAGTATTTACAGGAATAGTATAATTATCATCACCTTCCTCAATCAGATTCTCAATCGTGTCAATACTTTGGGCGTTCGTTAAAAAGGTGGCTAAGGCAGTGTCACACTTTAATGAGGCTCCCAAGGGCGCGGCTATTAACACGTCATCTTGAGCCGCGGCTATTAACACGTCATCTTGAGCCGAATCTTGCCCTTCTACCACCTTCTTTTTCTTTTCACTAAAAATATAGTTTACAAAATAAATTCCCGCTACTATGCCTAAAACACCAACTATTATTTTTGTGTAGCCACTATTATAATTTAATTTCATGAGACTCTTTCTTTCTATATATACTTATTATTTATTTATTTTTTACAAATAATAACTATTTCTTTCTTTTATTTTTTATTTTTTATAATAAAAAAAAATAAGAACAATAAGCCTTATAGGGGACTTGAACCCCTGACCCTTAGATTAAAAGTCTAATGCTCTACCGACTGAGCTAATAAGGCACTTTAGTGTTCTTATTATAACTCTCCCAGGTGGACTTGAACCACCAGCCTTTCGGTTAACAGCCGAACGCGCTAACCAATTGCGCCATGGAAGATATTATTTGATTAAAGTAAGTGGTTAATTTCGTTCATATACCTAATTAATAAATTATAGTTTATCATTTTCAGGATTTAAAAAATAATCCTGTTTCACTTGGAAGTATATAAAAAAACAATAGAAGAGCAATCACCCACGTTAAATAATTGCCATAAGAAGAAAAATCTATCCCAATAAAATTAAATAAATTTGATACAATATATACCAACACAATAATTGATAAAATCATATATATATTATTTTTAAAAGACATTTATTATTATATTTTATTATATTATTATTTTATTATATTATTATATTTTTACTCTTATTTTATTATTTATTTTATTTTATTATTATTATATATTTACTATATATACAATTAATGGATATATTTAACGTATTCGAATATATTGGGACCTGTATTTTTGCCTATAATGGCGCACAAATTGCATTATCTTACGATAATAATAATTTATATAAAGCTTTCATTTTCGCAATTATATCTGGTATAGGTGGCGGAAGCATGCGCGATATAATTTATAGAAAACCCTTGTTTTGGATGACCAATAAAATTTATATTGTATTAGCAGTTATTTCAGCATTAATTGGTGTATATAATTAAAGTGGTTAGATATATATTTATATCTTTATTTCATATCTTTATTTCATATCTTTCTTATCTTTCTTATCTTTATTCTTATGTTTATTAAAATATAAATATAACATCAATACCACAAATATACCGAAAATATCAACAAAAGGATGTTTCACAATATTAAATGTACGTTCTAAAATAGTAGCCGTAAAAATTGATAATATTGCAGCTAAACTACCAGTTACAATTTGTAATGAACCATTATGTATTATATTTTTTCCCTCTAAATAAGAATGTAAAATTACCTCTACAAAATAAATATTTATAATTTCAATAATACCAACTATTACAGCCCCGACTAAACTATTTAATAAATTATTTTTAAACATTAAGATGAGAGTCTATATATTAGTATTTTATTTTTATTTTTTATTTTTTATTTTTTATTTTTTATTTTTTATTTTTTATTTTTTATTTTTTAAACACAATAAGCCCGAATATTCTGAATAATTTATTTTCATAATAGCAAGATGAACACACGTCATATAAATATCATGTAATTCTTCAGAATTAAATTCAAACTGTATTTTTTGACTAATATAAGTATAAAAATATTCCATTACTGATATAATATCCGATTCAGTATATTTATTAATTTTCAAACCCCTTTTTAAAATACTTTTTAATTGTGAATTTCTTGTAATTAAAAGAATGAGTTCTAATACCATTTTAGGTAGATTCATACCGATAGTATAGCCATCGCTTTGTGTGATATATTTAATAATAATATCATTATCAATAATATACATCATAGACGACTGCCGTAATAAACATTCAAAAATATAAGTTCCATTATCAATATCTATATCATATTTTTTATTTTTATTTTTATTTTTATCCATATTAATATTAATATTAATATTATACAATATTAAAATTAAAATAATTATTGTATAATATTAATATTATAAAATTTCATATCATCATTTTTTCATCATTTCTTTATGACGAATACTTTCGGTTGTTTTAATTTGCCGATTTTCTAATATATAGTTACCAATATCCTCTGTATCAATATTCGGCATATTTTCAAAATATTTATCTAAACTTGCTAATAAAAGTTTTTTATTAATTGCCGATTTTACTTTCGTTTGGGTATACATAATTTTACCACCTGTAATATCAAAACAATCTATTTCATTCGTTTTCATTATATCTACCAAAACGTTTGTTAATTCATTTTTTTTCTTCTTATTTTCTTTTAATTGATTTTGCAATGTTTTCATTTCTTTTTCTATTTTTAACCATGCCTTCACATTTTGAACCAAATTATCTTTTGTAGAATTACTCATATAGTCCTCGTATTAGTAATTCTTGTATTATTCGTATTATTCGTATTATTCGTATTACTATAAATTATAGTATTATATTTATATTATATACAGCTTATATTATTTACCTTATGTATTTACCTTATCAATATTTAATATTTAATATATAATATATTAATCATTTTTAATCATTACTGATTCTTATACCATGTAATATATCGTTTTACTAACTCTTTTTTAGTTCCTACTAATATAAGACCAGCTTTTCTTAATTTTTCTTTTAATGTTGCAATTGTGGCCGATTTAAATAAATAAGCCATTTCATCCGTCCATTCAATCGCATTAAACTCTTTTGCTATATTTTTATCCTTATTATATTTAGTCCAATGAGTGCAACAATAAGAAGGTAAATTATCTAATTCTGATTGAGATAATGTATTTATAGGTGAATTATTTGTAATATCATAATACGCATTATGATTGCATTTAATATTTTTTTTTTTACCACTTTTAAATACCCATTGACATTTTTTATAATCCATACTTAATACTGAAGGACCATTGACGCACAATACATATGTAACATGGTCGAGTGGTATCAAAGGTAATATTTTATTTTGTTTACAACGGCAATATGGGCATTGAATTTGTTTTGGTAAAATAATACTTGATTCTAAAGAATTTTGATTTTTTTTTTTTTGCAATACAATCGTTTTATAAAGTGGTATATAATTAAATTTATGATTACATAAGAGAGTAATATGGTGTATTGTCAATAGTTCATTTGTTATTAAACACCTATTTTCATTATCACTATTATCATTATTATCACTATTATCACTATTATCACTATTATCTTTTGTTTCATGACTATCGTTCTTTTCTTTAATATTTTCTTTATTATTTTCTTTAATATCCATTAACTCTTTTTTTAATTCATCATAAAAGTTAATATCACCACCACCTTCAAAAATATAATTCATTATTATATGTAATATACTTAATTATATAATTGTATTATTATATACTTTATAAAAGATATATTTTTAATATTTAAATTATTATTATATTAATAATATTGATAATTTATACAATATTACTTGAAATAATCTCTCCATTTTTATAGACAGAGCATTTAAATGTTTGTTTACTGGGACGCGAACATAATACACGGTTAGACGAAAGCCCATCAAAATATAACAATGAATCTAATCCCGCATAATGAAATATAGTATACCATATGCTACCCATAACCAACCCAACTAAGGCACCTAAAAATGTGCCTGGGCCTGTAGTGCATTTTTTCGTTATTTTCGTAACTGCATCTAACATAAACAGTCCAAGCAGACAAATAACAACAACATAATTCATATTATCATTATATTTCATTGGTAAAAGCAAATAGGCTATCGTAAATGCAATAAATAAACTGGTCGGCGCAGGACTATTATAGGCGCCACTGCTAATATCAAACATATCACAAGTGTATGATTCAGAATTTATATCTCTTTTACTTCCTACTAAATTCATTAAAAAAATATTAATAAATGAAGATATTAATACACCAGCTAAATAAACTAATCCTTTTAGGTCTTGATTAAATAGTGAGGATAATACGAGAAAAAAACTGAGAAGTAAAGGCGAAATTGCTGAAAATAAACGGAAAAGATTTGCGGGCGAGTTTTCAATTGCCATTTTTATTATATAATATATACTAATATATAATTTTTTTTTACACATCAATGTTAATTAAATTAAATGATATAGATACAAAACAAATAACTATATAAATATTAATATCACCATAAATTACCATATCTATCTACTTGTTAAATGGGAATACCTACTTATTTTTTACATATTGTGCGTAAAAATCGTGATATTATAAAAAAAATATCACAATTAAAAAATACTACTAATGATAACGCTAATGCTAATGCTAATGCTAATGCTAATGCTAATGCTAATGCTAATGCTAATGCTAATGCTAATGCTAATGCTAATGCTAATGACCAGCCGCAATTTAATAACATGTATTTAGATTGTAATTCTATTATATATGATATTGTTCATGAAAAAGGCCAAACCTATACGAATACGAATACTTGTAAATTAAAGTATGAAAAAGAAATTATACAATTGGTATGCGAAAAAATAGAATTTTATATTAATTTAATTAAACCATCACATCGTGTATTAATTGCATTTGATGGAGTCGCTCCATCTGCTAAAATAAAACAACAGAAAAAACGCCGTTTTTTAAATGTAATTCATGATAAATTAATTACAGAATTATGTGATGACAATAATAAACCAATTAATAATGCGAATAATGCAACATGGAATACCGCGGCAATTACACCTGGAACAACCTTTATGGATATGTTAAGCAAAGACATGAATGTCTATTTTAATATTAAAAAGAAACAGTTTTATCAAGACAAAAAATTAAATATAATGATTTCTACCCCCAATGATGCTGGCGAAGGAGAGCATAAAATATATGAATATATTCGGAATAATAAAAAATATCATGATTGCACAACTACTATTATTTATGGATTAGATGCGGATTTAATTATGTTAACCTTAAATCATCTATACATAAGTAAAAAATTATATTTATTTCGTGAAACCCCTCATTTTATTCAAACGATTGATAAAACACTCGATCCAAATTCAATTTATGTTATAGACATTCCTTTATTTGCCGATATTATAATTAATGAAATGGGATATATTGCAAATACAAATAACAGCGACCAAATAGCATCTACTGATTTGCAACAACAACAACAAAATACGATTAAAACCAATAAACTATTTGATTATATTTTTATTTGTTTTTTATTAGGAAATGATTTTATGCCACATTTTCCTGCTTTAAATATACGAACAAATGGTATTGATAAACTATTAAATTCTTATAAACACGTATTTAATAATAATAATAATAATAATAATAATAATAATGAAACACTTACAGTTAAAAATAAGGATGGAAAAATAACTATTAATTGGAAAAACTTTCGTAAATATATTGATGTATTAGGAACAAGCGAACATGAGTGGATAAAAGAGGAGTATAATTTACGTGATAAACAAGAAAAACAAAATTGTAATAATCAGTATAAATCTAATCAGTATAAATCTAATCAGTATAAATCTAATCAGTATAAGAAGAATGAAAATGAAAATAAAAATGAAAATGATAAACGAAAACAATTAGAATTAGAAATTTTAAATTTACCGATGAGAGATAGATCTATTGAAAAATTTATTAACCCTTTTAATCCTGAATGGGAGTATCGTTATTATAACTCCCTTTTTCAAATAAAAATTAACGATAATTATCGGAAAGAAATATGCATTAATTACTTAGAAGGATTAGAATGGACTATGAATTATTACAGCGGTGACTGCATTGATTGGCGATGGACCTATAAATATAATTACCCGCCTTTATTAAGTGACCTACAAAAATATGTGCCTTATTTTAATACTCAATTATTAACTAATAAAGAAAAAAATCCTATTTCATCGCAAGAGCAATTAAACCATGTTTTACCCGAAGACTTAAAAAATAGTTTGATTAAAAATTATATTAAAGTAAACAATAATAATGAATTATCACGTTACGCTATTAAATGGGCTTTTTGTAAATATATATGGGAGGGGCATTTAGAATAAATTATTTTTTTACTTCATCATTCGACTATGATGATTGAACTGTTTGTTCTTCCTGTGGTGGTTGTTCCTGTAGTGGTTGATGTAATGATAACTGCGATGATAATTGAGGGGGTGTTTTTAATTTATTCATCATATATAAAATATCTATTACACTGATACCCATATAGCCTATCGCTAATAAATATACCTCACGGATAATTAGCGTTCGTTTATCGTATAAATGTTCATAATAAATATAACCCATTGATACTAATGTTATCAGCGCCCGAAACATAAACTTAATATAGCTAATGTCTTCGGGTATGAACTTATTTTCATAATAAATGAAAATCCCAAAAAGTAGTATACGTGCTATTTCAAACATGGTGATTGAACTAAATATCTCATTATATCCACCATTTAATAACTGATATATAAAAAAAACAAACGTTATTAATACGAATATATAATAAAAGCTCACACTATTCCCATTTACATCCTCCATTTGACCTTCTGCACACAATACATAAATACATGTAATCATTGTCATTAATGTAAATGCTTTATCTTTTGTAAATAAAAATATAGATAAAATAACAATACATATTTGGGCTATTTTTGCGATTGAATCACTAAACATATTCATATCATAGTGATCATCGATTATTTTTAATAATGCCCCAATTGAAATTATTATTATAGACACTAATTCCATATTTCGTGTATACATTATTTACAGATTATAATAAAAACAATATAAACTCATGATAAATGCAATAATATGATAAATGCAATAATATGATAAATGCAATAATATGATAAATGCAATAATATGATAAATGCAATAATATGATAAATGTAATAATAATAAATAATTAATATTACATTTTTTAAATAAAAAAATACTTTATATAAAAATTGATTTAATAATATCAATATATATCTTATTCTACATTTATTCTACATTTATTCTACATTATTACTATCTTATTCTATTGAATTTAATTCTATAATTACATTATGGAAAAACATATCAATGCTAAAGTTGAATCACATAGGGTAGAATTTAAAAAATCAATTCAAATGTGGTTTAATACAAATAATGCACAAGTAACCGTTAATAATAATAATAATAATCAGGATATTACAAGCCAATTTTTACAATTTATCTTTGATTCTAATAGTGTTCAATTTCAAAAAGAAGATTTTCAAAAACGAAAACGTATTAAAAATTTAGTGTCGGATGAAAATAGATGTATTGGAAAACGTGCAAGCAATGACCGATGCACCCGTCACCGTAAAGACGAGTCATTATTTTGTGGAACGCATATTAAAGGAACACCACATGGTGTTATTAACCAAGAAAACGTGAGTTTAACACAAAATAAAAAAATAGAAGTATGGGTGCAAGAAATTAAAGGTATTAATTATCATATTGATAATTCAAATAATGTATACAAGGCCGAAGATATCTTATCGAATAAAAAACAACCCACTATTATTGCCCAATGGAGTTTAACCCAGGATAACACATACCAGATTCCGGAATTTGGTATTTAATACTATCATACTAAATATCAACTATACTTTACTACAAAAAATAATCATTTTAATCTATTTTTATGTATCATTTATTTTTTATGTATCTATAAATTTGTTTAAGTGTTTATTTCCTTCTACTATTCGTGTTCCTACATAAAATTTATTGGACATTTCCATCTCACTTGTATTATAATTAAATGTAATTTCTTCATTTTCTTTTATATCTTTTAATGCAACTACATTTTTTCTATTTATATGTACATTCGGGGTAAATGAATGATTAATAAATATTCCATATTCATCGTAAATATGAACATTATCGCCTATATGAATTGTCTCTCGGGTCGGATGGTCATATATCTTTCCTGATAAAGTAAATACATTATCTCCTTCTTTTATATTCCGTTTAACAAATAAACCTTTCCCATCAACTATATTACTGTCCAATATCTCCATTATAATATTATTATAATATTATTATAATATTATTATAATATTATTATATATTTTTAACTCCTTTATTTTTATATATATTTTTTTAATATAACATATAGTTTTTCAAAACAAACAGGGTCTTTATGCTGAACGTGCGTGCATGATGTTTCATAAATATGCATTTTATTATTTTCATTTAAATACCGAAGCCCCAATAAATCATTTTTATATAATTCTGTATCAAAAATACTCACGACATTTAAATTGCTATCAAAAAAACTAAATTTACCACTTTCGGGTGGATTTATAATTTCATCATTAGCTGACCAAATAAATACTATATTTTTTAATTTTTTAATATTTTTAATATACCTTGTGCTATTATCCGATTGGTTTTCATTATTAAATAAAGATAAATAAGATGATTTTTGTATATAATTTTCTATATTTTTAGGATCCCTCCAATATCCAGCAACAGATATATGTTTTTGGTATAAATTATTATACATATTTAATTTAATAGACGGAATATATACTCCACCGTGCGGAGATACCATAGTAATTAAATTAATGACTTTATAATTATTACATTGTTCAACATAACCACGCGCAAGTAATCCACCTTGAGACATGCCTATAAAATTAAATCCATTTTTTAATTCATCTATCTTATAAATAGTATGACATAATTCATTTAATTGTTCATGCAATGGCGTAAATAAACTTGTTAAATACCCATTACCGATTTCGGGTGTAAATAATTGAACATGAAATGTTGAATGTATCCATTCACTAAATACAGTCATTTTGGAGGATGAACTTAATATACCATGTAATACGACGACAGGATAACCCGAAAACGTAGTTGTATTTGCGCATAAAGCTTGTCCAATTAATAAATAATATAAAAAAGTTAATAAATATATATAGAATAAATTAGTCATTTATATATAGGATCCACTTTATTATATTTTATATTTATTATATTTTATATTTTATATTTATTATATTTTATATTTATTATTTATTATATTTTATATTTATTATATTTTATATTATTATATTTTATATTATTATATTTTATATTATTATATTTTATATTTATAAATTATCTTAATTTATATTTATAAATTATCTTAATTTATAAATTATCTTAATTTATAAATTTCGTAAAAAAAAAATATGTGAATAATATTAAAGCATTTACAAATTTAGTTTTAAGATTTGGACGATTATCACTCCCCTCCCCCAATCATATAATCATATAATTTATAATATATAAGTTACCTGCGGCGACCACCAATATTTTGTTTAATTATAATTTTACGCGGCATACAAACACGTTTTTTTAAAATTTGTCTTTTTGGTTGTTTGGGTTTTTTTATATAGGAAATATCAATTAATTCATAAATTATTAAGGATTCATCTTCTTCCAAGTATTCATTCCTACTTATTTTATACTCAACCTCTTTTAATGCGTCACGGATATCATGTGTCTCGCCGTGTATTGCAATTAATTTTTGTGCGAAGAGTTGAAGTAGATAATTATTTATCTCTATATCACGGCGACAATAACAACATCTGTAATTAGGTTCATCGTCAGTTTCATTCGCAGATTCCTCTATTTGTTCCATCATTTTCTCAATACAATTGGTATGAAATACCTTGCTACACGGCGAACCACACTGAAAATATGTTTTATTAATTTTTTTATAACAGATGTCACAATCTAATTCACACTTTTTAATTTTAGAATGAATTAACACTAAGTTACATTTTTGGGTATTTAAAGTCATTTTCGTTTGATTCGTTTGATTCGTTTGTTTGTTTGTTTGTTTCATACCTAATAACCTTATAAGCAATTCAATTTTTGTTTAAAAGGTAAAAATAGTAATATTATTAAATTTTCAGGATTTCGTAAAAAAAAGATTTGAATCTCCCAAACATTTTGGCGATTTGGACAAAAATAAATGTCCAAAATGGGGAAATGTTTGAGAGATTTAAATAAAAAAAACGTGAAAAACGAGTTTAGAGCATAATGCTCTCATTTCCGTTTTTTCATAAAATATTTGTGATTGTAACTTTTTTTATAAATTATAAAATTTACAATTAAAAGGATTTAGGCGGAAAATTATATTTCCATATAATAAGTAAATATGGAAACAAATCTCCCATTATTTTCCGCAAATCCATATATATGTAATGTTTGTAATATTGTATGCAGTAAAAAAAATGATTGGAACCGCCATTTACACACGACTAAACATAAAAAAAAATATGGAAATATAATGGAAACCCAAAATTCCGCTTTATTGTCACACGATAATAGCATTAATTTAAATAATACAATTTTCAATAGTATAAATTATAATTGTTATAAGTGTAATAAACAATATTTTTCAAATAGTGGACTATGGAAACATAAAAAAAAATGTATTATAGTCAACGATATTAAATCAAATAATGATATTGAGATTAAATCAAATAATGATATTGAGATTAAATCAAATAATGATATTAATCCTAACAATGAGATTAAATCAAACAATGATATTAAAACATTAACGAAATTAGTTTTAGAATTGGTTAAAAGTAATAATGAGTTACAAAACCAAATGATTGAAGTTTGTAAAAATAGTAATAGTAATAGTAATAATACTAATATTAATACGATCAATAGTAATAACAAAACTTTTAATTTACAGGTTTTTTTAAATGAAGATTGTAAAGATGCCATGAATTTATCCGATTTTGTTAATTCTCTCCAACTCCAATTATCTGATTTGGACAATATGGGTAAATTAGGCTATACCGAAGGTATTTCCAAAATCATTATTAGTGAGATGAATGATCTTGAACAAACCAAACGACCGGTGCATTGCAGTGATATTAAAAGAGAGACCTTATATGTCAAAGACGAAGATAAATGGGAGAAAGAACAACCGGACCATCCCAAACTGAATAAAGCTATCCGCAAAATAGAACAAAAGAATTTCGGGTTAATGGGTGAATGGCAGGCCGAACACCCGACTTACAAGGAAAGCACTTCCGAAGAAAATAATGAATTTATAAAATTAATCTCTCAAACGGTGAATGGCACACCTGATAATATTAATAAGGTGATTAAAAAATTAGCCAAGGAAGTGATAATAGATAAATAATAATAATAATATATAAATAAAGTATTATTAAATTTTCAGGATTTCGTAAAAAAAAGATTTGAATCTCCCAAACATTTTGGCGATTTGGACAAAAATAAATGTCCAAAATGGGGAAATGTTTGAGAGATTTAAATAAAAAAAACGTGAAAAACGAGTTTAGAGCATAATGCTCTCGTTTCCGTATTTTCATAAAATATTTGTGATTGTAATTTTTTTATGAAAAATATAATTTATCAAAAAAGGGTTTAGGCATTTTTTAATTATATCATTAAAGGATATAATAGGATATCATAAAAAATGCCAAAAAATGCCGTTTTTTTAAATTGTAATATTTGTAACTTTGTATGTAGTAAACAAAGTAATTATATAAAACATTTATCCACTTATAAACATTTACAAACTATGGAAGGATATAATAATGATATAAAAAAATGCCAAAAAATGCCAAAAAAAAAAGATTATAATTGTAATTGTGGAAAAAAATATAATTTTTATTCGGGGTTATGGAGGCACAAAAAAAAATGCAAGAGCAATGAAACAGATGAAACAATTATTATCAAAGAAATCAAAGAAATCAAAGAAATCAAAGAAATCAAAGAATTAGATAATACAAATGAAACCAATAAACCAAATAGTAATATAATTATAACGGAACTAATACATGATAATATAGAATTTAAAAAAATGGTATTAGATGTTATTAAAAATAATAATGAATTACAAAAACAAAATCAAGATATGCATAAACAAATGGTTGAAATGTGTAAATACTCCTCTTATACAAATTCATTAAATAATAGCACAATTAATAGTAATAACAAAACTTTTAATTTACAGGTTTTTTTAAATGAAGATTGTAAAGATGCCATGAACTTATCCGATTTTGTTAATTCTCTCCAACTCCAATTATCTGATTTGGACAATATGGGTAAGTTAGGCTATACCGAAGGTATTTCCAAAATCATTATAAGTGAGATGAATGATCTTGAACAAACCAAACGACCGGTGCATTGCAGTGATATTAAAAGAGAGACCTTATATGTCAAAGACGAAGATAAATGGGAGAAAGAACAACCGAATCATCCCAAACTGAATAAAGCTATCCGCAAAATAGAACAAAAGAATTTTGGGTTAATGGGTGAATGGCAGGCCGAACACCCGACTTACAAGGAAAGCACTTCCGAAGAAAATAATGAATTTTTAAAATTAATCTCTCATACCGTGAATGGCACACCGGATAATATTAATAAAGTGATTAAAAAATTAGCCAAGGAAGTGGTAATAGATAAATAAAGATATACCACACCTTATAATATTAATTTCATAAAGGGATTCATTTAATAATTAAGAAAAAATAAAAAAGAACTTACCTGACTTCTTTTTTATTTTTAGGACACGCCTTTATTTTAAAAGTGTTTTACTACTACGTTTCTTGCTGACTTTGCTGACTTTGCTGACTTTGCTGACTTTGCTGACTTTGCTGACTTTGCTGACTTTGCTGACTTTGCTGACTTTGCTGACTTTGCGGAAATAGTGTAACTATTACACTCGGCAGATTTATATTACACCAACCACATTTGACTTCCTTGAATGGGGTACAATATAGGCGGTTACACTTATAACAACGCACAGATGAACGAATTGTTTCACACTCCATATTTAATGTGGTTTGGTTGGGTTTATTATATTATCTATTACACATCTAAAAAGCATTTCAATTTTGGGAATATTTACAAAACTTGTTTTTTTAACTCTAATATAAATACTATAAATACTATAAATTTTTATTATTATAATTTCAGGATTTCGTAAAAAAAAGATTTGAATCTCCCAAACATTTTGGCGATTTGGACAAAAATAAATGTCCAAAATGGGGAATTGTTTGAGAGATTTAAATGAAAAAAACGCAAAAAACAGGTTTAGAGCATAATGCTCTCATTTCCATTTTTTCATAAAATAATTGTGATTGTAATTTTTTTTAGAAATTATTAAATTCATAATAAAAATGATTTAGGGGATTTTTATGTTACATTATTATATAACATAAATGTCCAAAAAATCCCAAAAAATCCCCAAAATATATAGTTGTTTATTTTGTAATATAAATACAAGTAATAAAAAGGATTATACTAAACATTTAAATACTGGTAAACATCAAAAAAATATCAATTGTAACAATAGTAACAATTCATGTAACATAAAAATCCCCAATATTAAATTATATACGTGTGTTCATTGTACAAAAAACTATAACTCGCGTGTAGGTTTATGGAGACATAAAAAAGAATGTGTTAACAATAAGAATTATATTAATGAAACTATAAAAATGGATTCGTCATCATTATCATCATCATCGTCATTATCGCCATCATCATCGTCATCAACAAATGATATTAAAGCATTAACGAATTTAGTTTTAGAATTGGTTAAAAGTAATCAGGATTTACAACATCAAATGGTTGAAGTTTGTAAAAATAGTAATAATAACACTAATATAAGTAATTCACATAATAATAATCATAACAAAACTTTTAATTTACAGGTTTTTTTAAATGAAGATTGTAAAGATGCCATGAATTTATCCGATTTTGTTAATTCTCTCCAACTCCAATTATCTGATTTGGACAATATGGGTAAGTTAGGCTATACCGAAGGTATTTCCAAAATCATTATTAGTGAGATGAATGATCTTGAACAAACCAAACGACCGGTGCATTGTAGTGATATTAAAAGAGAGACCTTATATGTCAAAGACGAAGATAAATGGGAAAAAGAACAACCGGATCATCCCAAACTGAATAAAGCTATCCGCAAAATAGAACAAAAGAATTTTGGGTTAATGGGTGAATGGCAGTCCGAACACCCGACTTATAAGGAAAGCACTTCCGAAGAAAATAATGAATTTATAAAATTAATCTCTCAAACGGTGAGTGGCACACCTGATAATATTAATAAAGTGATTAAAAAAATAGCTAAGGAAGTGATAATAGATAAATAAATATTTTTATTATATGTTTATTATATGTTTATTATATTTTTAATGTTCTAAGGATTCATTGCAATTGCACATAATATCCTTACCAAAATTTTTAAAAATAACGAAGGAAGAAAGAATTAGAGTAAATGTAATAGTATTTGAAATATATACTATACCCCATGCTGGAATATAATATGAAGTGAAATATATTGTAATATAGGGTATAATATTTGAAATAATGATTATAAACAATAATATAAACATAATTAAAGTGTAGTAAAGAAATAGGAAGTAATAATTTATTTGTGAAAGCATATGCCCGCCTTGTTGGTGGTGTGTGTTCATTTTAATTGCTTTTTTTGTACAACAATAGGTTTCGTTATCAATATCAAGTAATAAATGTATGAGCGAAGACATTTGGCTCATTTGGCTCATTTTCTGAAAAAGAGTTGAAAATTTGGGTTTTGGGTTTTGGGTTTTGGGTTTTGGGTTTTGGGTTTTGGGTTTGTTTTTATTCATATCAAAAATAAAACATTTCAATTTTTAAATAAAATAAAATACTTTTAAATGTCCAAATGTGTAAAAATATAGCCCAGTCCATGTTGGTATGTTTATGAATAATCATCATCCGGACTCGGGTCTTCCCCAGGATAATCAATTAGAGTTTCTTCGTATTCTAATTCTCCCGAATCAGTAGGTAAATTATCAGTATCGTCGTTGTTGGTAATTTCAATATTAGAAGTGGTTGCATCAGCGCCAACTCCTTTAATATTTGTCATATCGGCGTTACTATCAACTCCAAATTTTTGCAGTTCAATACGTTTTAGGTATTCATCGTCATAAGTGGTTGCCTGGTATTTAAACAATCCTTTTTGTAAACCGACATTCCATTTTTCTAAACGATGATTTTTCATAATATCCTGTATAACCAACTCGTCATTGGTCATATTTTTAAATGAAGTTGTCATCATATCTTTCTCCTTTTCTTTTGAACGATTAATTTTTTCCATTAATGTGCTATAATTATAATTAATAGCCGATTTATTTTTATTTAAAATCTGCATGAAAGTAACAAGAACGTTAACTAATTTATCCGAAATTGTTTTCTTTTGTCCTACTAAAATTTCAAATTCAACCATTTCATCGGTTTCTAATGCATTGACTGTTTTTTTAGATTCAATATCAGAGACGATTGTATTATCGTCGTTATCATCAAACTCATTTTCTTCATTTTCATCATTTTCTTGTTTTTCTTTTTGTATTAATTCTTTAATGAAATCATCATCGTCCGCAAATTTAATAATGGTCATTAATGTGCTGTAAAAATAAAATTGGTAAAGCATCGTAATGAGTCGGTTATCAAATATTGAACCGCCAAATAAAATGGTATTTTTAATTAATTCTTGTATATTAGAAGTAGATTTAATGAATTTGTCCATAATATTAACAATTGTTTTATCATTATAAAATTCATATAATTGCGAGTATTGGTTATTTATATTTTTACCTATTTCTGTCTCGTGTTGTTTAGAAAGTTTTAAATAAGCTGGGATTTTTACGTATTCATAACTAACTTTGTTAATAATCATATTTGGAAAAACCCGGGTAATATCTCTCAATGCGTTTTGGATAAAATTAGACATTTTATGGATTGTTTCTTCTTCTTTTTTAATGAATTGTTCATTACCCGTTGTTTTAAAATTAGTAATTGTATTCATAGTTTGAATAAAATTGTCGATATTCTTTGATTTTTTTTTAGTAGACCTTTTTACAAAATCGGTGATTGTGTTATTCATTTCTTCATTCATTTGTGCAAGGTAATTTTTAAAATTCCGAAGAATAGTTGAACCAGTAAATTCAGAAGGTTTTGTCATTTTAAGATTGTCCTGGACATCAATCTCGCTAATTAAAACAGAAAACATTTCAACAAATTGGCAAGGAACATCTATAGCCGTATTTTGTTTAATTTTTAATAAAATATCGTTTAATTTCAAAAGGTTTTCATTTTTGAGATTTTTTTTGAAATTTGGCTGAACCAAATTTGTTTTATTAACGATGTTTAATAATTGCGTTAAAGAGTTATTATTGTATAATTTGCCGTCTCTCTTTAATTTAAGAATGTTTTCTTCAATGGTATCATTTGTATTAAAGTCAATCGGTTTTGTTGTGCAAAGAGGTTTTAATGTATCTAACATGGGTTGATTTGACCCGTATTTACATAAAACAATGAAAGCGCGGTAAATGGTTTCTTCGGAAAAGTGTTCGGGTATTTTTACAGGAGGGGGTTTTGTATTTGAAGGGTCAACTAATATACCTGCTTTACTTATTAATTTAATGCTGTCGTAAATATCGGCCAATTGTTTAACGGTGTTATTATAATTAAGTATATCAGGTTGTTCTTTAATGAAATAAGAAAGTGTATTATAATCAGCATCATGACAACAGGCATTTTCCAAGAAGGGTTCTTCTAATGAATTTGTTAAGATAGCCGCTTTCTTATGTACGGTTTTTCCGACAAGTTCTTGGATGGCCATAGAAAAACGAATTATTTTTGAACGAAGGATGTGTATCATATTTTCCTGTTTCTTTGAATTTTTCTTCATGGTTTCCAATAATTCGGTTTTGAAGTAGGATGATACATTTTCAATTACACCCAAATTTAAATTTTGCAAAGGCGGCAAAAAAGTATTCCATTTACGAATAGAATGAATTTCAGGCACTTCGGTATTTTTATTTAATACTAAATAATTTAATTTTAATTGAATGCCGTCTTGAACCTCGTCGTTATTAAGAACATATTTATTAATAATTTCTTCCATCGCACCCATAATATTCATTTCTTTTAATTTGGCAATCGCATCCCAAGGTTTAATTGATTTTTTTTCCATTTTACTGGCGACACAGGCGACATATTTTAAAGCGGATTTATCTTCGGTGCCGTTTATAGGGAATCCAGTAAAGGATCTAACACAACCTGGATGTGTTTTACGGGTTTTAATGCCTGGAATATTAATTTGGATTGCAATTAGAAAATAAGAAAGAGTGATAAGTATCAAATATTGATTATACAAGTCTTCATAGGATTGTTTATTTTTACTCTTTAATAAAGCAGCTTCATACTTTTTTTTAGAAGGAACAATCATTTCTATTTGTTTTATTACGTTACGAATAATAAATTCATATTTAGAATCAATATTAATACCCATAAAACGAGTCATTGTTTTTAATACATTTATAATTAATTTTGATTGTGGGTTTTCAAATACTTTTTGTTTTTTCATTTCTTGGATGATGGAATCATCTAAATCGGCTTCCAGGATTTCGTGACTAATCGTTTTAAATCCTTCGGCGGTATATTCATCGTTAGTAGCAAAATCAATTTTACGGATAGTATATCCACTGTATTTATCTACAAATGAATCGCCGTCATCGCTCAGGGTTCCTTGGTCGGCGCATATTTTTTCAAGCATATTGATATAGGCGGCTTCATTTGGGTTTGTTACAAATGTTTTTGCTAATTTAAAAATAAAGATAGGTAAGAGTTTGCTGTGCGTATCTATACAATACAGCCAGTAGGGGTTATCCTCTTTAGTTGGTTCTATTGTGTATTTTAAACTAAACTTTAATACATCTACTTGTCTTTTTGCAAAATCGGCCTGACCTAAGATTAGGTCTCGTATTGCTGCATGAGGAGATATAATACCTTTGGTTTCTTGTGCTGAGAGTGATAAATTATATTTCTGTTTATCGTATTTAAAGCTGTGATTTTTATTTATTTGGATTAACATGTTATTTTTTAGACTATAATAATTATATTTCTTCCATAATTCATTAATTAATTGTTCTTTATTAATGCTTAATTCCATATCGTATTCATCCACCATTTTTTGTAAATTTTTGTCTTTTAAATCCTTTCCGATGATTTCCATGTCAACGCATACCTCAGGTGAGGGATTGCCCTTATCAATCATGCAATTTGGAAGTATATTACAGACCGATTTGCTATTATTATCAATAAATGTATCTTTATTAATATCCGTATTTAAAATCCATTGGTTATTTTTGCGCTCATAATATAATAGTCGTTTATCATCCTCCACTCCAGTATTATGCATTTCAAGTATTGCGTAATCACCCTCTTCAACAATTCGTTTACCCGCTAAGATTGCTTGTGCCTCGCGACGTGCATTAATCTCACTAAGTTTGTTATTATTTATTAGGATAGATGTTAAAATGCTTTTACGTTCATCTTCCGTAGATGCTTGAGTTAATTTATTTTTGTGATCTTCCAATATAGAATAATAGGTAGAATCGTATTTTTTATCGTAATAAATATCACTATTATTATTATCATCTTCTAATTCATCTAATTCTATATAACGCTTGGCAATCGTTTTAACAGTTTGGCATTTATCACTTGCAACTGCAGAAGCAGTATCATCTGTATCTGAATTCATGTATAAATTTATTTTATCAATAATAGATTCATTCATACTTTTGTCAAGAATTAAATTTGCGGTTAAGACTGAAATAGAAATATTAAATAAACGACCGTTGTCAACTTTATTAATAAGATGTAAGAATTCTGCGATGGTCATATTTTTTATTTTTTCTTCATTCAGTCCATAGTCTTTAATTACATCGTTTTTAAAATTATTATTTATAATGCTTATCGGGCCAAATAAATTATTTAGATATGAGGTTAAATCATATACTTCATTTTTATTTTTGTAAGAAGGATTTGCAATGTAATTATAGGCTTTGCTTGTTTTTAAATATTCTTTTTTTAATTTATCTATTTTAGTATTGATAAATTGGGTTATTTCGGTATATTGTGTCATAGATATATCTTTTTGATACACCATAAATGGTTCAAGATAAGATATTACATTCATGACTGATAAAGACCCATTAACATAGGGTTTAACAATGTTTAATAAATCGGTTGTTTGAGGAATAATCGTCTGTAAAAACTGGGTGTATTTATTCTGAACAGTGATTGATTCATCTAATATATATTTTTTAATATCCTTTGCAAATGATTCTTTTTTATAATTAATTGGTTGATCCAAATCGTCTATTATTTTATTTGAAACAAATGTTTTTTCATTTAAAAACCGCCAATAATGGAGGAATTTTTTATCGAGATTAGATTTAGTAAAAATACCGGTTGACGGCAGGTTTATGTGAGAGAAACGAATAGTCGGTTCGGGTAAAACCAATAAAGATTTTGTGGTTAATATATCATTGGGTGTAATATTTTTAACGGTGTTAATGACGGTTTGGTTATTCAATTTCATTGATTCTAACCCAGTTAATCCGACATTATACTCTTGGGTTGAAAACCGAGATTCAATAAGATGGGTTCCATATAATTCCTCTTTTTTCTTAGATGGTTTACTTTTAATAGAATTTGAATACATATTGCCATTATTATCTATAACTGCCGTAATCGTCGTATTTACAGGAGCAGTTTTTAAATAATTATCTAAATAATTGGGTTGGTCATAAGTGGATAATAAATTATTAAATTCTTTTATTAAATATTTATATTTATTCTGATCATTTGGAACACTGCCTTCATTGTATGTTTTCACAATTGATTTTAAGCTTGTATAAAATTGATGGGTTTCTGAATGAATTATATACTCATTCTCTTCATCGTCTTCTGCGTTGTCGTTATCATATATTTTCTTTTTTAACGAAACGACTGGAAGTAACCAAAATAGTTTTTGACTTAACTTTTCTATTACATCTAAAAGTGGTTTAGTATTATCCGGATCGGTATTATCCGGCATACTTACATTTCCTTTATCGTCAAACACCGAAAAATCCGTGCGTAATTCTTTAAATCGGTCAATCATTTTATAAATGTTATTTAGAACTGCATCTGTGCGGTTCACATTTGGTATTCTTGAAAGAATATCGTCTAACAAATCCTGTGTTTGTTTTTCAATACTAAACCGCTGCTCATCTTCAGGAATAGTAATAAGCTGTGTAATTTCTTGAAGCTCATCCCCAAATACAATTTGATCGGCTGTAAATATTTCATCGTTAATATAGTCTTCAAAAAGTTCTACAGGCATCTGTTCTTGTAAATAATTACCTGCTTCATCTAACTCTAATAATTCGTCGTGCAGTTCTTTTAATGTTTCTTGTGTATCGCCTATATCCTGAGGTTGCCCTATATCCTGAGGTTGTCCTATATCCTGAGGTTGTCCTATATCCTGAGGTTGGTCAATAATTTCAGTATCGCTTATAGTATCAATAGTTAGATCTAAGGATTTTGCTGGTGGCGCGTCGTCCTTTTTGGCTTTTTCTTTGCTTAGTTGAATCGGTTCGTTCCGTATAATTATTTTATTTAAAGGAATATCCTTGGGTATGCCCTTATAAGCAAAATCAATATATATAATTTCCTTTTCTGGGTAAGAAGAAATTTCAATCATATCTTCTTCTAAATTTGTAATTTTACCTGTAACATTAAAAGGAATATCTCCGGTAAAATATAAATCAATCCAAGTTCCAGGTACAAGTTTATGTTGTTTTGCATACCCAATTGATTTTGAATGACCTAAAATATCAATAGTAAGAATTGATTCATTGTTAAATAAACCAGGTTCGTCCATTAATAACATTGTTTTTTTGGCATTTTCATCAATTAATTCTATTTTTGTTTTATCTATATAGTCAATTAAATAGATGCGATCATGTAATAGGGGGTCAGATGGGGCAATTATTTGAATAATATCTCCTAATTGTATATTCATTTTTTCATAAGGAACGTCTTGTTCATTCATTACCTTATATTTATAGTAGAAATTTTTATAATTTACGAAATATGAATATATGTATATGAATATATTAAAATATATTAAAGATTATATTATAAATAATAATAAAGTTTATTATTATTCATTTTATTTAATAAAATTAAATTAAGTAAAATGCCAATTATTCATAATTTAGAATTATTTGCAGATTCATCTAAAAATGAAAAAAAAGATTTAATTAATAAAAATATATTATTGGATAAACAACTATTATACAAAGATCATGAATATAATATTTTAAAATATACTAAACATTTTGTAGATGGCACTGAATATGATGTTGAAAAAATCGGAAAATATCGTTCGGTTGTTTATAAAAATGATAAACTATTAGCCTATTCGCCACCTAAATCGTGGAATCTACAAACATTTATGTCTAAATATTCGGCAAAAGAATGCTATGCAGAAGAAATTGTGGAAGGAACCATGATTAATCTTTTTTATGACAAAGATATTCAGAAATGGGAGATTGCAACGAAAAGTTCGTTTGGTGCTAATACTACTTTTTATATGAATAACGAATCCAACACTAATAATAAAACATTTCGTCAATTATTTTTTGATGTATGTAAAACTATTCAATTTGATTATACTGTTTTACCGACCGATTATAGTTATTCTTTCGTATTTCAGCATCCCGAAAATCGTATTGTTGTTCCATTTAATGAATGTAAATTATATTTAATTGATGCGTATTTAATTGATGAATATAAAATTACTGAACTGAATGAAACGGATAAATATAACTTATTAAATACTACTATAAACAATATAAATGTATTGGCGCCACAGCCATATAATTTTAGTAGCTATGATGATTTAGAGACGCTTCTTCATTTTATGAATGAAGATTATAAGAATGTAGGCATTATGATTTATCATACCGAAACAAAACATCGGACGAAAATGCGTAACCCTAATTATGAATTTGTGCGGTATTTACGCGGCAATCAACCGAAACTTCAATATCGTTATTTAGAATTAAGGCAAAATGATCAAGTGTCTGCATATTTGCGGTATTTTCCTGAAATGTATAATGATTTTATTATTTTTAAGAAAGAAATACATGCATTTACTGATGCATTGTATAAGAATTATATAAGCTGCTATATTAAAAAAGAGAAACCTTTATTAGAATTTCAAGAAAAAGAATTCCATAATCACATGTATAGTTTACATCATGACCTATATAAAGAAAAATTGAAAGAAAAAAACAAAAAAATTACAAAAGAAAATGTCATTTCTTATGTAAATAAAATTCCGCCTGCGGTATTAATGAGTTGTTTAAATTGTAATAAAAAAGTAAAGGTGGATTAAAAACGAAATAAGGTAATAAAAATAAAAATAAAAATAAAGGCTAAATAATAAATTATGTGTAAATACAAAGACCAAATAAATAGTGTATGCGATGAATTAATAATTAAACGGGCTGCGCAAAATAAAGGTAGTAAAATAAAAAATATAGTAAACAATGAACACATGTGTGCGATTTTAAAAGAAGGTGTTCCAATTTCGTATGGAACAAATTTATATAGACCCAATAAAATAATGATTGAGCATGCAGAATCAAACGCATTTAAAAATTTAATAAAACGCAGGAAAAATCAAAATATTTTATCAAAACGAATAAAAGTGGATGTGCTTATAATTAGAACAAATCGTAGTAATTCTAAACCATGTGTGCGTTGTTTAAACGAAATGGACTCTTTAAAAAATATGTTTAATATCCGTAATGTCCATTACACATCCAAGGATGAATTAGGTGGAATTCGTAGTGTAAAATTTTCGGATTTAATTAAAGAAGAGCATCATATATGTTCTTATGATATACATTACAATATAAAAAACTAAATAAAAACTAAATAAAAATTAAATAAAGCAAAAATTGATTTATTTAATTTTTATTTAGTTTTTTAATAAACCCAAATACTCAAATACCCAAACCTATATACAACAACATCCATCGTTATAAATATATATTTATATATATAAATATATAAAGATGTCAATTCTTACTTATAGCACTCATCTCCGCGATAGTTATGAATGCGAACACTATATTAAAAATTTAAATAAAATCCCCAAAATTATGAAGGATACTATTCTGGCGAAAGTTAAAAAGGATACGATGGTATTTTATGGGTATGTTAATATTCCAACAGCTGTATCACACGAAATGATCTTACATATACTACAATTTCAAGCAGGCGATAGATATAATACACATTTTACAAATATGGCAGAAATGTATAATGTGCATTTAATCTCCTATGATAAAAACAAGAAACAACTTATTATTTGGAGTGACGAGAATGAAGAAAAAATAAATAATGTAATTAAATGGATTAAATTTATGTTTACAAAACAAAATGTATCATTCATGAATAATGATCGTAATTTTATGCGTCCAACCAATTAAAATAAAATTAAAAACATCGTAAAATAAAAAAACATTGTAAAATAAAAAAACATTGTAAAATTAAAAACATTGTAAAATTAAAAACATTGTAAAATTAAAAACATTGTAAAATAAAAAACAATTGTAATAAAAAAAATAAATATTTATTTTTTTATTTTATTTTATATTTAATTAAATGAGACTGCTAATAATGATAACAATTTAAGGTTCAACGACAAAAGAACTATTGATTTTATTATAAACTGTAATTGCATTTTCGGCTGCATCATTTAAATAAGTAATTACGGTTGTGACTTCAGCTGGTTCTTTAAATGCAATACGAATAAGACATACATCAATGTGCGGGTGTTGTTTTTTAAATCCACAATAGGTTAGGGTATTGTTATAATGTTTAGTATATAAAATATATTCGATGACTTTACCCAAGGTGTATCCTTCATTCGGAATAGTAATATCATAACAATTATCAATAGTAGATTCAGAATTTTTAATTAAATCTTCTTGGGATTGCATCATTGTTTGAAAATTCTTAAGTTTTTTAATCATGACATCACACGCTTTATTTAAAATAAGAGTGTTATTAAAAGGTCCGACCGTTTCTACAATAAAATCAAACGAATTTTCAATAAAATAACGTTTTGCGTCAAGAAGAAACCAATCTTTTTCGGCAAAAGCAATTGCTTCTTTTGAAGTATTGGATTTTTTTAAATCGGCGGCTTTCGCTGCCCATGCTTCTTTGGCTTTATTCGTATTCATAGTAGCCGAATAAGCACACGTGGAAACAATATTAAATGCACTATCTTCCTGCGCAGTTCCAATGTCAAGTTTACAGGTTAATTTAATATGCTCGCCTTCAATATCGTCGGAAATACGAGGCCTTAAACGCATTAAATCAATATAATCGCCAGTAATTGGATTCGGTGGAAAGATTTTTTTAACTTCAGCTTGGGATAAATAAGTATCAGTATTGATATCTTTCAGTTTAAAATCCTCGGTAGTGAGAAATTGAATAGTATCCGAATTATTTTTTTTATTAATTTCTAATACAACGGTTTTATATGGAAATGTAGTATCGGTAATATGTAGCGGAATACAACTCAAACGTTGCCCGATCAGTTCATTGTTCATGCGTGATGTATTAATGTCATAAACTGCCTTATTTTTTTCTTGCGGAAATGTTCTTAATACGACTGTTGGAATTTCGGATAACATAAGACGTCTTAAGCCATTTGCAATACTTGTATCTACGCCACTTAAACGAAACTTTAGCACATTGTTTTCTTCGGTAATATTGGAAATAAGTGGATTCATATTATTCGATAGATGGATTTGGCGGATTGAGTGGGTATGTAATGTATATAATGGATATAATATATTTAGGTATTAATAAAATATATTATAATTCAATTTTTAAAAATAAAAATATGAAAATAAAAATATGAAAATAAAAATAATAAATAAAAAAATGTGTTTAAAACTAAATTGTTAAAATAACAAAACATATATAATAATGACCGAAATACTTTATTATAGCAATCATTGCAATAATAGCAAATCTTTATTGCAACAAATTTCTAAAATGGATCAAACGATGCAAAAAGACATGCATTTTTTATCTATTGATAATCGTGTAAAACAAGCGAATGGCGCAACTAATATTGTTTTAGAAAATGGCCAACAATTATTATTACCACCGTTGATAACTAAAGTGCCTGCTTTATTATTATTATCAAAAGGGAATCATGTTTTATTTGGAAATGAAATAATGAATTATTTAGATGAAAGAGAGAAATCAAATAAGAAAAAACAGATAAATGAAGGAGAGCCTACCTCATATAATAGTTTTGGTAGCATGGGCGGGATAAATTCCGATATGTTTAGTTTTATTGATCAAGATACTTTGGCTGAAGGAGACGGTGGGATGCGACTCCAACATAATTATATGGCCTTTGATAATTTTGATAGCATTGAGACGCCGCCGGATACCCATACTTCAGAAAAGGCCAATACTGGTAATAATTTGGAAAAATTAACCCAAGCCCGTAATTTAGATGTAAATAAAAAATAAATAAGAAATAAAATAAATGTTAAATAAGAAATAAATAAATAAATAAAATGGTTAATTCATAATGATTAAATGATTAAATAATTATTTAATAATGATGATAAATAGTTATTTAAAAATAAAAACATCTTATTATATAATAAAATGTCTAATTTTTTGCCGAATCAGGATAATGCAAGCGATTTAGGTTCAGCGCAACTACAATTTAAGGATTTATATTTAGAGGGTAATATAGTTGCCGCTGATTTAAGCATAATAGGTAATACGACAGTTACTGGTAATTTAACAGTAGAAGGAACTACTACTACAATTGAGTCTATTACTACTGTCTATAATGATCCTATTTTACAAGTAGGCGGAATAACTGATCCTACTTCTAATGATGGAAAAGATAGAGGTATAAGTTTTTTATATCATGATGGTTCTGCTGCTAAAACTGGTTTTATGGGTTATGATAATGATGAAGATGGTTTTACATTTTTAAAAAATGCAACAATTAATAGTGATGAAGAAGCGAGTGGAACAAATGCAGGTATTAATTGTGGAGCGGTTACATCTATCGATGCCACTAATGCGGCTTCTTTATCAGTTATAAATAATACAATTACAACTGCGGCTGCGTTAGTAGATATTAGTTCAACCAGTTTAACGACCGGGGCGATGATGAGAATCAATGCGAATACAGCAAACCACGACGGGGAGATACTTGAATTGATAAATGCGGGCGATGCTACATCAACTGGAACTGGTTTAAGTGTTACAATACCCACATCACAAGTAGCCACCGGTATTTCGGTTACGATGGATGCAATAACCACAGGTGATATGCTTTATCTTGATAATG